>Ga0114967_10002834_pt1 | contig 14446 bp, 13 predicted proteins | sample M_130628_MF_Meta_FD_92639 | JGI IMG/M metagenome (GOLD analysis project Ga0114967, IMG submission 92639) | Freshwater microbial communities from Lake Montjoie, Canada to study carbon cycling - M_130628_MF_MetaG | ecosystem: Environmental > Aquatic > Freshwater > Lake | place: Lake Montjoie... | reverse complement strand
TATTAAGGGTATTTAAACCAAAAATAAAAACCTGTAATGTTATTTGCAAAAATGTAGTAACAGACAAATTAGGTAACATAACCAATCGATATTGCATTAAATTTTATAATAATTCTTTTTCAGATATAGAAAATGTATCGGTTGATTTATTTTTGATGGAAGACTATTTTCACGGAACTGCAAAAAATTATAAATACAAAAAACTAAATCTGGCGCAACCGTAATTCAAATATTTAACTGGCCGAATTAATAGAAATAAAGAAATTTATGACAATTGTGTTCAAATGGTGATATTGGAGGATTTAGAAAAAATTTGGAATGGTTCCAGAGAGTGGCTTCATTTACAAATTGATTCTACCCATTCTAAAAGTGGCAGAAAAAAGGTAAAAATACAACTTTACAAAGATCCAAATAATACTATAAAGATAGGGAAATTTGATTCGGGAGAAAACTTTAACATAATAAAAAATTAAAAAAAGGATTGAATTGACTTTATCCCTTTTAATTTTAATACATTTACGAAGTATTAGTGAGTTATACTATTAATTTAAAAAACACAATCATGAAAAACGATATCATTTTCGAGTAATTTCTAGAACTGAAAGAATTAAAATAATACAAAAACCACTATTAATAGTGGTTTTTTTGTTTTAATCAAAGCTTGATTAAATTGTTTTTTTTTGGCTATTCTTTTTTTTTTAAAGCGGCCCTTAGTTGGGAAGGACGAAGTCAATTCCTCAAGTTATAATGCTTATTTCTGATTGGATTTCTCCTTGTATTGAGTGTTAAGCTTTGTTTGATGGGTCTCCAAATTCAACTTTCTCCCTTGAATAAATATCTCGGTCAATTGATTTGTTCTAATATCTAGAGCGTCGCCTTCCGAAATAAACAAAGTAGCGTCTTTGCCTTGTTCCAAAGTACCACAGAAATCATCAATTCCTAAAATTTTAGCCGTATTCGAAGTGATCAATTGCAATGCTTGTTCTTTATCTAGTCCATAAGCCGCACAAGTTCCTGCTAGAAAAGGCAAGTTCCGTGTTTGCATTCTCTCCTTATCACCACTATTCTCTAATCCAACAAGTAATCCTTTATTTACTAAAATTCGTGCCATTTTAAAAGGTAAATCTATATCTTCATCTCCGCTATTTGGCATATCATGTACATTTCTCAAAAGCACTCCAATGCCATTTTCCTTTAATAAATCAACCGTTTTATATGCATCATAACCGCCCACAATTACCATTTTCTTAATTCCGAATTTTTTTACCAATTGAACTGCATCGATGATTTGTTTTTCTTCCTGAGCATGAATGAATAAAGTTTGATTTCCATCAAAAATTCCTTTCATGGCTTGAAAGATCAAATTATGTTCAGAAGAACTAGCAGCATAAGTTCTTGAATTATCAAAAAACAAATTAATTTCCTCTATTTTTTTTATGTACTCTTTGTTGGCTTCCATTCCTCCTGGCTCAGCCCACCAACCTGTTCTTTTCATTGTAGGTGGGAAATTTAAGTGAATCCCATCGTTTTCTTTTACCAAAGCATCTTTCCAATTCCAAGCATCCAATTGCACAATCGATGATGTTCCAGAAATAGTTCCACCACGAGGGGTAATTTGAGCCATTAGAATTCCATTGGGACGAGCAGTTTCAATCACTTTTGAATCGGCGGTAAAAGCAATAATGCTTCTAATGTGCGGATTCATATCGCCAATTTCTCTTTCATCATCTGATGATTTAATGGCGTCTACTTCCACTAATCCTAGCGTTGAATTGGGCGCAATAAACCCGGGATAAATGTGCTTTCCAGTGGCATCAATTGTACTATCAAATGCGCCACTTGAAAGTTTAACCGTTTTGGCATCTTCCACTAAAATAATTTTACCGTCTTTGAAACCAATCGCGCTGTTTTCAATTACTTTTCCGTTGCCTAAATGCGCAAAACCATTCAGTATCAATATTGACTTCGTTTGCTTATTTGCCGGTATTTGTTGTCCATTTGTGTTTGCAATCAAACCAAAAAACACTACTAAAATTATATATATCTTATTCATTTTTATTCTTCTAAAGTATCACAATGGTCTTCTCTTCTCTCTTTTTTCTTAGGCTCTTGAGTATTGGAACCTTTATTTTTTTCAAGCATTAATTGCCCAATTAAACTATTTCTTTCATTGGCAATAGTTATTCGTTGTTCTTCGTCTTTTTGAAGATCACAATAAACAACCCCTTCAATTAATGTTTTTTCAGCTTTCGCATAAATGGAAAGTGGATTGTTATTCCAAAGAACTACATCGGCATCTTTGCCTACTTTTATACTACCTACCTTATCGTCTATATGCAATAATTTAGCTGGATTTAGGGTAACAAATTTCCAGGCTTCTACTTCAGGAACATTACCATATTTCACTGCTTTGGCAGCTTCTTGATTTAGTCTTCGAGACATTTCTGCATCATCAGAATTGAAGGCAACAACTAAACCTTGGTTGTGCATTAGTGCCCCATTATATGGAATTGCATCATTTACTTCAAATTTATAGGCCCACCAATCGGAGAAAGTGGATGCTCCTACTCCGTGTTCTTTCATTCTGTCGGCCACTTTATATCCCTCTAAAATGTGAGTGAAAGTATTGATTCTAAAATTAAATTTTTCGGCAACATTCATCATCATCAAAATTTCAGACTGCACGTAAGAGTGACATGTAATAAAACGTTCTTTATTAATGATTTCTGCAATATTTTGTAATTCTAAATCTACTCTTGGAGCCTTCGTCTTGTCTTTTTTAGAATTTGAATTGTACGCTTTCCAAATCAGATCGTACTCTTTAGCACGTTGGAAATAATCCGTAAATACTTGTTCTACCCCCATTCTTGATTGAGGAAAACGAGTTGAACTTCTACTCATATTGGATTGTTTTACATTTTCACCCAAGGCGAATTTTATAAATTTAGGCTGATTTTTATATAGCATTTCATCGGCAGATAATCCCCATTTCCATTTTACTATGGCCGAACAACCACCTATAGGATTTGCAGATCCGTGTAACAATTGCGACGTGGTCACGCCACCTGCTAAATCTCTATAAATATTGATGTCTTCCGAATTTACCACATCTTGTATAGTAACTTCTGCACTCGAATTATGACCGCCTTCATTTACCCCTTTTGAAATGGCAATATGAGAATGTTCATCTATAATTCCACTGGTTAAGTGTTTTCCTCTGGCATCAACTATAATAGCATTTGTATCTAGAATATTTTTCCCTATTGCAGCAATTTTGCCATTTTTAACCAACACATCGGTATCTTCTAAAATTCCTTCAACTTCATTGGTCCAAACGGTGGCATTTTTAAATAACAACGTTTGTTGTGTTGGTTTTTGAGCATTTCCAAAAGCAATATTTGGATAGGTTACCGGTAGAATTATATTTGGTTTGTCTGCTTTTGTAGTGTCTTTAACTATTGTAAAAGGAGCTGTTTTAATAGCTGACCATTTTACTTCATTACCATTCGTTAAAATGGCTTTTCCAGATAAATTTTGAGTATTTTCAATATAGCCGCTTAATCTTGAAAAACCAGGATTAATTGAATCATTTAATTTTACTGAAGCAGTAAGCCAATTGGCAGCAATCGTTAGTTTTGAATTTAATTTTTTATTATTTACAGAAGTAATTTCAGATTTCGGAGCGGTGATTTCACCTTCAATTTTCCATTTATAGGTATTGGAATCTATAGTTAAATCATAATTTCCACGAATGTCTGGGGAAGTCATATCATTGACAACAAATTTATTTCCTTGAACCCAGTTTTCATACAGTATCGTTTTTTCATCAAAAATGGCACCAGAAGTAATAACAAAATTGGCATAACTGCCTTTATTTAAACTACCAATTTCATCGCTTTTGCCCATGATAGAAGCAGGAATCGTGGTCAGTGCTTCTAGAGCTTTTGTTTTGTCAAAACCATATTTAATTGCTTTCAAAAGATTGGTTCTAAAATCTTCGGTCTTTTTTAATTTATCCGTTGTCAAGGCAAAAACGACATTATTATCAGAAAGTACTTTTAAATTGGTAGGTGCCTGATTCCAGAAACGCAAATCACTTAAATCGATTTGATCTGACAAAAAAGAATTGGAAACATCGTAAGCTTCAGGAAAGTTAATTGGAATAATGAATCTTGAATTAGTATTTTTTATTTCATCTATTCTTTCAAATTCATTTCCAGCGCCTTTTAAAACGTAATTTTGGTTGAATTCTTTTCCTATTTTAGAAGCTCTGATACTATTTAATTTGTCTTCGGTAGTAAATATTTGAACTAATTTTTGATTGTTTAATAATGCTTCTAATGAGGCGTCTTTGGTTTTGGAATTTCCATTTTTATACCAACTCATATCCAAATACATCTGGCGAAGTAACGCCATCATTCCCATTAATGAACTAGGATACGATTGATTAGTAGCAACGCTTCTTGTAAATCCAAAATGATTAGAAATTTTATTCGAAAGTAATCGATTACTTTTGTCGGAATTATTCAAGGCAACTAAAGTTCCTGTTCCGCGTGCAATTCCATCTTGAACATGTGTTCCCACAACTCCAAAACCAGCTTTTAGAAACTCTTCGGCTTTTGTTTGATCGTAATTAAAACTTTCAAACGCATTAATTTCCGATTTTATGCTTTCATTCCAATAATAGCCAACACGTTTTGTGTCATACGAATTGCCTTCAGAATTGGTACTTTTCTTCGGGTTTTCAATTCCAAAACTAGTATAAATATCAATAAAAGAGGGGTAAATAGATTTACCTTCCAAATTAATTGTCATACAGTTTTTAGGGATTGGAAGGTTGATTCCTGCTCCAATAACTTTTCCGTTTTGGATAATTAAAGTCCCTTTTTCAATAATTTGTGTTGGAGTTACAAAAATTTTAGCATTGGTAAATGCCGTATAATTGTTGTTTTTGTTTTGGACACTTTCATTATTGGGAAAATATTCTTGGCCATTAATAGTAAGAATACTAAATAAGAAAATGAAAACTAAAATAAGTCTCTTCATAATTTAATTGATTAATTTTTTTTTTAAAAGTATACATTATTTTAAACTTTAAAAAATAATATTAATTATTTACACGAATTATTGGAGGAAATAACAGTGATATCTAAAATTTCAACTGTTTTTTAAAAAATTTTAATTAATTTAAAATCGTAATATTAATTTCTAAATTACAAACTATGTTAGTTGGATTTTTTTTTATTCAAATAATACTCCGAAAAAGTTATACAATTTCATTTTTTTTGACTTAATTGCACCTTGCAAAACAATTAAATTTATCGGTTTAACTAAAAATAAATATAAAATGAAAAAAACAATTATTCTATTAAGTTTATTATTTACTATCTGCATCTCAATGAATGCACAAAGAAGGCCTAACAGAACCCCTTTACCTGAATGCCAGTTTGAAGTTAAAGCTGAAAAAGCCTATTTTTATAATATTGTCAACGAAGGAGGGAGAACGAGTTATGTAAAAAGAAAAGGATATCTAGTGCAGTACGATACTGTTTGGACTATTTGTAAATATTCAGACAAGGAATATGTATATGTAGAATTCAGAAACCAAAGAGGGCAAGTAACAAAAGGTTTTATTAAAAGATACCTGTTAGAAGGTCTAGATTAGTTTAATAAATTTTAAAATTAAAAAAAGAGCAGCCTTATCAGCTGCTCTTACTATAATTAGTAAAAATTGATTTTAAATCAATAATTATTTTTTCATCACTTTACAAGTTCCAATTCCTTGATCTGTAGTAACTTTTAAAAAGTAGATTCCCGAATTTAAATCAGATATATTAATAGATGGATTATTCATTCCGTCTATGTTCACTTCTTTGATAATTCTTCCATTTAAATCAGTGATTGAAGCACTATTAATAATAACATTGTTGTTGCTATTAATAAACAAAACTCCATCTGTAGGGTTTGGATAAATAGATAAATTATTTTTAAAGAAACTCTCTGTTGATGCTACAACTCTAACAACTGAAAAGGTATCTATCCCTATAATATCAGAGTTTGAACCATTAGTACCAGCATCAGTTACAAAATATCTAAAGCCAAATTTCACAGCTGTTGGAGCCGTTAAACCAGAAACTGTATAAGAGTATTGAGTCCATGAATTTGAGTATATAAATCCAGTTGCCAAATTTGGATTTACAGAAACACAAAGTGTGGAGAAACTCCCAATGTCTGTTGGACCTGAAGAAGGAACTACAGTAGTTGCAGCAGAACTCATTCTTAATTCTAAACGATCAGGATAGTCTGTTGTTCCACTTGTTCCTTTTCTTGTCCAAAAAGTAACAACATCTCCATTTTGAACATTAATTGAAGGAGTAAACAACCAATTGCTAATTGTAGCTCCAGTTGCAGCAGTACTGGTAGTACTCGCATAATTAACTAAAGCAAAAGAATTTGCAGTTCCGTCTTGACCGTTTGGTATTGGACAAACAGCTCCAACAGCATAAACCTGATTTTGGAAAGGTGTTGCAGAAACTGTTGCACTCACGGTAACAGCAGTGTAGCTGGCAGTAGACCATAACGCTGTTGTTGACGGCAGTGTACTTTGGTTAACACGTGACCAACCATCTGTTGAAGTCATCGTGGCTGTAGGTGTAGTAAAGCCATAATTATATACATTTTGGGCATTTAAAAGACTTACAAAGAATAATAAAAGTAATAGTAAAAGTTTTTTCATATTTGATAATTTAAATTAATATTAAGATTTGTTTAAGTAAATATACTATTATTAATTGAATTACAGCTAAATATTTGTAATTTTGGTTAATTAAATTTCTAAAATTGATTTTAAATCAAAAATTATGCTTTTCCCTTAATTTTTAAACCACTATCCCCGTTAAATAAAAAATAATAACTACTTTTGTTTAACTTATTAAAGAATTAGATGAACAATATAAAAAATGTTTTTAGTATTAAAGACTTGGAGAATCTTTCAGGTATAAAAGCACATACTATTAGAATTTGGGAAAAGCGATATAATATATTGGAGCCTATGCGCAGTGAAACCAATATTAGATTGTATGATTTGCAAAATTTACAAAAACTTCTAAATATTGTTCTACTTCACGATTACGGCTATAAAATATCCCGAATTGCAAAATACAATCCCGATGAAATTCCGGAAATTGTAAATACCATTATTTCTGAAAAAAGCGTTAAAAGTCATGCTATTTCCTATTTTAAAATGGCAATGATCAATTTTGATCAAACGTTGTTTTTTAAAACTTATGACGAATTGCTTTCGGAAAAATCATTTAGAGAAGTGTTTTTCGAAGTTTTTATTCCCTTAATGAACGAAATAGGATTGCTTTGGCAAACAGATACAATAAAACCCGCTCACGAACATTTTATCAGTTATTTAATCAAGCAAAAACTACTAATAAATACCGAAAAACAACAATTATTAGATCCTAGATATGAAGATCGCTTATTTGTTCTTTATTTGCCAACAAATGAAATTCACGAATTAGGTTTAATGTACCTTAATTATGAAATTTTACACCACGGATATCGAAGTATTTTCCTTGGAGAAAGCATACCGCTTGATAATTTGAAAGACATGAAGGGTTATTTTAATAATATTACTTATGTTACCTATTTAACTGTTGAACCTAATAAAGACGAAATAAACCCTTACATCGAAGCACTAAATAAAGAAGTTTTAAATGATAACACAACTGAATTATGGCTAATCGGAAGAATGGTAACCTTCATTGATGAAAAGCACATTACTCCAAAAACTAAGGTTTTTAAATCAATAAGTGACCTAATAATAAATCTTTAAATTTAACAACTCAAATTATAAATTCAAGAAAACGATTTTGTGATTTTGTTACAACATATGGGAAAAGACATAAAAATTATAGGTTCCGGTTTTTCATCATTAGCTTCAGCTTGCTATTTGGCAAAAAAAGGGCATGAAGTTACTGTATTTGAAAAAAATGGATCTATTGGTGGAAGAGCCAGACAATTAAAAAAAGAAGGATTCACTTTTGATATGGGGCCTAGTTGGTACTGGATGCCCGATGTTTTTGAGCGATTTTTCGGTGACTTCAATAAAAAACCATCTGATTATTACGAGTTAATTAAATTATCTCCCGCTTACCGTGTTTATTACGGAATTAATGACTTTATAGCGATTGCCGATAATTTAGAAGAAATAATCAGCACTTTTGAAGCTATTGAAAAAGGAAGTGGAGAGGTATTGGCCAAATTTATGGCAGAGGCTAAAAGCAATTATGATATTGCCATAAAAGATCTAGTTTATCGTCCCGGAGTTTCTCCTCTAGAATTAATTACCGCTAAAACTACTTTAAAAGTTGGTCAATTCTTTAGCAATATTAGTAAAGACGTTCGCAAGAAATTTAAAAACGAGAGACTGATTCAAATATTAGAATTCCCCGTTTTATTTTTAGGAGCAAAACCTTCCGATACACCCTCTTTTTATAGTTTTATGAATTATGCCGATTTCGGAATGGGAACATGGCATCCAAAAACCGGAATGTACGATGTGATAAGAGGAATGGAAAGCTTAGCATTGGAATTGGGAGTTAGATTTGAAACCAATTCCAACATTGAGAAAATCATAGTAGAAAATAAAAAAGCCGTAGCCCTTCAAATAAATGGAAAAAGAATCGATGCCGATATAATTCTGAGTGGAGCTGATTACCATCATACAGAAACTTTATTAGATCCTGAATACCGCGCATATTCTGAAAAATATTGGGATAGTAAAACTTTTGCCCCTTCTTCACTGCTTTTCTATGTAGGTTTTAATAAAAAAATAGAGAATATTTCTCACCATGCTTTGTTTTTTGATGTAGATTTTAACCAGCATGCAAAAGATATTTATGACGAACCAAAGTGGCCTGAAAATCCTTTATTCTATGCTAATTTTCCTTCAATTACCGATAAAACTGCCGCGCCAGAAGGAATGGAATCTGGTTTTTTCTTAATACCACTTGCGCCTGGAATTGAAGACACACCAGAATTACGAGAAGCCTATTTTGAAAAAATAATTTCAAGATTTGAAACTCTAACTAATCAAAATATAAAAGAAAATATTATTTTTAAAGAATCTTTTTGCAAGCTTGACTTTGAAGAAGTATACAATTCTTACAAAGGAAATGCTTACGGAATGGCTAATACATTGATGCAAACTGCATTTTTGAGACCCAAACTAAAAAGTAAAAAAATAGACAATATGTATTTTACTGGACAACTTACCGTTCCTGGGCCAGGTGTACCTCCAGCCTTAATTTCAGGTAAGTTAGTAGCCGAATTAATTGAAAAAAACCTATGATTATGAAGGATCTTTTTGACCAAGTATCATTTGATTGTAGCCGAAATGTTACAAAATCCTATAGCACCTCTTTTTCTTCAGCGGTGAAAATGCTTGCGCCAAATATTCGTCAAGACATTTATAATATTTATGGTTTTGTAAGATTTGCTGACGAAATAGTAGATAGTTTTCATGACTATAATAAGGAAGCGCTTTTTTATCTATTTGAAAATGATTTAGAACTCGCGTTAAAAAATAAAATAAGCTTAAACCCAATATTAAACTCTTTTCAAAATACGGTGCACAAATATGAAATTCCTAGAGAATTGATTGATGCCTTCATGAAAAGCATGAAATTGGATTTATCCAAAACAGAATATAAAACGGTGTCAGAATACAACGAATACATTTACGGTTCAGCAGATGTGGTAGGATTAATGTGTTTGAAAGTATTTGTAAAAGGGGATGATGTAAAGTATGAATCGCTAAAAGATTCCGCAATGAGATTAGGATCGGCATTTCAAAAAGTAAATTTCTTACGTGATTTGAAAGCCGATTTTGAAGATTTAAATCGTACCTATTTCCCCAATACTGATTTATCAAAATTAGATGAAAAATCGAAACTCAAAATTATTGAGGAAATTGAAGCCGATTTCAAAGCTGGCTACGAAGGTTTGATTTTACTTCCAATAGAAGCTAAATTTGGAGTTTATACTGCGTATTCCTATTACAAAAAATTACTTGCAAAACTAAAAAACACTCCTTCTGCTGAAATTAAAAATACCAGAATTCGAGTTTCAAATTATCAAAAATACGGGCTTTTCGCCAAATGTTACTTTTCCTACAAGCTCAATATTATTTAATTATGCTGATTTACTAACTTTTAAAGATCATAGCGATTGCTTTGGAATGTTGTTAGTTCCATTTAAGTAATTTAAAAAAATAAAAAAAGCGTTCAAAATTGGAACGCTTTTTTGTTATAACCAACTCAAAATATTACTTTGCAAACATTTGTTGTAAAGGTTTCAACTGTTCTAAATCCACATTTGCATTTTTAAGCACTGACATCAAAGTCACAATTCCTGTGGGGTTCATATCTTTTCCAATTACTCTTACAACTGCAAAACCATTTTCCTTTTTATTCGCATAAAAAACAAATTCATCTATATGTTCGGTATCTCCAACAAAACTAACTGATGCTCCATCTTTTCCAGAACCAAACTTCATTAATTGTTGGTATTTCTCCTCTTTCAAAATTTCTTTGACTTTTGATCTTTCCGTTTCATACTCCCCTTTGTTTTTATCATTTAATTTAAAAGCCAAGATATTTACTTTTTCAAATGATTTTAAAGCTTCATTTTCATCCACAGTTAATTTTAAACTATCAACATTCAACATGTCAGGTGATAAATCTAAAGCAATAAAATTTTTGTTCTCGGTTTTTTCAACAAAATACTTTTGTAACGAAGGCTCGTTGTTACAACTTGATAATAAAGTACTAGCGATAAAAATTAAACTTAAAATACGTTTCATAAGCTATTTTTTACCTTTAGTTGCTTTTTTCAACTCGTCACCGCCAGGAAGTCTCATTTTGTCTGTTAGCACTGAAAGTTCATTCAAATCGAAATCTCCTGTTAACGACATCAAAACGGTTTCATTTCCTTTTGAAGTTCCTTCCATAAACATCAACAATTCTTTTATTTGAGAGTCTTTCGCCCCTGATTTTACCCAAATTTTGATGTTTTTTCCACCATCATTAATGCGCATCAATTCCTCTAAACCTCCTGATTTCATGTATTTTTCTGCAGTAACTTTCATTTCAGAGCTCACTCTTGTACTCCCCGAAGTAAATACTTTTAAATTGTCTAACTTTTTAATTAAGTTCAAATAAGGTTGTGCTGATTTATCGGTAGCATCTACTTTTACTTTACTCATTAATTCAAACATTTTTTTGTTTACAATGATTGAAGTAACATCATCTTGACCATCAAATTTATCGAATGCTGCTTGACCAAAAAAAGCCGTTGGCAACAAAATAATTACTAATGCTAATACTAATTTTCTCATGATTTCTATTTATTTTGTTTTAAAAATTAATTCTTTTGAGTTTTGAAACTCGTTAATATAAGACACACTTTCAATACCTACATTTACATTTTTAGACAATAGCGAAAGCGCTTTTTGGGTTGCTTCAAAAGCCGCTTCTGGACTTTCATAGGTCCCTAAATCGTTCGTTTTTTGTGGTTGATGTAAATAGGTAAAAGTGCTAATTCCAAGTAAAACTATAACTGAAGCTGCAATTGATAACCACTTAACATTACGTTTTTTAGATTGCAGCGGTATCGTTTGCTTAAACTCCTGTTCTGAAGCTTCTGAGAAATACCCAAATAAAGGTTTGTATTGTTCCAAATGCTGCGCAACATTTGATGAAGAAAAGTAATTTTTCAATTCTTTTTCTTCTAAAACACTGGTTTCTCCTTGAAAATATTTTTCTAAAATGGTTTCTATTCTATTTAATTCCATAATCATTTGTTTTTAACATAAACGCTCTTATTGTATTCCTTGCTCTTGACAATGCTACTCGAATTGCCGTTTCGTTCATGTCCAATATTTTTGCAATTTCTTCAAACTCATATTGCTCAATATCTCTCATTTGAATGATGAGTTTTTGTTGTTCCGGCAACTCGTTTATCGATTTTTCAACCCAATTCAAACAATCTATATCTTCTAATTTCTTCTGTAAACTTGGCTCTCGATCAGTGTAATTGTCATGAACCAATTTTAAGTTCCCCGATCGCTTCGCTTTCAACTGATCCAAACAATAATTTTTGGTCATTGTCATTGAAAAAGCTTCTATACTTTTATAAGAATCTAAGTTCTCTTTGTTATACCATAATTTCAATAGTACTTCTTGAGTTGCATCCTCAGCTTCTTCTGTACTTACCAACAATCTCTTGGCAAGACGAAAAAGTTTGTCTTTAAATGGCGTAATTAATTTTACAAAATCATTTTGATCCATTTACTAGTTTTAAGACTATTATAATTGAAAGACGAAGAAGGATTAATTTTGTTACAAGATACGAAGATAATTTAATTTGAGGATATTGGGTGTTGGGTGTTAAAAATGGCAATTGGAATTAAAACAAAATATTTACACCAATTTTAAAATTTCTTCCGCGGGTGCTATAACCTATATTTTCTGTGAAATTAGCATTTAAAATGTTGTTTGCACTTGCGAATAAATTGAATCTGTTTTTGATAATTTTGAAATTTATCATCGCGTTCAGCAATTGATAGGAATCCAATTGAACCGGAACAGTTTGATAGGTCCCACCGTCAAAAAACACGTCTTTTCGGGAATCAACATATTGATACGATAAATTGAAATATGCCTTGTCGGAATAATCATAATCTATAGAAACATTTGCTTTATGCTTTGGAATTAATCTTTTGAGTGGTTCTTCTACTTCTGTAAAGGTGTAATTGGCTTTGAACTTTAATTTATTTGTAGCATCATAGGACACCATCGATTCTATTCCCTTAGCGTTATAGTTACCGTCAATATTTACATAATTGGACGCAAAAGTTACAGGGTCGGTGTAAAAACCAATTGAATTATTTTCTTCTCTGTAAAAACAAACGGTGTTAAATTGGATTTTCTTATTTATAAAATCCTTTTCAATCCCTAATTCAACCGTATTGTTTTTCTCAGGTGTTAATGCTAAATTTCCATAAGGCGAAAATAATTGGTACAAACTCGGTGTAATATAGGCGGTGCAATAGGAACCTAAAAATTTAAGACCAATTTTGGATAATGAATACGATGGATTGAAATTGTAAACCGAGTAGTTGTTATAAATAGAATGTTTGTCGTAACGAGCGCCAGCATTAACATTCAAACCAAAATCAGAGTTGTAAACAGCAGTAATGTACGTGTCAAACCATTTGAATTTTGCATTTTGCTTTGCTATTAATTCTGCTTGTGAATCCATTTCATTGAATTGAAATTGGGTTCCTAAAATCAAGAAAAAACGACTCGAGAAATTGTATTTATTGAACGCATCTAAATTTAATGACTTGGAATTATAACTACTATAATCAATAGAATTCGACCAAGTGTTAAACGAAGTATAGTTTCTTTCGTTCATTGAAAAACCCGAATTAAATACCATTTCTCCATTTTTATATTTGTATTTAGGAGAAAATCCAAATCGGAATTGCTGTGTTTTGGCAACGTTTAAAGGTGTATCTGCAGAAGTGAAATTATCATAAAAGCCATCGTAGTTGTTTTTAATCTTATCAAAATTGGTAAAGAAATCAAACGAGAATTTGGTATTTGGCTTAAAGCCAATTTTCATTAAAGCGGAAATCTTTGATAATTGATCGGGTTCAAAATCCATGCCTTGCGCTTCAGAAATCCCTTTGGTTTCAATGCTATTAAACATCGCTAAATAATTTACTTTTCCAATAGTTCCATTCAAACTTATCCCTTGATTAAAATCTTGAGGGCGGTAATTCACATTGTCGGCGGTAGTTTGTGTTCCTAAACTAAAATAAGTATTTCCTGTTAATTCCTTTTTAATGACTTTTTTCAATGTAATATTGATTACTCCTGTCGCAGCTCCAGAACCATAAAGTGTACTCGCAGCGCCTTTCATTACTTCGATACTTTCTACTTGTTCGGCAGAAATATATCGTAAATCGTATTCTAAATTCACTCCAGAAGCATCGGTTACAGGAACTCCGTCAATAATAATCAGCGTTTGATGGTTTCGACCTCCACGAATATAAGTTCCAAGATTTTTACCGGCGCTACTCTGATTTCCGTTAATTTCTACCCCTACAACGGTACTTAAAATAGTAGCAATAGATTGTCCTGGTTTTTTTGCTAATTCAACAGCGGTAATTTTCACAATTACCTTTCCTGATTTTTCTTTCGCTAAAGCAAATTTCGAGTCGGAGATTACGACTTCTTTCAATTGATTTTCAAGTTCTTGGGCATAAGTAGTCATACAAAACAACAATGCAAATACACCAAAGTGAATTACTTTTTTCTTCATTATACAGTAAAATAATCTTTATAAAATGGGGAGAAAAGTATAGAAT
>Ga0114967_10002832_pt1 | contig 14447 bp, 15 predicted proteins | sample M_130628_MF_Meta_FD_92639 | JGI IMG/M metagenome (GOLD analysis project Ga0114967, IMG submission 92639) | Freshwater microbial communities from Lake Montjoie, Canada to study carbon cycling - M_130628_MF_MetaG | ecosystem: Environmental > Aquatic > Freshwater > Lake | place: Lake Montjoie... | reverse complement strand
GTTGGCGTGGGTGATTTCCGCCCGACCTATGGCCGCTTTGCTATTAATAAGTGGAACATTCACGAACAGTGAAATTCGGCGCGGCTGGGCGGGGCCGGGTCCGGCAGGGTCTGGCGCGGCATGGCGAGGTATGGGCCTTATTGCGAGGAATAAGGCGGCTAAGAACCGCCTTATGACGTGCAATCAGGCTGGGCGCGGCATGGCCAGGCTGGGCGCGGCTTGGCAGGGCGGGGCGCGGCATGGCAAGGCGCGGCAAGGTATGGGCCTTATTGCGAGGAATAGGGCGGCTAATCACCGCCTTATGACGTGCAATCGGGCATGGCGGGCAGCGGTGCGGCGGGGCAAGGCTTGGCGCGGCATGGCAGGGCGAGGTATGGGCCTTATTGCAAGGAATAGGGCGGTTAAGAACCGCCTTATGACATGCAATCAGGCTGGGCGCGGCATGGCCAGGCTGGGCGCGGTATGGCAGGGCTGGGCATGGCGAGGCTCGGCGAGGTATGGCGTGGTTAACAATTTACTTGGAGGCTTCTTAATGATCATCTTAGGCATAGACCCCGGCTTGTCGGGCGCTTTGGCGTTCCTTGATACCAAGACTGGCGAGATCGCCATCGAGGACATGCCCACCGTGACCGTCATGCGGAACCGCAAGGAAAAGCGGGAAGTCTCTGCCCAGCTCGTCGCAGCCATCGTGGTTAAACGCCATGCCGAGGCGGCGTTCTTGGAGAAGGTGAACGCTATGGCTGGTCAGGGCGTGTCGTCAGTCTTCAGCTTTGGGCGCTCTTCGGGCATCATCGAAGGTGTCCTGGCGGCTTATGACATCCCAATCACGCTCGTCACGCCCCAGGCGTGGCAGAAGGCGATGGGCGTCAGGGACGGCAAAGACGGATCGCGCGAGCGGGCCATGCAGTTATTCCCGGCTAGCGCGGAGATGTTCCAGCGCAAGAAAGATGATGGTAGAAGTGACGCTGCATTGATCGCCAAGCATGGCGCAACACAAGGAGAAAACCTATGAAACGTTATCTGATCGCCGTTGCAACTCTATGCGCCACAGCGGCCTACGCCGCTCCCCAGCTTGGCGTCTGCCACACTGAATACGCCCTATGTGCCGCTTCCAGCACCGAGGCCACCGGCAAGACGATGGTCGTAGGCGGCAAGACCTTTGTTGAGGGCCATGCCGTATGCCCAGTTCTGACCGGCGAGAGCATTGCCGACTTCCATCTGACGAACGGCGGATGCAAGCCCCCGGCAGTCCCCGGCGGCGTCTGGAGCCTGTTCTCTACGGCCACCAGCTATCCGCAGGCCCCGTCTTGGGCTGTTGTCCCGGCGGTCCCGCGCACATTTACCACCGCCGTAGGGCGCGGCTTGGGCATGTCTAATATGTGGTCATACCCCTGTGTCAAACGTCCCAAGCCCGTGAATGGCGCAACCCTGGCCGACTGCATTGGGCCGCTGAATGAGTCCCCCTGGGACGGCAGTCATGTCCTGCCGGGTTCGTCCAACGTGACCGCTGCGCCGGTTGGTGCAGCCAATCCAGTCGGCGGTAACTACTGATGGTTTGGGATAAGAACGCCATCGAGACGCTCATAAAGATGGTCAAGACAAATGTGCCCTTTTCGGCAATTGCCGACACACTTGGCTGCACGCGAAACGCCGCAATCGGCAAGGCGAACAGGCTGCAACTGCGGAAACACCCGACGCTGATAAAGATTAAGTACAAAATTGCGGCGGTCCCGATTAAACCTGTGATTCCGGTAGTAATCCCGGTGATCCAATCGAAGTCAGGTTACGTTAGAATGATTGACCTGAAGAAGAATCATTGCCGCTATCCGATTGGTGAGGGCAGCGACATAAAGTTCTGCGGCGATACGAAGCTCCAGGACTCGCCGTATTGTAAAGAACACAGCGACCTCTGCTTCGCAGTGGCAAAGCCAAAAGTCATTCGCCTCGACAAAACGCTTTAGCTTCTAGCTCGACTTCCTCAACCCGCTTTCCCCAGCCCTTGCCGAACGCGTCCCATGTCGGCAAGGACTTGAGGAAATCCAGACGGCGCTGGCTGTAATCTTCGATGAGTTCGATTGCACCAGCGCGTTTAATCGCGCCGAGCGTGTGTGGCCCGAGGATGCCATCGACCTTTAGGTGCAGGACATACTGTGCCAGTTTGACCGCCCGCCCTGGGCCTGAGTTGACCGCGCAGTCGAACAGGCAGTAATCGACTCCAGGCGGTAGGGCGTCCCCTTTGATCGCATCCCAGTAGCGCATCCGATACAGAGGCGTGACGCTCTCTGGCGTCAATGCCCGCATGTCGGCCTCTGAGCAATCCTTGCCGGTGTGGACATCCCAGACTGCCTTGGTAATGCCAAGGCAAGTCATCCCGCCAGGATCGCGTGGATGATTCACAAAGCCGCCCTCGTGCCGCAGCAGAAGGCGCATGGCGAGATTAAAAGTATGCTGCATTATTACTTTATGCCGTTCCGTATAAACGCCGCGAACAACGCCGAGAACACCAATTGCCCGGTTTGAGCCACAGATGCCTCGCCGGTCAGATAAGCCGCAGCGGCGGTGATTACTGCAACAACAGCAGTGACATACGTCTTTTTCCCTCTAAGCATAGAACTCTCCTATTGCCTTGTTACACCAATGCCCGCAATCCAAAACACCATGCCGACCACGACGACGCCGATGGCCCAATACATCTTCTGAGCGACTGACTTGCCAATCTGTTCATAAACCTTCTGGATAGCACGGTCTGCCGCCCGTTCAGCGATAGCGTCCATTTCAGCTTCACTCAGATTGGCGCTCATGGTCGTCATGTCCACTCAAAGATAATTGTTCCAGCCGATCCTGACGTGCCCGTGCCAACATACGCCCCGGCGCCACCGTTGCCCGCGATAGACGCACCACTCCCGCCAGTACCGCCCGCGTTGAGCGCCCCTGCGCCCCCACCAATACCTGATGTATTTGTTGTACCACCGGAACCACTGCCACCATACCCGCCGTTGCCGGGGGTTATGTCCTCCCCGCCCTCGCCACCGTCGCCACCGTAACCGTATAACGCAACTGCGCCAACCGCGAGCGTCCCAGTCACAGATGAGCTAGTGGCGTTCGCTCCGGGAGATCCGCTCAGAACCCCCTGCGCTCCACCAGCGCCGAGCGCGCCAACGGAATAAGCCAAGTTCACGCCCCAGTCGGCACTCGCAATAGCGAATATTTTCTCCGCGTAGCCGCCTTCTCCACCGCCACCGCCACCGTATTTTGGAGAGCCGCTAATTCCACCACCACCGCCGCCGCCAGCGCCTGCGACTTTGAGTGTCAAGGACGACGCATTTGTCGGGACCGCCTGATTAGCAGCTCCAGACGTATACGTGTTCGTGACCGGGGTGAAACTAACACCCACCGCAAAGAACATTTGGGCAATTGTCACGTCAAGCCACCGCCAGAGATAACAAAGGTGTTAGAGCCGACGCACAAGACGGTAGCCACCCCGTACTGAGCCAGCGTTCTGTTTCCCGTAGTAGCAGTTCCGGCGAGGCGCAGCGTTACGCTCGTGCCCTGCGTTAGCGTCTGGCTAGAACCGGAGTTGTTATAAATCGTTACGGCTTGCCCCGCACTAAACACTGACGCGGGGATTGTAACACCCCCGGTGCTTATTGAAATGTGCTTGCCGCTGTCCGTAACAACCAGAACGTAAGCTCCACTTTGCGTGTTTTGCACAATAGTGCGAACGTCACCAATAGAGTCAGAAAGAGTAGTGAAATTGGCCACCGCGCCGGTCAACGTCCCGGTCAGCGTTGGGCTCGCACTCAGCACCATATTGCCGGTGCCGGTGACGGCATTGGAAAGAGTGACGCCGCCGTAGGTGAGCGCGGCGTTCATCGTCACAGCGCCGACTAGCCTGCTTGTCGTTCCGACCCACAATGCCTTTTGCGTGCTGATGCCGCCTGCCGTGATAATCGAACCTGTCGTGGCCGAGGTCGCGTCTGTGGTCAGAGTGGATGAGACGCCAGCCGCCGCCGTAACCAGACCACTGAACGTGCCAGCAGCCGCCGTAACCAGGCCGCTGAACGTGCCAGCAGCCGCCGTCAACGTACCCGTCAGAGTCGGGCTGGCACTCAGCACCATGTTGCCGGTGCCGGTTACTGCGTTATTCAGGGTGACGCCGCCGTAGGTAATGGCCGCATCAAACTGCGTTGCACCAACAAGCCTACTCGTCGTTCCGACCCAAAGGGCTTTCTGCGTTGAGATGCCGCCAGCAGTAATAATGCTGCCGGAGGTCGATGATGTCGCGTCAGTAGTCAGCGTCGAGCTAATGCCCTGCGCGAATGGGATGCGAGCAGTCGTGGCCGTTTGCCCGTCTTTCGTGATCGCCGTCGTAAGCCCAGTCGCAAGGTCCGCCGTGAGCGCGTTAAACGCGGTGGATGAGATGACCGTGCCAGTGATCACAGGTTGGCCGGTGCTGTTGATTACGAAGGTGCCTGAGCCATTGTAAGACACTGTGATTACTCCTTAATTCTGTGTGATGCGGGGCGGGTCATGGGATTAAATGTTCCACGCCAACGCCGCCCATTCTTAATCCCGCTGCAAGACCCGCTGCCTTAGCCGTACCTTTGACTATTGTTGTAAGAACATTTCGATACCTTTGTGTCTTTGCTAAGTTCTTTTGCGCTTCTTCAATCGCCCTGATGCTACTTTTATATTTATCACTAGTTATCAGCCCAGCCCTAAAATCAGATGTTAAGTCCTTGACGGCCCTTTCGCCAATATCTTTCAAAGGCGCGGTTTCATAAAAAACTTGGCGGATTTCCAATTCTCTTGAACGTCGCATGATTTTAGCAAGCTCTTTGTTTGCCTCCGCGAAATCTTTACGCAAACCCTTTGTGGTATTTTTGGCGGCTTCTATATTCTCGCCAGCCGCTTTGAGCGCAGAGCTTTTGCCAACGGGAATCGCCGCGCCTTTTGCAGATGGCCTAGCTCCCCGCAGGGCTGACATATAATTTGATGCATTTTCATCGCCAATGAGCATGGCAAGTTTTGCTTCTGAACGCCTTGACACAGAGGCACGCGGCACTTTAGCTCCGGCTTCCGGCGCGGCTTGACGCACGGTTTCGTTAGCAAAGTTAGATACGCTTTCAATAGCTGCATCTCGTTCTTCTTGGCTCATTCTCCCAAGAATATCTTTGAAGTCAGATTCTGGCAGTTTGTCGTCAAAGACAGACTTTGCACCTTTAATGAACCCAGTCCTTGTCTTCAGGTACTTTTCAGATTCAAACATAGCCTTGTCATAAGTCGGATTAACGCGCCTCATTTCTGAAGATAGCGTTTTACTTATGGCCTGTATTGATTTCACCTCGCCGTCAGCGTCGTAGACAATCCTGCCAAAGTCATCTTTAGTAGAATTGACAAAAGCGTCTAAGCCTCTTTTGGCTACATGCAATGTTCTAGTATTGGGAACGCCAATGGGCTGCACATCGCCGTTCGCATCAAGAATCGGTTTGCCTTGGCGATCAATTTTAATCGAAAGGTCTCTGAAGTTTGGTATTTCGCCTTTTGCGTCGGCTTCGTTTTGGATGATTCTAACGCCGCGTGAAATGCCTGATTTTACTTTAGGGTTTTGCAACAAAATTGCTATGCGCGGCGTATAAACAGCGCCTTGCTTGCCTTCCAATATGTCGTTTTGAATTGAACCCAAATCGGTTTTTACCCTGCCAGCTTCTTCCGCCGCAGCAGCAGCCCTTTCACTGGCAGCTTCGATAGCTTTCTCGGACTCGCGTATTTGGCCGGGGTTAATGCCATAAACGCTGGTCTGGTCGTTTGCCCTAGCAAGCAATTGCGTATGGCTATTTTCTGCGTCAGCAAGTTCTTGCTGGGCAACCCTGGCATTACGGGAAGCGTCGTTAAACGCATTTTCGTATTGGTCTTTTAAGGGTGCCGTCGATTTGGGGCCAAAAGACTCTTCAAACAGCGGTGTAACACCAGCTTTACCGGCAGAAATTCTGGCTAACGCGGCTGGTCTAGCAAGTGGCGGGGCGATACCAGTCGCTTCCTGCCCAGCCTCTAAGACCCTATTAGGGGCATTTGCAAAAGTTTCCGCAGCTCGGGCCTTTGCCGTTGCAGCGGACGCGCCCTCCGCCGTTGCAATATTGTCTCTCGCCGCCATGGCGGCGGTGGTAGTCTTTTCGGACTCTTCTAACAACTTGGAAATGTTAGAAGCCTTTGTGCTTTGTGCATTGCTCGTTTTAAGATTTGCATTGACTGCTTCTAAACCAAATTCGTTGCCCATGCCGCGCAATACAGGCTCGGCGGCTTTTTCGCCTTTGAAAACATATCTCACTGGGGCGGAAATTGCGTTCACGGCCTTTGGTATTACCAAGGGAGACGCTAAAACACCAAGATCACGCCCTCCAGATTGATAACGGTTCTGAGCTTCACCAAACATCATATTTGCGGATTCACCAGACGTTGGGAATATTGCATCTTTCCTGTCTGATGAAACTGGAGCGCCAAACACACCTAAACTGCCTATTGCACGGACAACAGATTCAGCGTCTCCAGGAAGTCCAACAATACCGCTAGGGACGCCTTCTACAGCCCCTGTCGCCACTTGACCGTACGCATTCAGAACTTGCCGACCCGTGGGTGCCGGTATCTTTGGCGGGCCATTTCCATCAAGAGTCCGTCTTACTCGGCCACTAAACCCTCCGCGCCCCGTCCTAGTATCTTGAGGAGGAGGCGGCATTGGAAGATCGGACAAAGCTGGGTCGGTGCGGGACGACTCTAGCACAAGCGGATTTTTTTTAACCGCGCTGGGAGCAGCATTTGTTGCTGCGGCCTTGATACGAATCCTGGCTAATGCTTTTTTTTGTTCTAATGAAAAGTCTGTCATTTGAATAAGGCCGCGTCTTCGGGAGAAGCGCGGTCCCATTCTTCTTGCGTTAACCCAATTCCGGGGGGGACTTTCCCGTTCGGGCGCGGAACCGCTGCGCCGCCCGTATTATCAGCAGCAGCGTCCGCCGAATCGTACTCCATCGGGGCCACGCCTTGAATTTCTGCGTCCCTATTATAGAACTGCATATTTTGTTTGATTCTAGCTTCCTTGGACTCCAATATTTTTCGTATTTGACCTTCAACTTCATCCTTATTTCTAAGCAAATTAAGGTTACCGCCCAGCGCCTGTATAACTCGCAAGGCGTCTTGCTCTGTCATAACACCGCCGCCAACGGTTTCAATTCTTAAATTGCCAATGAGTTGTTGCAATGTTCCACGCTGCATAGCAACTTGAAGAGCGTCTCCTTTTAATGAGCCGCCAAAAGCCGTGGTAAATTTGTTTACAAAATCTTGCGCTATTAATTTAAAGCCCTGTGGGGTGCTTCCTACACTCTTCATGTAGTCCTTTAGCTTGGCCGCTGTGTTTATATCAACAATTAATGATTCTCCCAGTTTTATAAATTGTTGGGATGTAAGGCGAGGCAATGCTTTTACAACTGTGTCACTTACGTTCACGCCCCCGGCTTGCGCTGCTACTATTTGGGCGTCGGACATCATAACTCTTCTGGGTTTACCGTCCGGTCCATCAACAGTTACAAATCTCATTGTAGGAACGCGGGTTGCGTTAGCTATTTGAGAAGGGGTTTCGCCAGCCTGCGGAACTGTAATGCGACCACGCCCATCAATATACGCAACAGTTCCTGGACGAAAACCAGCGTCCCTAAGTTCTTCTGGTTCAAGTCGTCTGCGCGTTTCGTCTGTGACCTCTTGGCCGCGTATTAATGCAGCATCCGTAATTTCATTTTCTCTATTGCGGTTTGTATCTTGCAAATCCTCCGCCCGCCCGAGCCTATTCATAGCAAACGGCAAATACCGGTCCGCCGCATTTTTCGCAAGGCTGCTTCCGCCACCTAACGTATAAAGCGCATTCATTCGAGATTCAGGATCGAGAATATCCGAAGCGGGTTTCCCAGCATTTACATTGTAGTTTGGAACGCCTTCAGCATCATCACCAATGTAATCGCCTTGCGATGCTTCAGTTGCTGGGGTTCTTCCGAATATGCGAGCGAGTTCTTTATTGATTGCGGCGTTCTCCGCAGCAGTAGCCGCCTCCTCGTCCCTCGACGCCTTGCCCGACAGATACGCCCCGCCGAAGCTGGTCAGCCCACGAGCCAAGGCCCCCATGCCGGACACGGGCGCGGTAATGCCGCCCGCTGTGGACACGGCTTGCTCCTGCGCGCCCATCTGGGAAAGCATGTCAGCCAGCTTTTTCTGGCGGGCGATAGAAGCCAAGCGCGTGGTGTAATCGCCGGGGGCATCGTCTGATTTAAACAGGTTGATAGCAGCGTTCTTAACGCCGGTGCCAAGGTTCCCAATCGTGTTGCCAAGGCCGCTAAGGGAATATAATTTCTCTGCCATCACAATGCTCCGTTAATCTTTTGCAAGGCTTTACTCTTTATTCAAATAACCGCCAGGGGTTATAAGGTTGCCAGCAAGGCCGCCAATACCGCTATACAACCCGCTCAACGCGCTCATCTTGGAATTATACGCCGCCGTGTCGTAGTTGCCCTGATTGGTCGCCGCCTGAGCCACGGGGGCCGCGCCGATCTGCCCGCCGCCCGTGTAGCTCTGGAACTGCGGGTTCTGGATCTGCGAACCAGACATAAGCGCCGTGATCTGATTCAGTGGGACATTGTACAGACCAAGCTGCTGCTGCAAAGCCTGTGCAGCCGCTTCATTGCCAAATTGCGCTCCGCCAAGAGCTTGATTATAGCCTTGTGCAGCGCCTTGGTTGTAAAACCCAGCCTGACCTAATGCTTGACCGTAACCTTGCTGGTTTGCGCTCATGTCGAGGCCAATGCCTTGCAAAGCGGCTTGACTAAGCAAGTCGTTCTGGCCCTGCTGTTGTTCGCGCATGGCGTTATTGTACGCTTCCGACCCAGGCGTAATACCCTGATTGGCAAGCGTCTGGGCCGTAGCTTTAGTTTGCTGGTCAATCTGGGGCTGTAGGCGGGCCATAATTGCCGCCTGCCCTGTCATGCCAGCATTGACCGGCATCTTGGCAACATTTGACATATCAAGGCTGGTTTGTGGTGCGAGTTGATCGCCCAAAGAAGTCTTAATGCCAGGGCCGGTGTAGTTAAAAGGCGTACCCATAATTTTCTGGGCAGTGGCGGCACCCTGTTCTCCAAGCCCCGCAAGGGACCGCTGGACGCGCTGCTGCGCGTCAAGTGTAGCTTGGGCGTCAGGCGTCAAGGTTTGGGTAATGGTCGGCTGCGGCGTACCTTCAAACCCACCAGCCATGTCATATGTGACCGTCTGGTTGCCATAAGGGCTGACGATATTAGGGTTGCTAAGAACAGCCGTCTGCCGCCCAGCCGCTTGGTTAGCTAAGCCCTGCTGTCTTGCAGCTTCTGCGTAATCTGGCGCTTTTGGCGCTGATGGCTTACCCATATCGTTCTCCTAAATACCTACAATCAGCTTTTTTCAGCGTGTACAGAATAATGTCGCCGTCCGGTGCTGCGTCTGTAATTCTTGCTTCTTCTGTAAACCCTAATTTCTGTACAAATCTCACGCTTTTAGCGTTTGCGCTGCTTACTGGGACAATGGCTTTTTCGACCCCACAAGTGACGTAAGCATACCTAAAAATTGCCCCTATGTATGACCTGTTGATCTGTCCGCTAATAGCTATATGAGCCATAAGTGAGCGGCCATTCCAGTTCTCATACATAACTCCCGCTACAAGTTTTCCATCCCTTTCAAGCCCAATAGCAGTAGCGGTATCGCCGCTAAAACTGCCGTTCATCTGCTTTGCTGCCCAGTGGCCCACTTCGAGCCCGCTAACTATACGCCAGCCCATCCGGTTTGATACACCACATCTGTTGAAGCCCATTGAATCTCAATGCCGCTGCTGACCGTCTTCATCTGTAAACCGCCGCAATAACCGATGCCCGTGATGCCAAGCCATGTGTTCTGGACCGACAAACTAGCGCCCCACAAAGCCGTATCCCAAGTGCTTGCCGCCCCATCCCAGACGGCATAGGACGTTTCGGTAAACGTCAACGGTGCCGTGGTATCAGACGTGTCAAAGTCGATATTCATCCCAACGCTGATAGCTGGACTGCCGTTGCTGAAGATGCTTGGCCTGGCGCGGGTGAAATATTTCTTAACGCCGCGCGCGCCTAGATAGTTGAACGCCTGGAGCGTGGTGGTGACAATGTTGCTAACGTCATCAGTGTAATTGTCATCCCAGGCATGGCCGACATAACCGTCTGAGCCGAAATATGGCTCCTCGCCAAGCGTCTCCCAACAATATGCAGCCCAGCCGGTGAACTGGCACCATGACTTTGTGATGCTGTTCATGACGAATTGCTGTTGCTGGTTGTCGGCAATTGGAACATTGATCCAGACAGCGTTGTATTTGGCAGTGTAATAAATCTGCCAACCAACATCAGCATAATTCCCGCCGTATTGGGTCGTGGCCGCTGTAATTGCGCCTTGGATCTTGTCAGACAGAGCCACGCGAGGATCTAAGCGGCTGGATTGCAAAGCTGCGGCAAAGGGCAACAAGCCGTCGTATGTAAGTATGAGCAGGTCGCCGCCGTATTTGAGCATGACGCGATCTCCAACGGGCGAGCCTACGTTCCAAACGCCTATCAACGCCCATGTAGCTGCGCTGGCCGGGTCGGTGCCGCGATAAACAATGACTTCGCCTTGGCTGGTAATAAAGGCAAGGTTGTCATCGACACCATAGCCAGCGTCAATCGTCCAAGTGTCCAGATCAACCAGGCGACCACCGAAACGGCAAACGGAACTCATGTCGATGTACTGTGCCGCGCCGCCAATTGAGCTAGTCGGCAGATACCAGGCTTTCAACGTATTCTTTTGAATGAACCAAATGCGGTTTTTGAACAGCGTGATGTTGGACAGGTCATTGTCAGTGACGCCCGTGATGGACGGAGTTGACCAAGTTGTGCCGTCGTACAACAAAGCATTGTCAGCGCCGTTGACGGCCATGAGATAACTGCCGCCAGCCGTGGTGATGTTGACGTATTCCCAAATGCCGTTGGTCAGACCGGATACAACAGCCGCGCCCACAGCTCCGGCGGCAGTTACGTCATAAACGTAGCCCGTGCTGGTTACAGCAAACATCTTCGACGTTGAGCCGCTATTATAAACCATAATGGTCTGGGCTTTGCCGCTGAGGCCCGTGGCGTGCTTGGTATAGCCGCCTCGCATGGTTAGACTGCTAACCGTAGGAAACATATTTATCAGCGTTACGGCGTCTGTAGGCTCCATGTTGGCAATACTGTCACGCGCATTCCAGCCGCCCAACGGAGCGGGCAGCGACTGCACTTGAGCCGCGTTACCTTGTACTAAAGAGCGTGGACTAACTGCCATATCCGCTATCCGGTATGTTGTCCCAGCCGATAAGGACTGAGCCAGGTCGCGGGGCGAAAGATAGGTTAGCCGCCGATGTGTCCTGAGCAACACAGGTGTCAAACTCAGTAAGGTAATCGCGGTAAAGCGCCGTCGTGTCGAAGCCCTTAGCTTGGAAGTATTTCAGCTTTGTGGACAACACCATCACGCGGTCGGGATATATGCAGGTGTCAGTGTCAACCGTGAAGCTATTCTTCACATCGCCATTGGCTGCGTTTGCCCAGCCCTTGCTGCGATACTCAAAGCCAAGGTTTTCAGCAGTTGAGTAACCAGGCCAGATCTGGAAATAGCTACCCAGCAAACGCCAGCGGATGCGAGGTCCAGTGCTGATAAAGCCACTGAGAAGCCATTCCCACTGCTGCGCGCTTTCTGGCCCGAGCATTTCCCAATGCTTGCTCTTGTCCCACTGGGTACGCGGCACGATGCTGTCGTAGTCAGACGGCAGGTCGTACTTGACTTTCTGAAAATAGATCGTCCCAGCAGTCACGGCACTGGTTGAGTAAGACGAGACTGTAACCTGCGTACCGGAATCAACGCTTGTGATAAACGTGGCATTGGGGAACCCCGCGCCGACAACCATGTAAGTAGTGTCCAGCCCGGCAGTGGACGGGATGCCGGTGATGGTCAGTGCGGTGGTCGTGTATGTACCCGTCGTGGTCGTGTATTCCGTAAAAAAGCTGTACGGTATAGTAAGTTCGCGCCAGTCGGCCTTACGCAACAATTCGTACCCAGAAGCGTTCATCAACGCCAAAATCTGAGTAACGTCTTGGTTCGTATTTCCCGCTACCGTGGTCGGTGTAGGAACGCCTAGTTCATTAGTTGCCTGCTGAACCAGTTGAAGCATCGTCGTAGTTGACATCTAGATCTTCCTTGCGTGGCCGACCAGGCTTGCGCTGCGCCATGAGCAGGGCCATTTGAGCCTTCAACTCATCTAGCTCGCTGCGAGTCTTAGCCAATTCAGTGCTGCTCTCAGATTGATTTCGCTGCGTCAGATAACCCCTAGCGCGTTCACGAAGGCCAGCGGCGCCCATGCCGATCCGTTGCAACTGGGCGTCCGTGGCCGTCGCAACTTGCTCGACGGTCTGAAACTTCAAAATCTGCAATTCAGCCATTTGGTGATCATTGAAGTCCTCCGGCTTGTCTTTGTTCCACTGGTCCAGCTTCGTTCCGATCACCAGACCGTCGCTATTCTGTGACTGGAAATGGAGCCACTGACGAATGAACCGCTCTTTGTGATGTTCGCGGGCGGGCTGTTCAATGATGTTAGTTTTATCTCCAGGCACCATAATTCTCACAAAAGGCGTGTCCTTGTAGGGAGCCTTGTCATGCACATAGAACTCTACATGCAGGTGAGAATCGGCATTGGAAATATCGCTATCCATAGGCATAAATTACTCCTTACGTGGAAGACAGAGCCGCACTGACGGCCCAAGTGGTGGCAGAAGTGCCGAGGCAAATTCCAGTTTTGGTATTACCCAAAGCAACGCCAGTCGCACCGGCAACCGCCGCGTTAATCGTGACGCCCGTAGCTTCGTTGCTGTAAACCTGAATGGTCTGGCCGCTCAGATTATAGATGTAAACAACCGCACCAGCTTCGCACGGGGGCAACTTCACGCCAGTGGACGCCGAGGAAGTCGTGATGGCGTTAACAACAGCCGAGAGCTGCAAGGCAGTGGACTGATTGGTGCCAACGGCAACCAGAGCAGTCGCGCCGTCGCCGCAGATGGAAATGGTCGCCAGCGGGGAATTACCGGAGGCAAGGACTCGGGAAGGAATGGGCATGGTTTAATCCTTTTCTAAAGGTTTTGAACGTACAACGTGGCATATGGACAGGCATCGCCTTTGTCCGAATGCTCGTACTTAATGTTGTATTCAGAGAATTTGCTCTGCCACCATTCGCTAGGAAACACGGATAGATGAAGCGGGTGGCCGATCAGCTTTCCCATACTATCGTCAAACAAGGCTATTTTGAAATAGCAACTGTCAACGCAATCCATGATATTTCTAATAACGTCAGACACATCCTCCGGCGGGATATGCTCCATGACATCAGTGCAGTAGCCAATATTGCCGCTGACGCCAATTGGCTTAGTCAGGTCGGCTACCGTAAATGGCAAGTTATTGCCTTCGTCGCGGCAATTCTCAGCAAAATCGACAAGTTGCACTTCGCAACGGGTCAGACTGGCAATCTTCTGACCGCCACGGCCTGTCCCACAGCCAAAATCCACAATGACATCTGTCAGTTTGGGATTGGCAATCTGGACGAAATGCTCCGCAAATAACTCGCCTGGGGCCACTTCCCGGTAAAGCGGAGTCTGCCACATGGCTTCGTATTTCCCGACTTCCGTCATAGGCGCGGGAGGCTCCGACATGGCCTTGGCAATGGCCGGTAAAAGCCCGTATCCGTGGACCTGAATGATTGCGTCTTCTTCCGCAAGTTGTTTGGCTGCGGTCTGGAACTCCATAGCCTGGCGGGCCATCCAAGGGGCCGCAATGTATTCCTTGCCGCCGATCCAGTAGCCTTCGCGGGGATCTTCAGCGTTGGCGTCTTGGGCATAGGCATGGCCTTCGCCATTGGAATAGCTGGAATCAAATCCGTACAGGTGGATTGAGCGGTAACCCATGCAGAAGGCAATGCTCATGGCCTGCAAGCCTACCGTGGTCCCGCCGCCAATTAGGGCGCAAACGCGCTCGCCAATGTATTCTTGAATGCCAGGATAAGCCGGGTGCCACAGGGTAACGTCATGGCCGACTAAGGCTTCAAAGACGCCATCGCTGCACTGGGACGCAATAAGGTATTTGGTGTCTTTATTGGGGTGAACAAAGCCCTGATTGTGCGCTCTGGCGTCCAGAAGCACGAAATAATCCGGGGTGACATCAACACTGGCAAGAGTCGGAATGGTGCCATTCACGGCAAAGACCTTATGCCCAGCGGCTTTGTGACCGGCAATCATGGGGAGCAGCGCCTTCATCGAAGGACCGCCCCCCACAATCACAGCTACCCCATCGTGCGGCGTAGAAAGTTG
>Ga0114967_10002829_pt1 | contig 14450 bp, 21 predicted proteins | sample M_130628_MF_Meta_FD_92639 | JGI IMG/M metagenome (GOLD analysis project Ga0114967, IMG submission 92639) | Freshwater microbial communities from Lake Montjoie, Canada to study carbon cycling - M_130628_MF_MetaG | ecosystem: Environmental > Aquatic > Freshwater > Lake | place: Lake Montjoie... | reverse complement strand
GTCATCTGTTGGCGCAATAAAAAAATCGTCGCCGTTTTTTTTCATTTGCTTTTTGGTTTCGCCGTATTTTTGTCCGCGTCGTGAGTTGCATGAGGTGCAGCAGGGTGCGAGGTTTTCTATGTCGTGTGTGCCTCCTCGGTCCATCTCTAGGAGGTGGTCTACGGTTGAAGCGTGACGGCCGCAGATGTAGCAGGTTGGGTTGTCTGCGAGTACTCGAGCGCGGTTGTCTTTGTATTGCTTGGAGTTGTAGTGACGTGCTGTCATGTCGGGGTTCTCCTTAGGTCTAGGTCTTAGGTCAATAGATACTGACGCCCAAGCGGAAGGGCACCGCTCGGTTGTCCTCATCCTAAAGTAACAGGGTGTGGTGGTTTGTGTCCCCCACTATTTGGCGATGTCTCGCTCTGGAAGCCTGTCTAGTTTTGTTCGGTGGATAACCAGTCGCCTTTGCGTTAGGGAACGCTGATCGGTCACTTAGGCGCGACCGTCTACCCTCGTTACCGAGTGTTCCCATAGCAGGCTTCAGGTTCCTGCAAGGGCTAGTGGACTCTCTAGTCCTGTTCGTTATTCAGCTGTAGGGGGTGTCGGGTCAGTGTTCACGGCTGACCCGACGGTACGCATATTAGACGCGGGCTAGTTGTCAGATGTTGGAGGGGTCAGGGGTTCTGAGGTGATTAGTCTCTAATCGAATCCACTGGCCGTTGACATTCATTTCAGCAAACTTGATTTGTTCTGATCTGTAGAAGCCGCCGTTGATAGTCAGGTATTCAACATGGTGGTCGTTTGATATAGCGATAGCAAACACTGGGCTACAGAATGACCATTCGTCGTTTCCTGTAAAGATTCTGATGGGGTTAATGGGTTGCATGAATTCAGTCATGGTCGGGTTCTTTCGCTAGTCGTTCGCTGATCTTGTTTAGGTCTTTGGGCCGCCAGACGTGGACTTCTTGTCCTGCGTCCTCCAGTGTGTTAATCCATTCCCATTGCGTGTCACTGACCACGCCTTTAGTGGCTTTTAATTCGACAAAAATGGTGCCGCGTGCCGGGTGAACCATGACAAGATCGGGAAAGCCTTGGTCGCCTGTGGTCGGCGTGATCCATCTACCCGGTCGAATCTGTGCAGGTTGGGTGTGCATAACTTTCCAGCGATGCAACTTAGCCAAAGTGATGACGGCTTTTTGAAACTCTGCCTCGGACGGATCAGCCACCGTTCATCAACCTGTCTATCAGTTGTGACGCTTCACGCTTAGTAGACGGTGCTTGTCCTTCATAGTTTTTGGCTCGAAGCATTGCTAACTGTTTCGGTGTTGGTCCCTCACCTGCTCCTGCTGGTGCCTCATACTTTGACCCCAATGTTTCATTGCGCACTGGTGCTTTACGCGCCATGTGATGTAATTCAACTGGTGCTTCGGGTTGACGGTTGCGTACTTCCTCAAACGATGCCAACTTACCGAACGACATCATCAGCCCGAGGACACGGCCCAAAGCCGAAGTGGACGCGTTCATTTGCTCACTGTCACGGGTAAAACTTGTTTTGCCTGGGAACGGTTCGTAACAGGTTGCTTGACATGGGATCGGATCGTCGGGTGTACGCCAAGCCTGCATTGTTACTGAGATAAACGTCTTGCCGTCAATGGTGACGATCTCTGGTCGGTTTTCCATGATTCTAAGTTCGGGCCAGCGTTCTAGTGCAGCTGCGAAACGGGTTGGTACGTCGACATAGTTTGATAGGTCCATCAGCTGCCCAAATTTCTGTCAAATGCCCGTTGTTGTTCGGGAGTCATGCGTAAATAGTTAAGTAGGTCGTTACATCTGACTTTTTCAACGTGGGTTAAACCTTCCCAGTTGCCTTTGTAGCCACATTCCAAACAGATTCCTTTGAGAATTGGTTGCAGTCGAGTGTCGTGATATTTCAATTCCATTTGACATTCTTGGCACAGAATAACGTTCATTTGAAACCACCCAGACGCATAGCGACGATCGCGTCCTGTGTTGACTTAGTCATATTTGACAGATAAATGCCGTGTTCCTCAGCAACATAAGCCAACTCAAATAGGGCTTTGCGCAACATAGACACATCGTCCGACAAGCGTTCTATCTGCCAGGCGGCGGCTTTCATAGCAATATCTGCTTTAGCAATAGCAGCACTTACTACGGCGAGTTGGTCAGTCATGTCGGGTCCTTTACTTGTCGGTACTTTCCGTCACTATAGACCAGGGCTGTGGCTTGAAAGTTTTTAGACCTAATTTTGCGACGGTCGTTCTCTGTGGTGCCCGCCCATATCCCGCGTTCGTCTGGGTGCGACAGTGCATAAGCCAAACACTCAACGACAACAGGGCAGACCGCACAAAAAGGCTTGATTACGTTAATGTTTCGCAGGGATTGCATACCGGAACTAGGGAAAAATAAGTCGAGTGGTAGGTCGTGACAAGCTGCAAGGGTTTGCCAGTCGGGTCGGTAGATGTTCAACACAAAGACCAGGGTTTCCAACCGCATCCGCCTGATTCCTCGGTTGCTTCATAAAGCAGATACGCGAAACGGAGGTTAAGTGTGGGGTCTGACATGGATTCACGAAACGGCATATTGAACAGTTCCTCAACCCATTTGGTATGGATTTCGTTGATTTGTGCGACACCGTGGTCATGGCCGTTGAATTGTGGGTGGGTGTAACTCACATTTTGGCATCGAGTTTCTTTATAGAGCAGACGACCCAACTTTTCTAGGGTTGCTGGGTCGTTGGGCCAGCCAACTGAGATAGCAGTAGGGAACCATTCTTGGCATTTAGTGTCTGCTGGTACTGCGACTACGGTCGTAGACGGCTGGACAGTTGTTGTGGTGCTTGTCGTCGTGCTGGTCGTAGACGTTAATTCGACTGTCCGTTCTATTTTTTGCTGAGGTGTTAAGTCCTGCAATGTGATCGTTTGCTTGGGTGCAATGGTCAGGTCAGCAGTTGTTTCTTGTACGCCTGTGATCGCCCAGAGTGCACATAATCCGTAGGTCGTTATTGTGATTATTGCTAGTCGTTTAAGGTTCATTTAGTAGTCCTCTGTTAGGTCCGCGACTGATTTGCGGGTGCTGAAAAAGCCTTCAAATATTGGGTTTTCTTGCATGATCTCTCGAGCCATGAAAGCGCGGTAATTGTTATTAAATTTGAAGTCACTGGTCGGATCGTTGGTCGTTGCGTGTTGGTAACGCAAGACTTCTACTAGGGCCGCGATTCCGTAGTGCGTGTGCCCTTGAATATGCAGCTTGTAAACCATCTGCAGTAGTGCGGGCATAACCCACGGGTTTGCCTCTTTGAACGCTTCATACTTGAGCCGTTCAGCCGGGACGTCTAGTTCCGCTAACAATGATAATTGCATCTTTCCTCCTGAGTCGGGTTTCCGAGGTCGGGAGTAGGTTTACTGACTCACAGGTCGGTAGTCAAGTCATTGCCCAAAGATCGTTTTGAAACTCTGGTCAACTAGGGCCACACTGTCGGCGTGAGCAGGGTCTATCTCAATATGGGTCCAGTCGGCTCCTGGAGTGCCACCATTGGCTTTGTCGGTCCAAACTTTCCAGGCGTCGCGGTCGCATCTCCAGCCCGCACCCCATTTTCCACACTTCAGCGGGACGCCTACACCGTCGTATGAGTGCAATTCCTCCAAACCGAGGATGTCAGCGTGAGCGACTAGGAATTCGTTTAAGGCTTTGCGTTGCTCAACCGTTCCCTTTAGGTCTATTGCTCGCCAGGTGGCGTGTACGGACTTTTTAGACGGGTCTGAGCGCATCCCACGGTCTGCATAGATACCAATGTTTTTGACACCAAACAAGAATTCGCAGTAATCCAAAAATTTGAGGGTTCCCATACGGCGGGTGTTGCCTCGAGCGTCCGTTGATCCTGTGTATTTACGCTTCATCTTGTTTGTCCTTGTCCTTTAACCCATTCGCCGAAAGCACCCCTGTGAGGCTTCCAGTCAAAAACAACATCATTGGTTTAAGTAAATCCCATGCTGAAATGTCGTTGGGGGAAACGTCTACCGGCTGTGTCACGAATAGTAGGCCGTAAAGCAGAGCTGCGGTACTCAGCACGAAAGTAATCGCAAGGGTGACACCGACGACCAAAATAAGTCGGGCTTTGATCTCAGAGTTAGTCATGCGTTTCATTTGTGGCACCTTGACTCGACTGGTGCGGTTTTACAAGTTTCACGAGTGCGGTCGTTACAACTGGTGACGACGAACATTAGGGCCACAGCCAAAAGCGCAACAATGCCTAGCGTTTTCATGGTTGGCCCATGACTGGTTGTTCAGGGTCGTCGTATTCGTCTGATAGTTCGCAGGCTGTTTGGCATACGCCGCACATGACCAGTTCGGGTGTACCCATCATGTATTCGGGTACACCGTTTTGGGTGCAGGTTTCGTTTGTGCAAGTAACTGTTTTCATTATGCGATCTCGTAAGTTATTGAAATTTGAATTTGGTCTGAGGTTGCAACAGTGATCGCTGGTGCTGTTCCAAAATATGAGCCACTATTAAAAAATCCGCCAACGGTTGTAGTGGTGTCCAATTGTGCAGCGCAAGGGTAAAAAATGTTTGTACTTGCATCATAAAACGAAAAAATGCCCGACAGTGTTGCGTTGCTAGTTTTAGCCGCTATTGGCAATCCGACGATCACTCCTTGACCAGCGGTACCAGCAGAAGTAGCAATTAACTTAACTTGAACTATAACTGTTTTTTGTATTTGACAGTAACGGGCGTTTGTAATTGTTTTGGTGATCGTTGCCGATTGTGTCAGGGTCGGCGTGTAGTCCACCCATACGGCCCCAATGGTGTTAAGCGTCGCCGCCGTCAACACCTGCCCGCTAGTCGTACCTGCTGTCCACTGTGTTGCCATTGTTTTCTCCTTTACCAGCCAAGTCGGCTGGTATCCAAAATACCGTAAGTAGTGTCGTTAAGAATGAAATACTGGTAATAACTTGCTGGTGACAAATAGACAGTCACATTAGTTTGAGCCGGTGTACCACTAAAAGACATACCCTCAATAACACTAGGAATCGTTTGCAACGACTGACCCTGAGCCTGATACTGCATAGTCACATTAGGTCTTTGAACATAAAGAGTGTCGTACATAAAATCTCGAAACGCTGTCGCATTACAACTGACATCATCAAAATCAACTTCATATCTCAAAATTGATGGATCGCCCTGCATAGTGCTAAGCCACGACGCAAGATCGGCGGCCTGCGTAGTAGTCGAGTCGGCGGTACTTAACGAATAACCACTAATACCGTAAGCGGTCTGTGAAGTTGTATTGTCAGATAATTGCGCCGCAACCGTTTCGGGCGTGACAGTTACTTGATTCATAAAGTTGTCACCCAAACCAATACGGCGAATATCGGTGTACGAGATAGTTGTTGCATCATTGCCAGTGCGTTTTAATTGAACATTCGTACCCCAAATGTAAACTTGTGAACGGGCTATAAAACTAATAAGCGTTGAACCAGCAGTCAACAAACCTTTTTCGGTGTTATTCAAAACATTTAGACGATTCAAAATTGTTCCGCTATATGTGCCACCCGTACCACTAGCCGCTGAATCGCCAGCCGTACTAGAAGTAATCTGTGGGGCCGTCGGGAACAAAGCGTTAGTTTGTGCCGCCTGCGTGCAAGTTTGTGCAGCGATATAGTTCATGTTTTTCATAGTGAACTTGCCAGCCTGCGCAAGGATGTCTATGCACTGGATCGTTGCTGTAGATAGTCCTGTGTCGCCGGGGTAATCGTTGTAATTAACTGTGGTTACTTTGCCTGTCCAAGCGGGTTGAGTGTCTGAGAACTGGATTTGTACTGTGGTGCCTCGAATAAATGATGCGACTTGATTTGTGTTGTTTTTAATTGTGACCGAAAAGCCGCCGCCTGCATAGTTGTCTAAATAGTTTTGGCGTCCCCAGTTACCAGAAAACGAAAGTACGTTACTCGTAAAAACGGTTGAGCCTACACCGTAAACAAATATCCAAGCGTGCTTAGCCATTACTGCACACTGACAGGAAGTTTGCCTGTGTTGCGGTTGTATGCCTGTAACGCTCTGACAACTTCGTTGGGGTCGGCACCTTGCACAGTGACGTTGATCGTGTTGCCACCCATCGCACCGTTTGGCGTGATGTTCCCAGACGACGACGGTGTAAACAGTTCCGGTCCGCGCTCGCCCACAAGATACGACTTTCCGCCCATAACCGGACCGCCGTTGACTCGAGCGGGAATACTGCCGTTTTCCACTCTGCGATAGATAGACGGATCATTACCGCCCGACCCGATCGGTTGTTGCAAGAATTTGATTGTGCCTGCGGCCCAAGCGAGTTGAGCAAGATCACCACTGTTGATCGCAATAGAGATTTTGGTTGACAGTTCCGGCGGGAAGTTCTGCACCATCTTTTCAAAGTCTTGTGCAACGATGAGCTGCGCTTCGTGGAAGGCGTCCATTTCTTTTTTGCCGCCACCAAAAGCCGCGATCGCTTTTTCTTTGAGAGTGTCAATATCAGTGTCAAGTTTGTCAAATGAGACTTGGCGTTCAAACTGTCCGATCAGATTTGACCATGCGGCTTTTGCGTTATCGGTTGCAGTTTTAGCCAAAACAAGTTTGTCTGCTAGATGTTGAAGTTCCGGATTTGTTTTGTCTCGAATTAACTCAGCAAACTGTTTGCTGTCATCCCGTGCTTCGCGCATCGCACCAGCGAACACTTCAATTTTTGGTTTGTCGTCCTTAAACCAACCAACCATGTCATTAAGCGTGTCTCCCACTAGCGGGACCACTGATACCGCAGTTTGAACAGCTGATACAGCGCGATCAGTCATTGAAGCGCCGTCTTCAAACACTCCTGTGAGACCGTCCCAAGCGTTACTGAAATATGTCACCGGATTGATGGCGTCAATGACTTGTCCCGCCACTGTGCCGATCGCGTCACCAATGCCGAAACCACCAACATCAAACGATAATATTTTCATTATCGGTTCAAGTTTTTTTGCCACTGTGTCCAAAAGCGGAACAAGCACTTGACCAAACGCAATTGTGATGTCCTCAAGATGATCCTTGAGATCGTTCATGGTGTCACGAAACTGGCGGGCCTGTTCCAATTCTTTTGGGGTGATTACTTTTGAAGCCGAAACTTTGTCCAACGATTTAGACAGATCATCTGATCCAATGTTGATCAGTTCAGCCATATCGCGCCAACCCTTACCGAGAAGTTTTACTCCTTCTCGAGCGCGCTGGGCTGGGTCCTTAATGTTTTTAAGATGCTCAATGGTGTTGAGAAATGTTGCGTTGACGTCTAGTGAACCGTCTTTCGCATATTCCAGATCAACACCGAGTTTGTGAAACAAATCGGGATTTTGTCCGACTGTCTGGTTCATTTTGCCGATAGCGGTCTGCAACGAATCCGCACCGATACCGATATCGCCTGCTACTTCACGCCACCTAGAGGCGTCTTCAACTTGTAAGCCTGTGGCGTCGGAGAACTTGCCCGCTTCTAACGCGACTTCTTGGAACGCTTTGATCCCTTGAGCTGCAAAAGCCGCAAAAGCTGCTCCACCGACAACAGCAAAAGTGCCAGCATTAGCGGACACTGAATCCATAATGGATTTAGAACCAGCCTTGAATTTGCCGAGGCCACCTTCCGCGTCCTTGACAGCAGTCTTAAAATTACCGAACGCGATCTTGGCGTTCTTAATTCCCTGATCCTGTAGATCGGTAATGATCGGTATTCGAATAGCCATTAGAGGATCACCATTTTCTCTAGCGCGCTGATTCGAGACATAACCTCATCAACCGACTTTTGCATTTCGCCTTCAATTTGCCCGGCATGATGTTCGTAGGAGCGCCACATCACACGGGAAGGGGTCTGGAATCGGTTTAGAGCGTCCCCAAGACGGTTCTCGGTCCTTTTGCCCGCCATATCAAAAATGGACGCTCCAGCGTCCTTCTGCGCAAAAATCAAAACGGCGTCCTGTTTCTTAGAAAGCGACGTCTGCACCGTGACACCTTTTTGAGCCGCACCAAGATTCCACGGGAAAATCGGTCGGCCACCAGGTGACCACGCTCGAGTCATACCGGACAGATAGTCGGAACGGTAAGCGTTTTTAGCCTCATCAACTGCAGGCTTCACGATCTGCTTCGCGTCTTTAAAAAACTGTTTCTTAACCTCAGGCTGAATCTTTTGAAGCGTTTTCAAAGTTGATTCGAGTCCTTGGACTTGCATCGTCATTTGTTGCGCTCCTTCATGATCTCAGCGACTGTCAGGAGGTCGTCAACATCAAACTCTACATCATGAGGGAAGTAGCCCGTGAGGACCAGCAGCTGCGCTAGTGAGTGTCGGAAACTTCCGTCGGGGTAACTTTTCCCTGTTCACTGTTCACAATCTGAATGTCCACCAGCTTGTTGACAAACGAATCAAATTCAACCGGTATGGCCTGACCGTGTTCCGTCTGGACTTTGGCTGAGTGCCACGCCATGAACGCCATGTCCTCCATACCGAAATTGTCGGCAAGGTCTGACGTTTTCATTTTGAACTTTCGTTCCCACGCGACAAGCGTTGCGAGCGTTGTCGTAATGGTGGCGGGTCCGTAACCGATGTCGAATCGGATCGTTAACTTCATGTCGGGCTCATTTCTGTTGAGGTTTTAGATCAGGCTTCAGCCCAGGCAAACGTGCCGCCCATCAGGACTATGTTGCAGGTGGTAAGAGCTCCGAGGGCATATACGACAGGTTCCTCGGAAAGAAACGAGCCACTTAGGGTGCCTATCGGATTCGTTGCGCTAGTAGCGGCAGATGATCCTTGAATGGTCACGGTTGCGATGACGGTGCCGACGAGCGACTTCAGTGTGGCGTAGGTTTCCGATGCGGCAGTTGACCAGTACAAGTCAAGGCTCAATGTGTTGTCCTGCAAACCGCCGACGTATGCGACGCCAGTGCTGCCGAAGGCGTTTGCTTGTAACGCCTGAATTTTGTATGACAGGGTTGCACTTGTGCACTGGTCCGACAAGTCGACTGCGCCAATTTTGACGACTGGGTTAGAGAGAACTGTTGAAGTTGCCATGACGGATCAATCCTTTTTGTTTTCGGTCGCGTCGGGCTTCGTCGCTAATTTAGCACCTTTGCTCGGGTGCGTGTCGGAACGCTGGATAAAGCCGCCTTCAAGCAACCAGGCGATGTCGTCCGACGGACTAGCGACAAACGCTGTTCCGATCTCGCCGACTCGAGTTGAGGTAATAACGTAACGATCCATGGGTTATCCGTTCTGTGCTTGTATCGGGATGATGAGTTCAAAGCCTGCGTAATCTGCTCCGCCGACCGTGACAACTTTTGGTGAGGCTGACATGACCGCAATGTTTTTAAGTACCAGAGATGACGTCAGGTTCAGCAGCTGACGCAACGCGTCCAAGTTGCCTGGGCCGTTGCTGATAAGTGTGACAGGGAAAGTCATTTTGACAATGTTGTAGTTGAACGATTCGATGGATGGAGCATCCACAAAAGCGCAAGGTGGAGCGATATTGCGAGGATCGTTAACAACCCGCAGGCCCGAAATAGTTTGGAGAGTAGTGACCAGATCATCTAGGGCCTCATTGAGAAAGTCGGTGTAAGCCATTTCAAGCGACCTGTGGTCTGTTGATACCTAACAACTGTTTGACGATGCCTGACAGCCCTACAACGGGTGCTGACGCCATGTCAGTAAACGATGCGAACTGGTCAACCGAACCGCGCTGTCGGTAAAGGGCTGACCCGTACATCAGGGTGCCTAAAGTGACGTCTCCTGACGGCGAAGTCGTGAGCGAGTCAATGTACCCAGATTCTTGGCGACGCCTGAAACAGAACGCATTTGTGGCATCTGCACATTGCACCAAAAAAGCGGTTTCATCTCCAGCGGTCGTGATGCCAAGATAAGTAGCAATTTGTGGCCCTGTCACCCAAGTGCAAGTCTGCGTAAAAGTCAGCGTGCCGGAATGGGCGTGCCAAGCCTCGACTGTTTGCGTACGCGCATACATAATCGCGTTTTCAATTGGGTACGAAGTATCAAACTCAATGATGCCATCGGTGCCAACATTAACTGGCAAAAATTGTGGCATTTCGTAAACAACATATGTGCCGTTGTACGGGGCAGTAGCAGACGCAACCGTGATGGTTGCGCCAACTACAACTTCGTTTGGTGTCAGCGTTGAGACGGTGACATAGCCAGGAATGATCCCGCCGTATTGCAAACTGTAAGTTGCCGTCACGACGGCCTCCGATCAGGCCTGGGTGATCTTGCGGATCATTGAGCCGACGGCAGCAAAGGTGCTGCAGTAAGCGTGAACCGAGAACAAACGGCTGAGCGTGGCTGGCTGTTCAACGCTCAAGATTCCGCGTACTGATTCGTAGTACTCGAAGGCTTTGGAAGCATTTGTAATGACCATGGTTTTTGCCGCAAAATTCGAGTCAACTACAATTTCCAACCCGAGCGGGTTCGAGCCGACCCAAGTGGTTGCGTTTCCGCCACCCATTGCGTTTTGTCCTGCGAGACCAGGTGCGCCGACATATGGGAACAACGGACGGTTGCTCGAGTCAACGACTTGTCCCAACTGGCCCCAAACGTCAGGACTGACAAACAAGGTGTCTGGAAAAAAGTTGGTGCCGTTGCTGACGTCAACTGCAGCGTCGTATAGCGACTTCATCAAGTCGACTGCGGTGAGGTCCCATACGCCCGATGATGTTGCAGCTGCGAGAAGTGCGTCGGCTGCAATGTCGTCGGTCTTAAGCATGAGTTCGCCCATGAGGTCGTCCATGATGAGTTGCATTGCTGCGGGTGACGTGAAGTCAATGTCTTGCATTGACAACGAAACCTGACCGGCCACGGTGGTCTTGCTGATCGTATTTGAGGCAATAACCATTGTGGTTGCTGAGACTGCATCAAACTCTGCCGATTGAGCGGCCGTTGATGTATGGGTCGTGATGGTGGGTCTCAAAAACGTTTTTTGCTGGCCGTTGTCAGGATAAGCGCGAGCGCCCAGGCGGTTGATGACAGGCCTGACGAAGTTGATATTTTGCACCAACGGTCCGAGCACTGGAACCGGTAACAATCCAGGCGTTGAGGTTGTGGCAATATCGCCTGCAGCTGCTTCGTAGGTTGACTGATGTTCAGCCTTCCAATCGTTGACCGATGCGTTTACCTTGGAGAAAGTTTCTCCGCCCTGGTGAAAAGCGGCCATCCACTCGCCTGCACTTGGCAAACGTGCGGGACGCTTAGCCGATGCAAAAATAGTGGGTGCGGTTGGCGCGGCTTCAGGTGCTGCGGCTTCGATATGTTCCGACATGGGTGTCTCCTCGACTTGTGGTTCTGTTACTGAGATTTCGTCGGGAGTTGTGTCTGCTGAAGCGGCCACATCTGTGATAGTAGCACCGCTAAAGGCGGGTATGGGGACAAGGCTCAACTCGCGCCACACGGCCGACGTGATGATGATGGTTCCGTCCTCGGCACGGGTACTTGTGAGAACGTCAACACCGACCGAAACATTGTCTAGGACGCCTTCTTTTGCAAGTTGCAACGCTTCGTTTCCTGCAACGGTGTCAGCAATTTTGGCGCTAAACATCATGCCTTCAGGGGTTTCGGTGCGTGAAGTTACGAGCCCGACAGGCTGACTTGAATCATGATACATAAACAGTTTTGGTGCTTTTCCGTCTACGGGCAATGAGCCTGGCGCAAACTGGACCGATGATCCGTCGCTGACAGTGGCAGAAATGTTGTATGGCGCGGCAATGCCAGAGATGGTGCGCGTCGGTGCGTCGCCAGCTGCGGCTTCAACATCAATTGCGAATCCTGCTGAGAGTGTAAGTTTCATTGGTTGTTCTCCGTCATTGGGGCTGTATTTGTTGGTGTTTCGGTCATCATTTCCTCGGCAACCATCGATTCAAGATAGGAGTCAATATCAAACTTGACATAAGTGCCTCGAGGCAAAACATTGTTTCCACTCAATGTTTGCGACACACAATCAAGATACTGCCGTGCCCCAAACAGGTAAAGGTCCTCACGAGCACCAGCAGAGGTCGTGTATTGGTATGAACCAATGTCAAATCCAGCCAAGTAAAACGGAATGTTTCCGAGCCTGCACATCTCTTTTCCGCTGAAATCGGCGGACTCAATCATCAACATATTGTCCGGCAAAGCTTTAGTTTCCTCATATTTTAGAAACTCGTTGAGTGCGGCCGTCTGGTTATTGACTCGAGCAGAGTTAAACGCAGTTGCAAGGTCGGCTAACTCTTGAGCGGACAGGGGTTCGCCGCCTGTTTGCATTAAAACGCCTGACGGCAACAGGCTTTCTGCGTTGCGATAACGCGATGCCTCAACACGAAGGGCAGTCTCAATGGCGGTTTGTGACTGATAGATAATTCCTTGCACGGGGCTAATGAACTGCACAAGATCGTTGGGGTCAATCATTCCGCCTTGGAAATACACTTCTTTTGAAGGTGCGTACCAAACAGGACCAGCCTGGTCTTGCGTGTTAACGGAGCCCGCTGGCAGACGGGTAAACGATGCAGGAAATCCGTCGGCCGTTCTAGAGGTAATAAACCAGAAGGCGCGACCAAAGTAGAACAGGTCGTCCAGCGTCCAAGCCATAAGTGTGGCGTACGGGATCGTCGGATCGGGCTGACGCAACCATGAACGAGGCGCAATGTAGACACATTCCATCTCTTTGTCTGTGTCATTCCAGACCTCGTTATACATCTCCAACTCGGTAGATGAGATAACCGAGGCAAGTAGGTCACGCGCTCGACTTAACGTCGGAATACTGTTTGCTCGGTTGCGGGCGTCGCCTTCATAGTAGGCGTAGTACTGACCAATAAAGTTTGCACCCTGGTTAGATGTGTAAGTTCCGTACGATCCAGCAGCTGCGGCCTTATGGGATTCGTCAACAGGACTGACCGCTGCTTTGGTCACTTGTTTTGAGAATATGCCCACAGTTAGTTCCGATCGTTAGAGGTGTGATGGGCAAGCCCGACACCTGCCCATCACACACCCACAATAGTTCAGGAAACCACCATCATGGGTTTAGCCCGATTTTGATATTTGCTAGAAAGCGCGATACCCCACACTGCACACTTAGCCAACTCGATCGGTCCTGGACTTGATTTGTGGCTGAGAGTGACGCCCATTCCCGTTTTAATTAGGACCGCTCTAGACATATGTTCCGACAAAGTGAGTTGCCCTAAATGCTTGACACGGCCCTCCAAAATCATCTTTTGCGCAAGACCCGTGAACTTGATTAACTCCGCTTGACCGACCACAGTCATACGGCGACGCAAACTAAGCGGCGCATGAATCTCCAAAGTTGGTGTGATAGCCAGGGCAACAAGTTTGTCGGCCATGACTCGATCAACCTCGGCCCACATAGACGCCTCGTTATCAACAATGAACTCAACAAACGTCGTGACAATGCCGTCAAACATTGACGATCTGACACCAACATAACGGTTTGTGTCCATGCTCATTTCCACACAAAGCACACCGCCTTCCGGCATATGGCCGTCAATCTTGCACGATCCCCAGACGCCCTCATCCAACCAACTGCCTCGACTACTCACCCACATATTCAAGTGAGCACGCAAGAAACTGTCTTTTTTTGACACAGCCTGGAGCGCCTCAATAGTAATCGTTTTACCGAGACACGGATTTGCGTAAACCCAATTCTCTGGGTTCCGCCAATCCCGATCACCAATACTCCACTCAGCAAAATAAAGCCGTGAACGCTCACCTTTCTCAATATCGTTAATAGCCGTCTCACGCATATGCACCATCGCCACACTTGACTCATCACCAGCTGTTGACCAAGTACTCAGCAAGGGTGACTTACGAGCAATCATCGTCGGACGAATTGCATCCATAAACCGATCACTAATATTGAACAACTCGTCAGCTGCAACAAGGTCATACGACCCACCATGCAAATTCGGGCTAGACGAACGGACCTCCCACATAGACCCGTCAGGCATCTCCACCGACTTGCGACCAAACGTCCGCATCGCCTTACCACCAAACAACTCGACAAGCATCGGAGCCAACGCATTAAACAAACTCTCAGCACGATCCAAACGGTTAGCCACACTCAAAATGTTTTGAGGCTTCCCACGCAACCTTGGCATCTCCGTCAACCACCAGCCAATCAAAGCCTGCAACCCAATCGACTTACCGTTCTGACGGGCCGTAGATACCAGAGATTCACGGAACAAAAGATCGCCGTTCTCATCATGAGCAAGTTGACCAAACAACGCGTGCGACTGCCACTCGAAAAGATCAAGACCCATGAACGTCTTAGCCCACTTAACAACCTGAGGCCCATAAGACAAAACGCCATAGCCGGTCGTTTCCAGTCTCGGCAAATAGGCGTTGACCTGCGGTAATGCAGACTGGTTCACGCCAGTTCCCGCCAGTTCCTCCAAAGAGACCGCTAAAAAGAG
>Ga0114967_10002828_pt1 | contig 14452 bp, 10 predicted proteins | sample M_130628_MF_Meta_FD_92639 | JGI IMG/M metagenome (GOLD analysis project Ga0114967, IMG submission 92639) | Freshwater microbial communities from Lake Montjoie, Canada to study carbon cycling - M_130628_MF_MetaG | ecosystem: Environmental > Aquatic > Freshwater > Lake | place: Lake Montjoie... | reverse complement strand
AGCAGCAACAGCACCAGCGATAACAGTCCATCGGCGGCCCGTTTGAGCTGGCGCTGCACACTGAGACTGTCGTTCCAGGGCAGATCGGCCAGCACCAGGGCCTCCGCGGGCAAGTGGCTGGGCAAGAGGCGTTGCTGTTGCGATTCGGTCTGATCGAGCAGGCTCTGGCCGAGCCGCTGTCGCGGCCGGGCCAGGCGCCGCAGCCAGAGGCGCTGAACCAGGGCCCAGAGGGTCATGCCAGCGAGCAGGGCCAGCTGGACCCGCCGGTGCCCCAGGGTGAAATTCACCGGCAGATGGAACAGCCAATAGGCCAACACCACCATCAGCGCACTGGCCAGGGCCGAAAGCCCCAGCCGCACCGCCACTAGGGATAGCCGCAGCCGGGGCAGCTTTAAGAGGGTGTAGCTGCCGAACAGCCAACTGAAGCCGATGTAAACCAGACCAAACGGCAACAGCCATTGGGGATGGCGCAGCAAATCGGTGCCTTCGCAACGGTCGATCAGCGCCGCCGCAAGCACAAGCCCCACCAGATCAAGGCCAGCACACAGCAGCAAAACCTGACGCGGCCTCAGGCATCCGGACAGCTGGCCCCGCTTGGATTTCACCCCGCCAGCGCCGCCATCAAACTACCCATTTCCAGGGCCTGGAGGCCGTAGCTCCAGCCGAGGTTGCTCTTGATGCCAGCTCGCTCCAAGGCCTGCTGCAGGGTGTCGGTGGTGAGGACACCGAAAATGACGGGAATGCCGGTGTCCCGGGCCACGGCGGCCACACCCTTGCTGACCTCCGCCACCACCACATCGAAATGGGGCGTGTCGCCGCGGATCACGGCACCCAAGGTGATGACCACCTGGTAACGGCCGCTGGCCGCCAGCCGCTGGGCCACCATGGGAATCTCAAAACTGCCGGGCACCCAGGCCACATCCAGCTGGCTACTGCTGGCGGCCACATCAATGCCGTGGCGACTCAGGCAATCCAGACAACCACTCAGCAGCTTGCCCGTGACAAGATCATTGAAACGGGCCACCACCACGGCGATGCGCAGTTGGCCGACGTCTGTGAAGCGACCTTCGAAAATAGTCAACGGGTCAAACCACGAAGTAACTCATGCCCCAGTTGAGCAGCACGAGGGCGACCCAGGCGGCGCCACCCAGCAAGATGAGGCGGTTGGAGCGGCCGCTGTCCTCAGTGCTGGCGTAGAGCACGGGAACCGCAACGATCAGGACGAAAGACATCACCACCAAGGCCAATACGGTGAGTGTGTTGAGGATCTGCATGGCGAAGGGTGCGCGCTGGCCTGATCAGGCGTTGGGGGCATTCTTCCATGGCGGACCGGCGCTGACGGGGGGAAGGCGGCGCTTCCTTCACAAGTTGTGGGGTGAAGAGGATGGGGCCGGCCAAGCGGGCCGGGAACACCACCGGTGGGGTCGTTCTAGATTGGTGAGCCCCACCCCCAGCGCCATGGCGGCCCCAGCCGAACTGCAGCTGTCGCTGGTGGCGGATGCCGTCAGCCAGGGGGATCTGTTCGGAGCCGCCGGCCTGGCCGCTCCGGCCGGCCTCTCCCCCAAACCCGCTGCGGGCCCCGGCGGCCCCACGGCCGCTGATCTTGGCGCCGGCGCCCTGCCGGATGAGGCGGCCCTGGAGGCCGATGCCGCCGCCCGACCCCGCCAGCGCCCCCAGGCCCTTGGTCCGACATCGATCGAGCCGGAGGTGGCGGTTGAGCAGGCCCAGGATGGCAGCAATGCCGCCGAGCCCGACTCGGACCTGCCCCGCTGGCACCACCACAGCCTGGTGAATCCGGCGACCTTGACCCCGGTGCTGCGCCACTACGTCGAACTCAAGGCGGCCCAGCCGGAACGGGTGCTGCTTTACCGGCTAGGGGATTTCTTTGAGTGCTTCTTTGAGGACGCCATCCTGCTGTCGCGCCTGCTGGAGCTGACCCTCACCGGCAAGGACGCCGGCAAGAGCCTGGGGCGGGTGCCAATGGCGGGCCTGCCCCACCACGCCGCCGAGCGCTACTGCGCCGAGCTGGTGCGGCGCGGCTACAGCGTGGCCCTGTGCGACCAACTGGAAACCACCCCCGCCAAAGGGGCCCTGCTGCGCCGCGACATCACCCGGGTGCTGACGCCGGGGACGGTGCTGGAGGAGGGGATGCTGGCAGCGCGGCGCAACAACTGGCTGTGCGCCGTGGTGCTGGAGCAGGGCCGCTGGGGCCTGGCGGTGGCCGATGTCAGCACCGGCGAGCTGCGCCTCAGCGAACAGGAGGGCAGTGGCGGGCTGCACCAGGAGTTGCTGCAACTGGAGGCCGCCGAGGTGGTCTGGCCGGGGGAGGAGGCCCAGCCTGCCTGGTGCCCCCCTGGACTGCGGCTGGTGGGCCAGCCCCGCACCCCCTTCGAGGCCCCGGCGGCCCGCGCCGCCCTGCTGGACCGCTTTCGTCTGGCCAACCTCGCTGGCCTGGGGCTGGCGGAGGCGCCGTTGGCCCTGCGGGCCGCCGGCGGCCTGCTGGCCTACCTGGACAGCACCCACGGGTTGGCGGAGGACCGCGGCGCCATCCCCCTGGAGAGGCCCCGGCTGTGGCATCCGGGCGATGCCCTGGTGCTCGATGCCCAGACCCGCCGCAATCTCGAACTGACCCAGACCCAGGTGGGCGGAGGTCTGCACGGGTCGTTGCTATGGGCCCTGGATCGCACCATGACGGCCATGGGCGGCCGCTGCCTGCGGCGCTGGATTGAGGCGCCGCTGATGGACGCCAAGGCGATCGGCGAGCGGGCCGATGGGGTGGGAGAGCTGGTGGATCAGCGGGGGCTGAGAGTGACCCTGCGGCGCCTGCTGCGGCCCATGGGCGACATGGAGCGGCTGGCGGGCCGGGCGGGGGCGGGCACGGCCTCGGCCCGGGACCTGGTGGCCCTGGCCGATGGCCTGGAGCGGCTGCCTTTGCTGGCGGAGCGTTTGGCGGCGGCCCGCAGCGGCCCGTTGCAGGCCCTGGCCCGTCCCTGGCCCGAGCTGGAGGCGCTGGCCCTGCAGCTGCGCCAGCGCCTGGTGGAGCAACCGCCCCTGAGCCTCAGCGAAGGGGGCCTGATCCACGATGGCGTCGATCCGGTGCTCGATGGCCTGCGCAACCAGCTGGACGACCAGGACCAGTGGCTGGCCGAGCAGGAGGCCCAGGAGCGGCGGGCCAGCGGCAACACCAACCTGCGCCTGCAATATCACCGCAGTTTTGGATACTTTCTGGCCACCAGCCGGGCCAAGGCAGCATCGCTGCCGAGCCACTGGATCCGGCGCCAGACCCTGGCCAACGAAGAGCGCTTCGTCACCCCGGACCTCAAGGCCCGCGAAGGCCGCATCCTGCAACTCAAGGCCCGCGCTGCCCAGCGCGAATACGAGCTGTTTTGTGACTTAAGGCGCCAGGTGGGCGAACAAGCGACGTCGATCCGGGCGGCGGCCAGGCTGGTGGCCGACCTCGATGCCCTGGCCTCCCTAGCGGAGGTGGCCGCCACCTGGGGCTACTGCCGGCCCGAACTGGTGGCGGGCCGCGAGCTGATGATTGAGGCGGGGCGCCATCCGGTGGTGGAGCAACTGCTGGTGGAAGAGCGCTTCACCGCCAATGATCTGCAGTTGGGGGGCGAGGGGCCTGATCTAATGGTGCTGACCGGCCCCAATGCCAGCGGCAAGAGTTGTTATCTGCGCCAGACGGGGCTGTTGCAGCTGATGGCCCAGATCGGCAGCTGGATCCCGGCCCGCTCGGCCCGCATCGGCCTGGCGGACCGAATCTTCACCCGGGTCGGGGCGGTGGATGATTTGGCCACGGGCCAGTCCACCTTCATGGTGGAGATGGCTGAAACCGCCAACATCCTGCACCACGCCAGCGAGCGATCGTTGGTGCTGCTCGATGAGATCGGTCGCGGCACCGCCACCTTCGATGGCCTGTCGATCGCCTGGGCGGTGGCCGAACATCTGGCCAGTCCGATTGGCGCCCGCACCATCTTCGCCACCCACTACCACGAGCTCAACGAGCTGGCCTCGTTGTTGCCCAACGTGGCCAATGCCCAGGTGCTGGTGGAAGAAACCGGCGACGAATTGGTGTTCCTGCATCGCGTCGTCCACGGCGGCGCCTCCCGCAGCTACGGCATCGAAGCCGCCCGCCTGGCGGGCGTCCCCCCGGCGGTGGTGCGCCGCGCCCGCCAGGTGCTGGGCCGCATCGAAGCGAATAGCCATGTGGCGGTGGGATTGGCGCCGCAGGGTTGAGGCGCTAATAGGGCTGGGGGACTGACTAAACCGTCAAGGCCTATTAGCATCATCTTGCTGTTAAAACTGACCGGAATTATTCGGACCCAAGGTGAAGGAGAGTCTATTTACAAGAAACACTTAACCACCTTAAACTGGCCCTGACACGTCAATCAACAAACAGGAAAACTCAGATGGGACGCAACAGAACACTTGGCCTGGCATTGGCAAGTGCTTTATTCATAAGCGGCCCCAGCAGCCATGCCGCAGGTGGTGGCGCAGTGGTTGCCGGTCCAGGCGCCATGGAGGGCAAACATTTCGACCCAAAAGGCAAATATCCATCAAAATTTACAGTCGAACTACAGAACGGCCAGAGAAAAGTTCTCCCTTTTGAGGATCAGCGGGACTTCCAAGAAGCCAAGAGGGGACTGATCGCCGTCCCACAATTCAAGCAAATCAAAGCCGAGGCCGGCAATGTGGCCTGGGATATGGGTAGCTACGAGTTTCTGCTGCAGGGCAAAAATTTCGACAGCATCCATCCATCCCTGCAGCGCCAAGCCATCTTGAACATGGCCTATGGCCTCTATGAGGTAGTCCCTGGCAAGATCTATCAGGTTCGTGGGTTCGACCTCGCCAACATCAGTTTTGTCAAGGGCAATACCGGTTGGATCGTTTTTGACCCCCTAACCAGCAAAGAAACAGCCAAGGCAGCGCTGGATTTCATCAACGCAAAGCTCGGCAAACGGCCCGTAGTTGCCGTTGTCTACTCCCATTCCCATGCCGACCACTACGGCGGTGTCCGTGGTGTGGTGGACGAGGCTGACGTCAAAAGCAAAAAGGTGCCGATCATCGCGCCGGTGGGCTTCATGGAGCATGCGATCGCGGAGAATGTCTATGCCGGCAACGCCATGAACCGGCGAATGTTCTTTCAGTATGGAGTGTTGCTGCCGCGGAGTCCCTTCGGTCACGTCGACCAGTCGATCGGCAAGAATACGGCTAATGGCAGCATTGGCCTGATCCAACCAACCCGCTCCATCGAGAAGGATTTTGAAACCTTAACGATTGATGGCATCACCATGGAGTTCCAAAACACTCCTGGTACCGAAGCGCCGTCAGAAATGAACACCTGGTTTCCACAATTCAAAGCCTTCTGGGCCGCCGAAAATATCACCGGAACCATCCACAATATCTACACACTACGCGGCGCCCTCGTGCGAGATCCACTGGCCTGGTCCAAGCATATCAATACGGCGCTCTACCGCTACGGCACGAAGGCGGAGTATATGTTTGCGGCCCATAGTTGGCCCCGCTGGGGCAATGGTCGCATCCAGGAAGTGATGCGCACCCAGCGTGACGGCTATGCCAACCTCAACAACGAGGTTCTGCATCTCGCCAACCAAGGGGTGACGATCAACGAGATCCACAACGTTTACAAGCTACCCAAGAGCCTGCAAAACCAGTGGTCGGCCCACAGCTACCACGGCTCCGAGGAGCACAACAGCCGGGCTGTGATCAATCGCTATCTGGGCTACTGGGATGCCAACCCTGCGACGCTAATGCCACTTTCACCGCGGGATTCAGCTCCATTATATGTTGAGATGATGGGTGGGCCCAATAGGATTATGACAAAGGGAAAGCAGCTCTATGACCAGGGCAAATACCAAGAAGCGACGGAAATCTTGAATAAGTTGGTTTACGCCCAACCAGAGAACAAAGCGGCCAAAGACTTACTGGCGGATGTCTACGAACAAATAGGTTACCAAAAGGAAAGTCCCAGTGTTCGCAACAGCTTCTTAGGTGCAGCCTATGAACTACGCCACGGCATGCCCGCTGGTGCACCACCTAAATCCAGTGGACCGGACACGATCCGCGGGATGTCGACGGATCTCTGGCTGAACTTCCTGGGTATCCGCCTTGACAGCACAAAAGCCGATGGCTTGAAGTTTGTCATCAACCTGATCACCCCCGACAACGGCGAAAAGTTTGTGGTGGAGATGAGCAATGCAACACTCACCAACATCAAAGGCCAGCAATCCACAAACCCAGACCTAACGATTACGGTGAATCGCAGCGACCTTGAATCCGTGATGGCAGGCACTGCAACCTTTGATGATTTAATCAAGGCTGGCAAAGCAACATTTGTCGGAGATCGCAAACCCTTTGATCAACTCAGGGGCCTGCTCGTCAAGTTCACGCCAGACTTTGAATTACTCCCTGGCACTAAGCCGACAAAAGTAGTGACACCGGCGTTGAAAGATCCCTTTGCGGTTGGTGAAACAGGGGATACGCGTGGGGGGTGATGTTTCACCTCAACCATTGAACTGGAGGTTATTATCTACCCAGGCAAGTGATTAGCCTGCTGCCTCCTGGCTTACCGGTGGCTACCAAAGTAAGGGTGAACACCTGGATTGGCTGGCTGCGAAGCTGAGCAGAGCTTGTTATCAAATTGCTTGTGCTTTTCTCAATCCGAGCAGCTTGAGCCACTGGTCAACGACACCAAAGGCATCTTGCTGCCACTGTTCTGGGGAACGTACCTGCAATACATCAGTTTCCTCGACAAACTTGCGTACACAAGTGGGGCCGTAGTCATCGAATGAGGTGAACTTGCCGTCAATGTAGAGATAACCTTCTTGCCCTTCAGGGTCGCTCAGCACAGGTTGGCAGGCTTTGGCCAAGGCGGGGATACCATCGAGATAATTACGGATAGCGTAGTAGATGTCGTAGGCGTCTTTCTGTTTGTGTCGCTTCTCCACTGCAAAGCCTTTCATGGCAAGGAAGGCAGGGATTGAACAAACAGAAATAGTCACGGTGTTGGTACCTCCCCCTGGCATATTGCCTGTCAGCTTGAAATCTTGAGCAAGACGGATGGCAAGATCTGTCCCATTAGCTCCTTGGACTCGGAAATCTTCGACCAAGGGTGGGCGGTTCTTGACGACCTTGACATCTCTCTGCATCAGGAAGTCAACGACGACCTCAATCGCTGCCGAGCCGTCGTCCTGGGGCAGTTCGCGCACCAACTGGAATTGTTTGAGATCGGCTCGTTGCCGATAACCACGCCCTTGTAGCGACTCGATCAAGCTCGCATACTCGCCATCGGCAAGAGCCGAAGGATCAAGGCCGAGGTCGATATCAAGCGTGCCCACATGGGGCATGTCCTCATTGTTCTGTAACAGCCATGGAATCAAGCCTCCCACAACCACAAACTTACCCTTGTAGCTGCCCAATATCTGACCGATTTCCAAGAGCACCGATTTAACAGCTTGCGTGCTTCTGTCATCGTAATTAGCCGCTGATTGGGGTTCCAGGGGGCTCATTTGGTCCACCTCAGCAGTTTGCTGCGCAAATGCTGGGCGGCTTCCTTACCGCGCTCACCTGAGGCGGCAAGATCGAGGAATGTCTGCACAGGGCTTGTGCAGAAAATGCCAGGGGATGGATGCACAGCATCAAGGAACACACCCTCGTGGGCAGGCAAAGTGACAACGACATTGGCACCGTTGACAGCTGGCTGCAATGCCAGAGTCTGCTGCAAGTGCTCTAGCTGCGCTGGCTGACAGAGGAGGTAGTTGGTCCCTGTACGACCGTAGGGAGCCAGCCAGTTAGCGGCGGTGAATGAAGTCAGCAAAACGCCGGGGCGTTCCGGCTGATCACTGAAAAGACAGCTAAAAGCATCCTCCAATCCCTTTGCGTGCAGCGTGGTGTAGTAGCTCTGCCGCTTGCCACCCACTCCCCCATAGGCCGCACTCCAGGCATCAAGCAAAGCATCGGGGTCCTTGAGCATCAGGCCTTCATCCGTCACGGTGGCCCATTCCCGATCAAGTAGCCCACGCCGAACATTACTGACCTGCCCGAGGCTCACTGCGGCCACTTCAGCGAGATCCATTACCCGCCAGGGTCGCCAGGGATCCCTGAGCAAAAGCCGCAACACCTGGGCGGCTTTGGGGCTGAACAGGCTCTTGAGATCACGGCGTACCGCGGCAGGCTGCCCCGCTGCAACCCGCTCAATGAACACCCCATCGAACACCAGGCGTGCATTGCCTTGTTGATCCAGGAAGGCGACCTGGTGTTCCTTGCAGAGGGCTTGGCTGGCGGGGGAGAGGAAGGGAGCGATCAGCAGGGGTATGGCACCAGGCCAATCCCGGCTAATCGCGTTGGTGAGATCCCAGAGGGCCAAGCGCAGATGACGGGGCTGGCTATTGGCCAACACTGCACAAGCCAGGGCCTGCCGTCGGTCCGCCAACTGAAGCCAAACGAGGGCATCGATGCCGTTGTCGACAAGAGTTTGGGGCAAAACCGGCTCCACACCGCGAATCGCGGGGACCTGGGCCAGCAACTCCAACAGGGGGAGCAGGCTTAAGGCGTCCTCCGCTTTAAGTGTTTGGGCTTGTTTCAGCAAATGTTGAAAGGCTGTTGTGATGGCTACTCTAGGGCTAGTTTCAGCCAAAAGGGATCTTTCAGCAAATGCTGAAAGATGGGTGTGGAGGGCTTGTCGGGTGGCCTACAAAGCGGGGTTACATCCCTTGAGAAGGCCGTCTTGAATTAAACATTTCAAGAACATTGGCTGTTAGCCAACATTAAAGAACCTATTCCACCTACAAGTACTACCCTCAATAATCATGAGACAAGTCTGGAGCAGATCGGAGATCTCATGTTGCACACCTTGCATCCAGGTATCCACGAATTAGTGCAGATGCGATCTCCGTTGATTGTTGACTAAAGACCTCCTGAATTCGGTGTTTGACAAATTGCTCCCATGCGTGTTGATTGCTGAGAGATAACTGACCATCAAACTGAGAGATGATACGGGCACATTCATTTAAGACTGGCAGAAACTGCTCCTCTCGTGAAATGGAATCACTAATGAAACTTTCCATTTTTCGCGTTAATTCATTTGCGCTTTCCCCTTGCTGTTGATTGATAAAGGCATATAGGGACCTTCCAAGAGTCTCATAAAACACACATGAGTCTTGATCAATGAAGAGACCACTATCAACGAGATGCTCTGCCTTCACTACTTTGTCCTCGATGCCTTCGCTTGTGGCATTGGATGTAGCTACAGGGGTTGAAATCCTGAGGACAGCATGAACATCCTGAATGGAAATATCCTCAGGTAAAACTGTTTTTATATTTTCAGGCATAGTTTCTATCACTCTTGTTGCAACGTTTCTAATTGTCTTTTCATAGAGGTTTCGCACTGTTCTGCCATTCCCAAACTTTTGATCGCGACGGCGATCCATCTCCTCAAAGATATTTTCGAGGTGATTGCTAGAATCACTGGACATTTTATGGCCGCTAGACTGTAGAAGCAACTCAAATATCTTCCTCAACTCACTTGCATTATAATCATCAAAGTGTATGTACTTTGTAAAGCGAGACTGTAGACCAGGATTTGCATTTATAAAGCGTTCCATTTCTACTGGATATCCAGCGACAATCACAATTAGATCATCACGATTGTCCTCCATTCTTTTAAGCAATGTGTCTATTGCTTCTTGCCAAAATTGATCACGATCTTCAGTAGTTAGCGCATATGCTTCATCAATGAAAAGAATACCACCAAGTGCAGAGGTGATAACCTCATCAGTTTTTATTGCCGTTTGGCCTAGGTAACCAGCAACTAAACCTGCACGATCTGTTTCAACCATATGACCCATACTTAGGACTCCAAGATGCTTAAAAATCTCCCCGAGAATCCTTGCAATTGTTGTCTTTCCAGTCCCAGGGTTGCCTGTGAAAACCATGTGACGAGAGATGCTGACAGGACTTTCACCTTGTTTTGCTAACAATTTCTGGTATTTGATCTCGTTTACGGTTTGCCCTACCTCATGTTTGACAGAACCGAGACCAATCAGATCGTTGACTTTCTGTAGTGTTTCATCAAAAGTTGTACTGATCTTCAATCCTGTGCTTCGCTTCGCAGTAACCTTTATTCCCCGTTCTGCAGTACCCTCTGGAGGCTGATCTCTGGACTTATCTGCTTGAATATACTCGATTGAAGGCGGCAGTATAGGGGGAGATGGGGGAGGCGTCAACACAATAGCTTCTGGATTAGTGGGCAATCCATTCTTAGTTTCATAAATTAAGACATTAATGAAATCAAGAAAATCGCCTTTATGAGGTATCCTCCGTCTATCCTGATAAACAAGTAGCTCGGTATATGCTTGCAGGCATTTCGCAAGATCTAAACCGGCAATGTTCACTTCTGGACATGTTGACTTTAACAGCGAACCGATCAAGGTTAAGATTGGCTCAAGTAGATCTGTCGCTGATTGAAACTGTATTATAAGTGCTTCTACTTCTTTCTGGTTTTCACCAGTTTTGCCTATTGGGCTGTCAGAACTAACGTTGCCTAGCAGTATCATAATTCCACATATTATTTCTGCAAGTGCTTTGTCGGCATTGTTTCCAGTAAAGCGTAGGTATGCAATTCCAACGCTTGTAAGTGCTTCTTGAACATTTATATCAATAGATGCCAGACTCTCACAGCTGGTTTGTACCAGGACACCCATGTATTGAGACGCAGTATCTATCCGTTTCTTTTGTTGCTCGATAAATTTATTGACCAGACGTTTACTCATGTCAAGGCAAAGAACTTGTCAGCGTGTTCAATGAGTTCTGACAAGGCAGTCTCTCTGCCTGACTTGTATCTTTTTAAGTAATCATAATAGTACACATCCCAACCTGCTCTTCTAAAGGTCAGTAGGCGTTCAGTTTGTCTATCATTGTCTTCATTGGGAAGCACAATTGAATTTTTGCCATCGATCTCGATGAGCATTGCTCGATCATCTCTCTCTGAGTAGACGACAAAATCCGCTACCAGTCCGCATGTCTTCACCTTGTTAAAGACATGAAGTCCTGCTGCATTTCGTGCAGAACGATATATCTGCAGATCTTCGTACAACTCTTTTTCGATCTGTGACCTGATTCCAACTGGATCCGCAGACCATCCCCTGGGTAGTTTTACTTTATTTCCAGCTTGTGTTTTTGGAGACTCCATCGTTTTGATTAGTCTTTGCATTCTTTCCATGTTGTTTGGTATTTTCCCATGCACAAAGAATGTAAATAGTTTTGCCCTGCTAGTTGCAACATTGAACCTTGAAGGTTCTTCCATAAATCCAACCGACCTACTGCAGGTCCCATCAACCGAAGGAGTAAAAATGATTACATCTCGCTCATTACCCTGAAACTTCTCAGGGGTTCCAATCATCAAATCAATTTTTCTCAAGTCCTCCATGCTGAAGGTTTTTAGGCAACCTTCCTCAAGTGCTGTTATTTGATCACTTATAAAGGAGACAACCCCAACTGATGGTATTCCATTAATCTCTTGGATTTCCCACAACTCCTCCAAATCAGCAGTCGCCTGTCGCCCAAGGATTCCACTTATGAGAGCAATGACTTTGCTAACTTCGTCGGGATTTGACTTGTTGCTATCACTCAACCGAGTGCCTTCAACCTCGATATTCTTAAAAGCAATCAGTTTCTGACGTCCTGGAGTAGACGTCATTACGCGTAGACCTTCTTCCTTAGGGTTATCCCTATAAAATTCATTGCTTGTAAACTCGGCCAACATTGGCAGGGATCTAAAATGCTCCCTAAGTAAGTTGCTGTTAGTCTCAGTCAGTAGAGCATTCGCTTCATTCCTTGCTAAATCTAATATTGACGAGTCAGTGACTAGTAGATTCCTTTGCTTTGCTTCGTCTACAGTAAGAACTTTTTCAGACATATTTTCAAAATGTCTCTGCCACATTAGACGTTCAAAGAACTTGTTCATGAACATCAATCCTCCTGCCTCGATACCTAACTGCTTATGATCTCCCACGATGCATATTCTTTTTGCTCGATAGAGAATTGGCACTATCTCAGCAAGATTGACCTGTGATGCCTCATCGATGATTACTAGGTCAAAAATTTCTGATTGAAATGGCAGATATGGATGGAGTGCTTTTATCTCACCAAGTACTATTGGGAAAACCTCAAATAGTCGAGTAAAATCAATCTTCTTATTTGCTGACTCAACCCTAGATCTTGTCTTCCAACGTAGTCTAGCTGTAAATGCTCGCAGACTTTCGGAATATCCTTTAAGCGTCATTAGTGCAGACATACGATTATTGTTATCATTTGCTAATTTCTTTGCTAGCAAGTTCTCGCCGTTTGCATCCCATTCATATAACTTTTCCAGCGCAACTATCTGCGAATTCCGTAAGTACCTTACCTGTTCGGGATCAATCTTCTCCTTGACTCGCCACGCAGCACTCTTGTCTTCTGCAAGCGTAATCATCTCTCCAAGGTAATCTTCCCGGTACTTTCGATAGTCTTCAATAGATGCACCCATCCTCCGCATAATCGACAAGACATTAATCTTAAGTTTGAGTGCTTCGGAAAATTCGACTTGTCCACCATTTAGGTTTGCATTGGTCCTAATGTTTCTGCAGGTTTGCAAAACTGACTTCAGCGTGCTATCCGATTCCTCATTGCACTGAGTTTTGATACTTTTAAAATCAACAAGTGCATCAGGATATATTTTTTGAACACGTTCTAGGGCCTCAAGGTATGCCTCATTATTCCGATAGTGTTCATTTAGGAGTTTATAAATTTCTCCCAGTTGTTCTTTTGCTCTCTCCAATCGTTCAAGGGTTGAGTGTACTGATGCAATGAGTGCTCTTTTGTCTGCATCATACTCTAGAGTTCTTGATCGCTCAAGAATATTTGCTATTGCCTGCTTTGTTTGCTGTTTTCTTGCCGTATCCTCTGACAAAAAAAAAGACACGACTCATCACCCCGAACCTTCGTTATTTTACTATAAACAATTTCAACTGCTGGCAACTTCTGGGAAGTGACCAGTACCTTTTGACCCAGACTGCTTGCTACAAGTGACAATGCGGAAATAGTGAAAGACTTCCCTGTCCCAGGTGGTCCTTGAATATAAGAAACATCATTCGTCAACGCATTCAGTACTGCTTTTTTTTGTTCAATAGATAGTTGGTACGGAATACCTTCTAGTTGCTCATAGATCTGGTCAAATCCAATTTTTTCGTGTACACTCTGAAATTCATCTCCTGTGAACACAGCATTGATGATCCGAAAAAGCGTGTTCATTACTGGTTTCCCTCCTCATCTAGTTTCTTTGCGATATCCTGAAGCGCAGTATACGTATTAAGACCAGATGGCACAGGCGCGGTAAAAATCCAGTCTCCATCAACAAGATTAACTCCTTGGTCTTTTGCCTCACTCAATCCCATTGCAATCTTAACTGCCACGATTGGAGAAGGGCAATCCCCGAACTCAAGACTAAGTATTTGACTTAGGAATTTTTGATAATCATTAGAAACCTTATTGACTTCATCTAGGTCTTCTGTATCTAATCTCTCTAGTCTTTCCTCTAATCCACGAATGACTTCTGCTGGGCGAATACCGGAAACCTCTAAGTTTAACGAACCTTCCGAATTCTCATCATCTAAACCACTTAATAACTCTGTGGCGAGATCATAGTTGAGCAACCATTCAACGATTTCACTTTCACCGTCTTCTTCAAACTGCACTTGTCCATAAATTAATGGCGCTGCTATAACCGATGTCTTCGCTTTTTGTGTTGCTTTACCAGATATGACTCCTGCAATTACCCCTGCAGCGCAGAAAATACCATTACCAATTTCTGCTTGCTTGTCCGCTAGTTTTGCACCTTCTCTACCTTTTGATCTAAGGTCATTAAGAGTCCACTCAGTCATCCTGCTAAATCTTGAGTCATCCTTTCTCTTTGTGTTCAAGACAAGAATTCGTGTGTAGTCTCCTGCCGATGACTTTGTGCTTCCGAAAATCACCTTCCTGCTCATGTCTCGCAGGTAGAGGAGATACCTCCTCCCTAATTCCTCTTCTAGTGCTTTAGTCACAGTGATCAGATAGAAACTGCTTTTTTAAGTGTGCTATCAATTGCTGCGAGTTCTTTTGAATTCGCATCAATTCCTTCCTTCACTACTTTCGTGTCATCGCTTAATGACTTCGCCAGACTTGAGTTGAGTTCCTGTTGGCTGGTGATTGTTTTCTCAAATGCATCCGTGGTGTTTTTTTCGTAAACTGAAAGTCGATCCGCTAACTTAGTATATTCATCGCCAATCTTGTCACCCACGCTTGTTATTGCTACAGATGCTTCGCTATATGCCGTCTTCATGTTTACCTTCAAGTCATTGTTCGACCTCTCAATCGTTTGACTTAGGCCTGCCATTGTGACTTCTGTTTT
>Ga0114967_10002827_pt1 | contig 14454 bp, 17 predicted proteins | sample M_130628_MF_Meta_FD_92639 | JGI IMG/M metagenome (GOLD analysis project Ga0114967, IMG submission 92639) | Freshwater microbial communities from Lake Montjoie, Canada to study carbon cycling - M_130628_MF_MetaG | ecosystem: Environmental > Aquatic > Freshwater > Lake | place: Lake Montjoie... | reverse complement strand
TAGAATGAAAAATTGGATGTTCTCCACCATGTGAAGGCTTTTTTAAAAAGACAATGGGTAGGGCACAAAATAAAATCCAAGCAATCACTTCTAAGAAACGAAAAAGAATATTGAGTTGTTTAGATTTCATGATTACAAATGTATTTATATTGTTTCATTGTTGCATGATAGAAGTAGGCTAAATCAACTATTTTAAAGGTCAAAATCGCTGTCTTTAGATTATTATTTTGTCGTTGTTTGTGCATTTTGTTTATTACTAATTTCTATAAATATTTTCAAAATCTAAATTTAATTCTAATCGAATGGACAATTACAAATGTGATAACTTAATTTTGCTTTTATAATTTCAAATAGATATGAACCCAAGTGCTGATATAAAAAAAATAGATAGACATTTTATCCCAACTGATTTCATGGTTACCAACTGGGAAACCTTAAAACCTTTTTTTGATGAATTAGTTGAAAGAGAAATAGCTTCTTTAACAGCATTGGAAAAATGGTTGCAGGATGTTAGCGAAATTCAAGCTGTTATCAGTGAAGATGCTTGCTGGAGACAAATAAAAATGACATGTGACACTGAAAATAAAGAACTAGAGGAAGCATTTACATTTTTCTGTATGGAAATTGAGCCAAACATTAAACCTTTTGCAGATGCATTGAATAAAAAATTAGTGGCAAGCCCATTTATTAAAGAGCTTGATAAAAATTTATATTTTACCTATATACGAGGTGTAGAAAAAGACATCAAATTATTCAACGAAAAAAATATAGCGCTTAGTGCTGATATAAATGTATTGGCTCAACAATATGGAGTAGTTACAGGTAAAATGAGCGTTACCATTGAGGAGAAAGAATATACATTGCAACAAGCTGCAAAATTCTTAATGTTGTCAGATAGAAACAAAAGAGAGGAAGTGTATCATAAAGTAAATGAACGTAGACAAATAGATGAAGCAGATTTAAATACCCTGTTTGATGAATTACTTGCTAAACGTTACCAAATAGCTATTAATGCAGGATTTGAAAATTATCGAGATTATAAATTTGAAGAACTTGGGCGCTTTGATTATACTGTAAATGATTGTGAAAACTTTCATGCTTCAATAAAAAAATACATCACTCCTATTGTAGAAGAATTGTATGAACATAAACGAAAACAACTTGGGTTAGATGAATTAAAACCTTATGATATTGATGCAGAACCAGAAGGTCAAAAACCATTAGAACCATTTAAAAATGGAGAAGAATTGCTAGCCAAATCGATTGAAGCCTTTACGAATCTTCGTCCTTATTTTGGAAATTGTTTGCGCAAAATGAAACTACTGAATCAATTTGATCTAGATAGTCGAAAAGGCAAAGCACCTGGAGGTTATAATTGCCCATTAGCAGAAACAGGGGCTCCTTTTATATTTATGAATGCAGCTGGCACAGCCGATGATGTAGTCACGATGATGCATGAAGGAGGCCATGCGCTTCATTCTTTCTTAAGTCATGAATTATCATTGAGTGCTTTTAAAGAATATCCGATGGAAATGGCTGAATTGGCAAGTATGAGTATGGAGCTTTTTAGTATGGATGAGTGGCACTTGTTTTATGCCAATGAAAGTGAACTTAAAAGGGCTAAAGCAGAAGAATTGGAAAGGGCTTTATCCATTTTTCCTTGGATCGCCACGATAGATAAATTTCAACATTGGATATATACAAATCCGATTCATTCGCATGAAGAACGCACAAAAGCATGGTTGGAAATTCATGAAGAGTTTGCGCCTAAAAATATTTCATGGACAGGCCTTGAAAAATACCGCTCTATTTTGTGGCAAAAACAATTGCATTTATTTGAAGTTCCTTTTTATTATATCGAATATGGCATTGCTCAATTGGGCGCTCTTGCCATGTGGAAACAATACAAAAATGACAAACAAAAAACGTTGGATAATTACATGCTGGCATTGAGTAAAGGATATACGCAAACACTCAAAGAGTTGTATCAAACAGCAGGAATTAGTTTTGACTTTTCGGCAAATAATGTAAATGCATTGAGCCTATTTGTACAAGACGAAATGAAAGAAATATTTGGCTAGTTGCTATTCTTCAGCTAATAAAATATAATTGCGAAGCAAAAAATGAGCTGTTTCCTTATGATAATTTATTAGTAATCACTTTTAGCCATAAAGTTCATAATGAATTTGAGATTTATCAAAACCCATTTCAGCTAAATTATGACGAGTATCATCTATCATATTTTTCCAGCCACACAATAAAAAATGAGCATCCCTTTCTTCATTTATCAGCTGTTTGTAAACATCATGAACATAGCCAGTTTGCCCTTCCCAATTTTCTCTTGAAAGGATTGGATGATAGGAGAAATTTAGCATTATTTTATCAAGTTCAGTCATTTCTTTATAATACAGTAAATCTTGTTTGGTTCGTGTGCCAAAAATTAAATGAATATGCTTTGCAGGTATTTGCTGCTGATAAATATATTGTAACATACTTCTGAAAGGTGCAATGCCCGTGCCTGTACATATCATAAAGTAATCTTTTTCTAAATCTTGAGGCAATGTAAAAACACCTGCTGGTCCCCTGAACGTAAGTTCGTCGCCAGGTTTAATATTTTTAAATAAATAATTGGTGCCAGTACCATCTTCAACTAAAACAATCACTAATTCAAAAATATTTGACTTAGTGGGAGGCGAAGCTATTGAATAACTGCGCCAACGTTTATTTTTCTTTTCATGAATTGGCAAATCGAGTGTAACAAATTGACCAGGCAAAAAAATAAAATTTTCTTTAGATTGCGTTTCTATAAAAAATCGTCGAGTATTGGGGGTTTCGTCAATAATATTGACCACTTTCCCTATTTGCCATTCTAACATAATGATACCTATTTGGTATTATAAAGGTAACAAAAAATAACTACCCTGTTAGTAATATTTTGCTATCATTAAATACACAACAACGCCTGTAATGGCAACGTATAACCAAATAGGATAAGTATATCGTACTAATTTTTTATGTTTGTCAAATTCTGATGTCAAGGCACGATAAGCACTAAATAATACGAATGGCATTACCAAGCCAGCCAGCGTTACATGCGTGCTAATAATAAAATAATAAATATATCTAGACATTCCTGCTAATGACTTTTCATCATCAGACAAAAAATGATTGTGATCTAAATCACCATAATTAGTTTCTCCAGTAAATAAATGGTGCGCTATATAAAATACTAAAAACAATACCGATAATACCATGGTGAATAACATAATTGTTTTATGTTTCTTATAATCTTTTTGTTTGATTGCAATTAACCCCCAAATTAAAAGAATGGCAACCAATGAGTTCACTAATGCGCTTAGCATAGCAAAAATGTGTGGATCAAAACCCAAGTTCACTTTCAATTCTATTTTATCAAGGATGGTAACGGCTGCAAATACAATTGCAGAAAAAATCCAGATTAACCAATTTGCTTTTTTATCATTTTTTTGAATCGCTTGCTCTAACATTTTTTAATTTATTTTTTAATATTGTAAAGGACTGATTTTGTGAAATAAAATTTTTTATCTTCTTCTATTTTTTTCGTGGTATAAATTTTTTTCTACCATTAAATAAGAGATATCTTCAGCACACAATCGAACATTATTCGAATCTAGCCCATTATAGTAACCTCTAATATTTCGATATTTATCTATTAGTACTATTTTAGAATAATCATTTTTTTGTAATTCTAATTCATTTAGAAGATAGTTTTGAATGCTACTGTCATTGCCACTGCAAAAAAGCCATTTGTCATGATTCGCTTTTTGATTGTCAGCATATGAACGAAGTGCCAAAACAGAATCATTTTTAGAATCAATAGAAACAGAAACAAAGCGCATGGTAGAATCATTTTTAAGAAAAGCTTTGTTTAATAATCGTACACAATTTGTAATTACTTTGCTTTGTTCATCATTTGCTGTTTTAAAAAAGCTCATCACTAAAATTTTTCCTTTCAGCGTTTCATTGAGGGCAATAGAATCTCCTAATTGATTGACCAACTTTAAATCCTTAACCAAACGGTAAACGGTATCTAATTTCATTTTGCCATCAACTAACTGACTGTCTATTTTTTCTATACCATAAAATTTGGGCAAAGGCATTCTGCCATCATGACCACTGAATTTTAAAAATAAATAGGCTCCCAATGGCACTAAAAAACTGAATAAAAGACCGAAAAATAAACTTTTCAGTTTGTTGCTTTTTTGCATGTTGCAAAAGTAATTATTTATTGCTATTCCTATTTGAAAATTTAAAAATCATTTTTCTATATGATATTTTCAACTAACTAATTATGTTACCTTTGCTTTTCAAATGAAAATTTTACTCCACTATTTATCTCGATACAAAGGATTTGTATTCCTTTCTTTCTTTTTAGCAACATTAAATACCAGCTTTTCCTTATTAGATCCAGTTTTTTTCGGAAAACTTTTTGACTATATAAAAGAACATTATCAAACGGTTCCTTTAAATGAATATGTTTTAAATGCATTGAAATTTATTGGCTTTATGATTGGTGTAGCAATGATTTCTAGAACAGCAAAGGCTTTTCAAGATTATACCGTAAATACAGTGATACAACGATTTGGCGCAGATGTTTATACCGATGGATTGAAACGTGCATTGCAACTCCCATACCAACGTTTTGAAGATCAGAGAAGCGGTGAAACCTTAGCTGTTTTGGAAAAAGTAAGAATAGACAGTGAAAAATTCATGTCGCTCTTTGTAAATATACTTTTTGGTGTTATCGTAAGCGTAACCTTTGTATTAGTATATTCCTTTTTGCATTACCCACCGATGGTACTAATATATGTTGTTGGGGCTATTATTCTTTCTTTTTTAATGAGTTTTTTAAGTAAAAAAATAAAAATTATTCAAAAAACAATTGTGAAAGAAACTACTGCTTTAGCCGGTGCTACTACAGAATCATTGAGAAATATTGAATTAATACGAAGTTTGGGACTAACGAATCAGGAAATTAAACGCTTAAACTTAACAACAAAAAAAATACTTCAATTGGAGTTGAAAAAAGTAAAAAGCATTCGTTCGTTAAGTTTTGTACAAGGCACGTTTGTCAATTTAATGCGTCAAAGCATTTTATTTATATTGGCTTATTTGGTTTTTCATAAACATTTAACCTTGGGTCAAATGATGACTATGCAATTTTTTTCCTTCTTTATTTTTGGACCCTTGCAAGAATTGGGAAATATTATTTTAGCCTACCGCGAAGCTGAAACTTCATTAAATAATTTTGAAACATTGATGAATACGCCTGTTGAGCCTAAACCTGATTTCCCAAAAACCATTGGCCATATAGAAGAATTAAGTTTCGATAAAGTAAGTTTTAAACATGCAACTGCAAAAAATTATGCTTTAAATCAAATTTCATTTACTGTAAATAAAGGTGAAACCATCGCATTTGTTGGTCCATCGGGCTCAGGAAAAACCACGTTGGTAAAATTGCTAGTAGGATTATATCATCCAGCCGAAGGCATTATATTATATAATCAAGTTCCTTACATAGAATTGGATATAGAAGCATTTCGTCATCAAATAGGTTTTGTTACACAAGACACACAATTATTTGCTGGCTCAATTCGTGAAAATTTGTTATTTGTGAGCCCAAATGCAACAGACGAAGAAATGATACAAGCCTTAACAAAAGCAGCAGCCCATACGCTATTAAGCAGAGCTGAAAATGGCTTAGATACAATAATTGGTGAAGGTGGGATGAAAATTAGTGGTGGAGAAAAACAACGACTTTCTATTGCTCGTGCATTGCTTCGTCATCCTAAATTATTGGTGTTTGATGAAGCTACTTCCGCATTAGACTCTATTACAGAAGAAGCAATTACGAATACGGTAAAATCTATTTCTGATGAAAAAGAACAAATCAATATATTAATTGCGCATCGCTTGTCAACCATTATGCATGCCGACAGAATTTATGTATTAGAGAAAGGAAAAGTAGTAGAAATGGGTAGTCACGCTGATTTAGTAGAAATGAAAGGCTTGTATTATGCTATGTGGAGACAACAAATTGGAGAAAGATCAATTGATTCTTTGGATTGATTGTAACCTGTGTTACTTCAGTAAAAAAATAGAATCTTTAACTTTGTAAATTAAAAAATAATGTCAGAAACTACACCTAATAAATTAGTCAGTATGGCTAAACAAAAATGTCCGAATTGCAGAAAAGGGGGCATGTTTACCAATAAAAGTATATTTCCTTTAGGTAATATGATGGATATGCCTGAACATTGTCCTCATTGCGGTCAAAAATATGAAATTGAAATTGGTTTTTGGTACGGAACTGGTTACGTGAGTTATGCTATCAGTGTAGGTTTGTTTTTTACAACAGCAGTTTTATTTGCAATTTTTTATGGGTTTTCTTATAAAAATAATTCTATTTTTATTTTTCTTGGATTAGCGATCGGATTAATGGTTTTATTACAACCGTTTATTATGCGATATTCGAGAGTTATTTGGTTGAATGTTTTTGTGAAATACCAATCCAATGAAACAGTGAAAAGGGAATCATAGGATGTCTTTCGAAATTTTCATTTCATTTTTTAATATTTTATAGTGTTCTTGGATTTTTTATAGAATGTATCTGAATATGTATAAGTAATTTAATAATTAATTGATATTTTGCACTTTCAAAATATATTAAAATGAAATTTATATTCTCATTCGTATTAATTTTTTTATTTTCAGTTACTCTTAAAGCTCAAAAAGCAGAAGATATTATTGGTAATTGGAAAAATGGGGAAGGCACAGGAATTATCCAAATATATAAAACGAAGACTAGCCATTATGCAGGAAAAATAATTTGGTTGAAAGAAACTATAGATCCTGAAACTGGTAAACCAAAGTTGGATAAGCGAAATCCTGATAAATCAAAAAGAACAAACCCTACACTTGGACTGCTAAATATGTGGGGTTTTACTTTTGATGAAGATGATAAAGAATGGATAGATGGTACAATTTATGACCCTAAAAAAGGCAAAGAATATTCGTGTAAAGCAAAAATGATAGATAAAAACACTTTGGATGTAAGAGGTTATATTGGCATTTCATTAATTGGCAGAACAGATACTTGGAAACGAGAAACAAAATAAAAAAGGGATATTTTAAGCAAGCATTATATTAAAAAAATAGAGGCCGGAATGCCTCTATTTTTATTTATAATTTTATTTGTTATTTAAATATTCAAGCCGCCACAAACACTAATGGTTTGACCAGTAATGTAATTCCCCATATCAGAAGCTAAAAATAAAGCACTGTTTGCAATATCTTCTGCACTTGCAAAGCGACCTAAAGGAATACCTGCTTTGTATTTATCTGCACCTTCACCATTTTGTAAATAAGAGGTCATGTCTGTTTCTACGAAGCCAGGTGCAATGGCATTGCAGCGAATATTTCGACTGCCAATTTCTTTCGCTACCGATTTTGTAAAACCAATTACTCCGGCTTTACTTGCTGCATAACTGCTTTGCCCTGCATTGCCCATTTCGCCAATCACCGAACTCATATTGATAATGCTACCAGATTTTGCTTTCATCATTGGGCGCATTACTTGTTTGGTCATATTAAAAACAGATTTTAAGTTAATTTCCATAACATCATCCCATTGCTCTTCAGTCATGCGAAGCAATAAATTATCTTTAGAAATACCAGCATTATTTACGCAAATATCTACCGTCCCAAAATCATTGACAACCTCCGAAACCAACGTTTCACAGTCGCTAAAGCTACCAGCATTGCTTTTATATGCATTTGCTTTAACCCCCATCGCAACGCATTTTTCTACCAATAATTTACTTCTTTCAGCACTGCTGTCGCTGATGTAAGTAAATGCTACATGACAACCCTGAGAAGCAAATTTCAATACAATAGCTTCGCCAATTCCTCTGCTACCTCCTGTGATGATAGCGACTTTATTTTCTAATAATTTCACTTGATATAATATTTAATTGTAAATGATAAATGTTTTTAAATTTCTTTGATGTGCAAATTAATACTTCATTTTATTTAACAAAGCATTTTGATGATAAATGTTTACTAATCTGTAAATCTAAAACAATAAACTAAATGGTCATTTACTAATCCTGCAGCCTGCATGTATGCGTAAATGATGGTTGACCCTACAAATTTAAAACCTCGTTTATATAAATCTTTACTCAAAGCATCACTTTCAGATGAGGTCGCTTTTATATCTTGATGCGTCTTGCATTTATTCACTATTGTTTTATTGTTTACAAATTGCCATACATAAGTATCAAAGCTTCCAAATTCTTTTTGAATTAACATAAATGCTTTTGCGTTCGTTACGGAAGCGTTTATTTTTAATCGATTTCGAATAATTCCAGCATTGAGCATTAGTTCTTCTATTTTCGCTTCCTCATATTTAGCTATTTTTTTGTAATTAAAATTATCAAAAGCCTTCTTAAAATGCACTCTTTTGTGCAAAATTGTTATCCAACTCAATCCTGCCTGAAAGGTATCCAACAATATAAATTCAAAATGTTTTGCATCATCATGAACGGGTTTTCCCCATTCTTCGTCATGATATTGAATCATTAATACATCATTTCCAGGCCAAAAGCATGTTTTTTTATTCTTCATAGAAGTACTATTTAAAGATGTAAAAATAGTTGATTCTAATTGTCGCTGATTTTTTTAAGCAAAAAAACAAAAATGAAGGAGGGAATTAATATGTATTTCTATTAGATATTATTAATTAAATGTGTTTATATTTGCCAGTTAAATTAATAAAAAAAGAATTTAGTATGGCAACAACAGCAGATATGCGTTCAGGCTTAATTATCAAATTAGATAATAGTTTATATTCAGTAGTAGAATTTGGGCAAAATAAAACAGCACGTTCCGCTGCAAAAGTTTGGGCAAAATTAAAAGGTGTCGACAATGCAAGAACGATCGAACACACTTGGAATAGTGGAGAAACAATCAGTGTTGTACGAGTTGAAAAAAAAATATATCAATATCTTTATAAAGATGAAACTGGATATAGTTTTATGGATAATGAAACCTTTGAGCAAATTACTGTTGCTGAAAATTTAGTAAATGCACCTCAATTTTTAAAAGATGGGCAAGAAGTTACAGTATTTACCAATGGCGAAACAGATATGCCAATAAGCGTAGAATTACCTGATAAAATTGAAGTTTTAGTTACTTACAGTGAGCCAGGTATGAAAGGCGACACTGCTACAAAAACATTAAAACCAGCTACTATTGAAACCGGTGCTACAGTAAATGTTCCTTTGTTTGTAAATGAAGGCGAAACAATTCGTATTAGCACTAAGACTGGTGATTACGTAGAAAGAGTAAAATCGTAATTAATCAATTATTAATCATTTAAATTTATTCATTTAAATATAAAATCATGGCAAAAGCAAAAAAAGTGGCTCCTAAAAAAGTACCAACAAAATCGACTTTAAAAGTTGCGTCAAAATCTGTGCCGACAAAAACAAATTCTAGTGCACCTTCAAAAAAAACTGTTGCTCCTAAAAAGCCGGTTGCCGTTTCAACTATATCTAAAAATGCACCGAATGCAATTTTTAATATTGAAGAAATCAATAATTTAATTAATGCTGTTAATCATTCTAATGTGAATGAATTAAAATTAGAGAAAGGTGATTTTAAAATTACAATTCGTCAAGGAGGTACTGTGATTATGAATCAAGCTCCTCAAGCTATTCAGCAAACAGTTGTGCCTGTACAAAATGCACCAGCACCAGTAGCTGCTGCTCCTACACCAGCGCCTACGCCAGTGGCAGATGCCACGCCGGATAATTTAATTACTATTAAATCTCCAATGATTGGTACTTTCTATCGTTCTTCTGGACCTGGAAAACCTGTTTTTGTGAATGTTGGTGACGACATAAAAGAAGGACAAGTTTTATGTATCGTAGAAGCAATGAAGTTGTTTAATGAAATTGAAAGTGAAATAAGCGGTAAAATTGTAAAAGTATTGGTTGATGATGCTTCTCCTATTGAGTATGACCAACCTTTATTTTTGGTACAACCTTAATTGAGCGATTTCATGATTTGATAATGTCTCAAAAAGTTCATTTTCAAATCTTGTAACAATTAAAAATCAATTTGATTAATTTTCTAAATGACAAACTAAAAACAAGTTTTAATTAGTCTATTCATCAAATTTACCAAACATCAAATTAGATAAAATGTTTAAAAAAATATTAATAGCAAACAGAGGCGAAATCGCTTTACGAATAATAAGAACTTGTAAAGAAATGGGAATTCCTACAGTAGCTGTATATTCTACTGCTGATAAAGATAGTTTACATGTAAAATTTGCTGATGAAGCTGTTTGTATTGGTAAGCCTTCGAGCTCAGATTCTTATTTGAATATTCCTCATATTATGGCTGCTGCAGAAATTACAAATGCAGATGCTATTCATCCTGGTTATGGCTTTTTAGCCGAAAATGCCAAATTTGCTGAAATTTGTGGTCAACATAATATTAAATTTATTGGGCCAACTCCTGATATGATTAATAGAATGGGAGATAAAATAACTGCAAAAGAAACGATGATCAATGCTGGAGTTCCTGTGGTGCCGGGTAGCGAAGGTTTGTTAGAAGGAGTTGCTCACGCAAAAAAAGAAGCTAAAAAAATGGGTTATCCTGTCATCATCAAAGCAACAGCTGGTGGTGGTGGAAAAGGGATGCGTATCGTTTGGAAAGATAGCGAAATAGAAAAAGCGTTTGAAAATGCAAAAGCTGAAGCGGCTGTTTCATTTAAAAACGACGGGCTTTACATGGAAAAATATGTGGAAGAACCTCGTCATATTGAAATACAAGTTGCTGGTGACCAATATGGAAAAGTTTGTCATTTGAGTGAGCGTGATTGCTCAATTCAACGTCGTCATCAAAAATTAGTAGAAGAAAGTCCGTCGCCATTTATGACCGATGACTTGCGTCAACGAATGGGAGATGCAGCTATAAAAGCAGCCAGCGCAATCAGCTATGAAGGGGTAGGTACGATTGAGTTTTTAGTAGACAAGCATCGTAATTTTTATTTTATGGAAATGAACACACGTATTCAAGTTGAACATTGTGTTACCGAAGAAGTAATTAATTACGATTTAATTAAAGAGCAAATAAAAATAGCTGGTGGAGTTCCTATTTCAGGAAATAATTATGAGCCTAAAATGCATGCTATCGAATGTCGTATTAACGCAGAAGATCCCTACAACGACTTTAGACCATCACCAGGTAAAATAACGAATTTACACACACCTGGAGGACATGGCGTGCGCATTGATTCTCATATTTATGCTGGCTATACCATTCCGCCTTATTATGATTCTATGATTGCAAAAATAATTGCCGTTGCTCAAACGCGTGAGGAAGCAATTGACACTATGAGTCGCGCATTGAGTGAATATGTAATTGAAGGAATTAAAACAACCATTCCATTTCACCAACAATTGATGCAAAATGAAGATTTTCGTAAAGGAAATTTCACAACAAAATTCATGGAAACATTTGAATTGAAATAATTGAAAACAATTTTTTAAAATTCTATTTAAAAAACAACTTAAATTGTTAAAAAATTAAAAATACTGTTTGATATTTAAAAATTAAGTAAATTTGGTAAATACTAAAATATAAAAAAAATGAAAAAAATATTATTCGTTGCATTCGCATTATTCGCTACAACTACAATGTTTGCAGATAAAAAATGTTGTAAAGACAAAGCAAGTTGTAAAAAAACAGAAACTTGCGCTAAAAAAGAAGAAGGCAAAGCTTGTTGCAAAAAAGGAGATCATGCTGCAAAAGCAGAAGCAGATAAAACACCTGAAATGCATGCTTGTTGCAAAAGAGCTGAAGCTGCTGGAAAACCTGCATGTTGCAAAAAAGAAATGAAAGCAGACAGCGCTAAACCAACTGAAAATTCAACAAAATAATTTTTAAAAAAACAATAAAAGAGTTCCAAAATGGAGCTCTTTTTTTTATTTAAACTTTTCATAAAAAATTTCTTTAAATTTGTTTTTTAACTAGAGATATGCAAAAAAATAAACTTGTATTATTAATAATAATTTTTGTAGAATTATTATCTACATCTTGCAGAAGGAATTGGGTTTGTGAATGTCAAACGGCTAGCACAGTTGTGCCAATAGACATCATTAAAACGCAAAAAGAAGAGGCAAAAATTGCTTGCGACAAATATAATTTTGGAATGTATGCTCAAACGGGTGGTTGCAAACTGAAATAATTGACTTTGGCTTTAACTAAACATTTAAAATTAAATAAGTTTTCGTTTTTAAATGCTACTTACTTTTGAATAAAATATAAATAAAATGAAAAAAGTAATATTATCACTAACAATTTTATTAGCAGGATTAAGCGCTGCTCATGCACAAACATCTAACGTTCCTGCAGATGCTGCAAAGACAGAAGTAAAAGCAGTTAATCCGAAAGCTGCGGATATTAAATTCAATACGTTAGAAATAGATTATGGAACGATTGAGCATAATGCGGATGGAAATCGTGAGTTTAAATTTAAAAATGTTGGTAAAGAGCCATTAATTATTGCAAATTGCCAAGGATCATGCGGTTGCACGGTTCCAACATGGCCTAAAGAACCAATTATGCCAGGTAAAAGCGGTATAATTAAAGTGAAATACGCGACAGATAGAGTAGGACATTTTCAAAAAAATGTAACTGTAACATCTAATGCAAAAGTTGAAAAAGTTGTTTTAACAATCAAAGGCGATGTAAAACCTGATGGAAATCCAACACCAGCTGCTCCAGCACCGGATAAAAGATCAGAATTAGCTCCAGCACATTAATAGTAAAATTTTAATAATAAAAAATCCCACAAATTTTGTGGGATTTTTTTATGTATTTATTGAAAATTTTACTGAAATAAGTTGACTATATCTTCCAGTTCAATTAATTGTTTTTCTCCAGTAATAATGTTTTTTATAGAAACTAATTCTTGAGATAATTCATTTTCATTGATCATGATTACAAAATCAATGTTCTTTTTTTCGGCATATTTAAATTGTTTGTCTGTTTTTACTGCATCAGGATAAAGTTCACAAGAAATGTTATGTTTCCTTAAAAAGGAAAGTATTGCTCTGTTTCGTTTTTCAAATTCAGTTCCAAAATTCAACAAAATAACATCCACAGAAGTTGATAAATTTTCTGGAAATAAATTTAATTCATCTACTACATCATAAATTCTATCAACCCCAAAAGAAATGCCAACACCAGGCATATCTTTAAGTCCAAAAAGTCCGGTTAAATCATCATATCTTCCGCCTCCGCCAATACTTCCTATTTTTACATCTAATGGTTTTACTTCTATGATAGTACCCGTGTAATAGTTTAATCCACGAGCTAAGGTTACATCTATTTCAATATTTTCTATATTTTTTAAAATGTAGGAAAGCTCCTCAATTCCTTTTTTACCTAAATCAGAATCTAGAAACATTTTTTGCAGCTGTTCAATAATTTCATCATTGGAAAAATTGCTCTGTGCTATTTGTAAATATTGATTAATTTTTTCGATAGCAGATGCATTTAAGCCTCGGTTACTTAATTCTTCATTGACTTTTTCAATGCCAATTTTATCTAATTTATCGATGGCAATTGTAATGTTCATCATGTTTTCTGCACCACCAACCAATTCTGCCAATGCAGCTAAAATTTTTCGGTTATTAATGCAAATAGAAACTTTTACATTTAATGCTTGAAATACATTTTGATAAATTTGAATCAACTCTAATTCATTGAATAAAGATTGACTGCCCACAATATCAACATCGCATTGATAAAACTCTCTGTAACGACCTCGTTGGGGACGATCGGCTCTCCAAACTGGTTGAATTTGATAACGCTTTAGAGGGAAGGTTAATTTGCCATGGTTCATAGCAACATACCGAGCAAAAGGAATCGTTAAATCATATTTTAAGGCTCTTTCGGTTATTCCTTTTACATTTTTTCCTTGCAAAACATTTTCAAAATCTTCTCTTGCTTTCGCCTTTTTTTCATCTAAATCCAATCCATTGTTTAATATTTTAAAAATCAACTTATCTCCTTCATCTCCATATTTCCCCATTAAGGTTTCTACGTTTTCAAATGCTGGAGTTTCTAAAGGTTCAAATCCAAATAACTCAAATTGAGTTTTAATAATATTAAAAATATAGTTTCTTTTAACTACTACTTCGGCGCTAAAATCTCGTGTTCCTTGTGGAATAGATGGTTTCATTTACAAATTACTTTTGGCAAAAATAATCAAATTGAGATAAGCTTATTGCCTTATATTTACAAATTGTATTTTAATTTAAAAATAACGCCATAATAGTAACCCTATTTTAATAAAACACATCGTAAATAATGAAAACATTAAATATAGTTTATCTC
>Ga0114967_10002826_pt1 | contig 14458 bp, 13 predicted proteins | sample M_130628_MF_Meta_FD_92639 | JGI IMG/M metagenome (GOLD analysis project Ga0114967, IMG submission 92639) | Freshwater microbial communities from Lake Montjoie, Canada to study carbon cycling - M_130628_MF_MetaG | ecosystem: Environmental > Aquatic > Freshwater > Lake | place: Lake Montjoie... | reverse complement strand
GGGATGATTTTGTTTATCCAGAAGGGGCAAGGAATGTTGTAAGAAACCTACTAGGGCTGCAATCAAATTTAGGCCCAGGAAAAATGCCCGAATATTCAAATGGCAGAACTTGCGGGTTTCCACTAGACGGCAAGATCTACGAAGTTGATTTACTCATTGGGATGTCATTTTCTTTTCGCAAAATCGTATATGAAAACACTGCTTTTTCAACGTATTTTGAAGGCTATGGGCTATATGAAGACGCAGACTACAGTATTAAAGCGCAAAAGTTCGGCAAGAACGTGATTGCTACAAAAGCACAATTGTATCATTATCACGATCAATCGGGAAGACCCAATAAATTTCAATACGGAAAAATGGTTGTTCGCAACGGTTGGTATGTTTGGCGACTAAAATATCCTAATCCTTCGCTAAAAGCCATATTTAAATGGAATGCGATCGTTGGAGTATTGATAATCATTAGATTTTCCAATATATTTACAACCACAAAAAGGAAAGAAGCTTTTACTGAATTTGCAGGAAGGATGACGGGTTGGCTTTCTCTAATCATTAATAAACCACACTAATATAAATGAAGACTCAGGAAGAAATTATCGAGATCAATAAGAAACAAAAAGATTTTTACAACCATAAAAGCGATAAGAAGAATTTACCCACCAAAATATGGTATTATTTCAGAGAAAAAACATTGAAGAAAATCCGAAGAGATATCGGGATTTTGAGCGAGTCATATGAAATACACAAAACATGGTTTGGTGATTTATCCAATAAGAAAGTACTAGATTTAGGATGTTTTGCAGGGAACTACTGGAGCCTATATTTAGCAGAACACAGCAAAAAATTCATTGCGCTAGACCTAAGTGATGTTGCCATTGAAAGATTAGCGCAAAATATTAAGGCATTTCCAAACGCAGAGGCAATTGCAGCCGACTTTCTATCCGAACAATTTGCGGAGAAAGATTTTGACATCATTTACGCCTACGGGGTGTTGCATCATTTTCAAAATCCAGAGGTATTAATCGCAAAACTGGACGAAAAATTAGCCCCAAATGGAGTAGTGATCAGCTACGATCCGCTCGAAACGAGTCTTCCCATCAAAATCATGAGAGTGCTATACAGACCCTTTCAATCGGATAAAGATTGGGAATGGCCTTTTACAAAGAAAACCTATTTTAAATTTGCAAGCACCTTTAAAGTGATTGAACGTCACGGCCTCCTAGGTCAAGCAAAATGGTACTTTATCATGAATTTTATCCCATTTCTTTCGGACGAAAAAAAGCAAAGTATTGGTAGAAAATGGCATAAAAAAGATTGGGATTTATCGGCCACATCAGATCGGCATTTGTTTAAATGCATGCATTTGACTATGGTAATGCAAAAAAAATAATTAGTTCTTGTATTATCAAGTCGTTTAGTAGGAGTAACTTTTTTGTAACAATTGGTAACGCGATAAGCAATATCAAAGTAGTAAGGATGAACACTAAAAATATTGCCATCATTGGCGCCAATAGTATTTTAGGCCAAGCCATTTATGAAAGACTTGTGGACGATCACACGGTTTATCAAGTGTATAATGCTAACGTGACTAATATAAAAAGTCATAAGAACTTAATTCAAATTGAGGATTTTTTAAAGTCGAACCTAAGTTTTGACGTCATTTATTTTATTAGTGCAGTAATTACTTTCGAAGAAACTAGTACTAAAATCAATCAATTGTTCTTTACAAATGTCAATTTACTAAAAACAATATCCGAAACTTTTGCAACTTCCAAAATAATTAATGCTTCGTCCGTAGCGGTCTTTCAAGAAAGTAATCATACCTTAATCGAGACAAGTCCACTTTTACCAAAAAGCAGTTATGCCCTGTCCAAATTGTGGGCAGAGCACTTAGTCGCAACCCACCAGGGTGGTGGGGTGAATATTCGCATCTCATCCCTTTATGGCGTTGGCATGAAAAAGAATACATTCCTGCCCAAAATGATGCAAAGTGCCATTCAAAATAAAAAAATCATCATCTTTGGCGACGGTAGCCGGAAGCAAAATTACATCAGTGCAAAAGAAGCAGCAGACTATTTTTGCGATGCAATGCACTATGCCGGAAGTATGCCTTTGTTAGCAGTGGGCAAGCAATCCTACTCTAATCTAGAAATGGCAAACATGCTAGTGGAAATGCAATCAGAGGTAAAAATTGAATTGGAAGGACAAGACAATTCCAGTAGCTTTACCTATGACAATACACTAACAAAACAAGAGTTAAGAAGTAATCAAGATTATTCATTTTATGAATTGATAAAAGAAGTATTGGAATGGATGCAAAAACAGTATTAGTAACAGGTATTGGAGGCAATGTGGGTCAAGGTATTTTGCGGAATATTAGCAATTTACAATGGCCAATTCGTGTAGTAGGTTGCAATGTCACGGAGTTTTCTTCAGGAAACTATCTTTGCGATGCTACCTATAAAGTTCCTTATGCTTTTGAACAGGATTATATTGCAGTAATCAACAAAATCATTGTCACTGAAAAGGTGGATTTGATAATTCCTTCAACGGATTATGAAGTGTATTATTTAGCGCTACATAAAGAAGCAATCAAAGCTCAAGTGGTCACCTGTGATGTGGAAAAAGCAAAAATGTTCTTGGATAAGTACCTTACTTATAAATGCTTTGAAGAAAATGAAATCCCGTTTGCCAAATCTTGGCTTCCCAGTACATTTGATTTTTCCTGCTCAGAGTATATTGCTAAACCCAGAGAGGGAAGAGGGTCACGTGGCATTCTTATTAACCCGCCTGAGCCACAAAATTTGAACGATGAGTATATGATCCAACCGCTTCATAAAGGAATCGAAATTACAACGGCTGTTTATGTGACTAAGAAAGGGGAGCTCCATGGCGTTTTTTCTATGGAAAGGCAATTAGAGAATGGAACGACTTCGCAGACCATAGTGAACGATACTTATGATGGCTCATTTCGTAAAATTGCACAGCAAATAATAGCACTTGGCGGAATTAGAGGAAGTTTCAATCTCCAAAGTATTGTGGATGAAAACGGCGCTATTTTTCCCTTCGAAGTGAATGGCAGAATTTCAGGGACCAATTCCATTCGCCATAATTTAGGGTTTCAAGATGTAAAATACATCCTTCAAGAATATTTATACCATTTGGAACCCGACCCAATAGCGCCCCAAAAGGGAATTGCTACCCGAATTTATTTAGATGTTATTTATAGAAACGCTGAGAGCTTTCAAGACCTAAACAATAAGCAATCAAACCCTTTTCTCTATTAGATGGAAGCAAAAATTAAATATTTATTGTTTGATGTTTCGGGTACGCTACTGCATAAGCCCACTTTGTTTGAGGCCATTTTGAATGTGCTACAGAAACACGGGCATGCGATTGATAAAAATGAGCTAATGCAAAAGCATAAACTCATGTCGGAAATCATCCATTTTCCTGATAAAACGAGCGAATCATTTTATAAAATGTTTAATGCCGAACTTTTATATTCCCTCGGAGTAGTGCCCAATGAGTCCTTACTCGCCGATATTTTTATGGCCTGTACCTATTTGCCATGGGAAAAATATGAGGATACCATCGTTTTAAGTCAAATCGATTTGCCTATGGGAATCATCTCTAATTTCAATTCCAGTCTCAAAGAAAAATTAAACCAGTTCTTCGGCCCACTATTTGAAACCGTTATAGTCTCTGAAGAGGTCGGTGTGGCGAAACCCTCACTAGAATTTTACAGGAAAGGCCTAGAAAAAATTTCAGTTTCGCCCGAAAATATTCTTTATATTGGCGACTCATTAAAATTGGATATTGAACCGGCTATAACCTTAGGAATGAAAACACTACTGATCGATAGAGGTTCTAATTTTCCAAGTTCAAAGTATGCGATAAAAGATTTAAATCAAATTCTAAAGTATATATAACCATTGAAAAAGTTACTGTCATTAGTGGTTCCTGTCTATTATGAGGAAGAAGTGATACTCCAGTTTCTAAAGGAAACAAAAGTAGTGCTGGACCAACTGCCCTATGACTATGAATACGTGTTCGTAGACGACGGCAGTAAAGACAAAACAGTAGACATTTTAAAAGAACAAGCCAAAATAAACGATAAAATAAAATTGGTTGTTTTTTCCTATAATCAGGGTAAAGCAGCTGCAGTATCTGCAGCAATTGCGCATGCCAATGGAGATTATCTGCTTTATATGGATCCTGATTTACAGGACCCTCCTGTTGAAATCCCCAGATTTTTAGAAGAAATCGAACAAGGATATGATTTAGTATGGGGCATACGTTCAGAGAAAAAAGATTCCTTTATCAACGTGATTTTCTCCAAACTTTTTTGGGGAACTTTAAATAAATTCACCGGACTTGACATTCCAAAAGGGGTGGCGGTCATGCGTATTTTTAATAGAAGTTTCGCAGATGAATTTTTAAAATATCAGGAAGCCAACCGCTTTATCGAAGGAATTTTTATTTCCATTTCTAAAAATTGGAAAACGATTGAAATCGGACAAAGAGAACGCTTTGCTGGTAAAACGAAGTTTAACTTTAAGAAAAAAATGCAATTGGCTTTCGATGCCATTTTTGATTTTTCGGAACTGCCGCTAAAAATGGCCGTTCGTTTAGGCATCATTTTTTCGGTTATTGGTTTCTTAGCGCTTATAGCGTTACTTGTTTTAAAACTCTGTTTCATCGACTTTCAGTCGGGATGGCCTTCCATAATAGCGGCCATAATTATTGGCTTCGGCCTTCAATTGTTTTTCTTAGGCATCGTTTCCCTGTACGTGGGAAGAATCTATAAAGAAGTAAAAAGAAGACCTATTTACTCCATTAAATCAAAGCATAATTTATGATGAATAGAATACTAGCCATCATAGGAGCAGGCGATTTAGGACAACAAATAGCACATTACGCCATCCATGATAATCATTATGATGACGTGGTTTTTTTTGATGATTTTACGACCAGTACAGAAATTGCTGGTCACAAAGTACTCGGAAAAACTAGTGATGTAGCGTCTTTTTATAGCCACCAGGTGTTCACGGAATTGCTTATTGGTATTGGTTACAAACACCTCGATATCAGAAAGAAATTATTTAATCAGTTTGAAAACAAAATACCCTTTGGCACCCTCATTCATTCCACGTGCTGGATCGACCAAACGGCTACTGTCAAACCAGGCTGTGTTCTATATCCCAATTGTAGTGTTGACGCACATGCAACAATCAACAGCAATTCGATTCTTAACATAAACTGCTCGATTTCACATCATAGCCAAGTTGGCGCTCATTGTTTTTTATCGCCAAGGGTTGCCATGGCCGGATTTGTGCTTATTGAAGAACAAGTAATTATCGGAATAAATGCAACGATAATTGATAATCTTAAAATTTGTAAAAACACTCAAATAGGAGGTGGGACTGTGGTCATTGGGGATATTCTAAACGGTGGTTTATATGTAGGAAATCCAGCCAAATTTGTCCGATAACTAATGATTATGAAGTATTCTTGCAGTATGATTTCCGAAAAATGTGTTGCCAAAAGTAAGGGAACCGGAAATGGCCTAAACAATAGCCCTTGGATTGTCAAGAAAGGGGAAGAATCAAGAACACATTTCGATATACAATCTTCCATTTCTATTCCAGTAAATAAATAACAGGGTAAAAATATGATTAAGAATTTAGAAAATGTAATTAAGCGATTTCCCGTTCTCTATAACAGGACAATAGGCCTCGTGTTATTTTTAATTTTTGCGCTGTTCAATGCAGTTTATTTTATCAATAACTTCTTTTTGTTTTTTTTAAATAAGAACGATAATGCCGATGAATATTATCATAAAAATGTATATAATTTAGTGGATCTCTCGCTAGAGAAGCTATTTTGTAGCCCTTCTCAACCTTATATTTTTCTGGCATCCCTATTCAATGTGGTAGTCAATAATCCAAAAATCGCAACCCGATTAGTCTCTCTAGTATTTTCGACTCTACTAATCCTTTTTCTATTCAAGAAAGGGAATAAAGTAAAAACAACTAACCGTGAAAAACTAGTTAAAGCGACCTTATTGCTCTGTGCCATCTACATCACAAATCAACATTATATTGGGACGTCCGACTTTTTATCCTACTACTTTATTGTAATTGCATTGTACCTCATGTTGAAAGGTGAGCATTGGCAAAACTTACAGTTCTCCAACAAAAAAGCATGCCTAATCGGCCTCTTATTGGCCCTTACCATAGCGACTAGACCAACGGCCATAATTTTAATCGGTTGCTTCTATTTGGCCCTGGTGATCGTAATCGGTTTTAAACCTGTTTTTAGTAAATCAAATATTATAATAGGATCGTCTGCCGCTTTTTTCATACTTGTCATCAATGCATATCCCTTGTTTCATCAAAACACCCTTGTATTTGACGTGAAAGAAATTCCAAAAGAAACAGGTGTTACCTGGTTTCAAAGAAATTATTTAATGGCTAAAAATTGGGATTCTCATAAAACTCCAAATACCAAATGGGTCTCAATTCAAGAGGTAATCGACTTTAAAAAACAAAATCCTAATTTTGTTTTTCCGAAAAACCAACTGGAATTAGCAATCAGAGAACCGGGAATGTATGCAAGACAAATGGCACGAATGTGTGGTAAAGCACTCTACTCGAGTTTTAGATTTATGTATTTTTTGTTTCCACTTTTGTGCTTCGCTTTTTTTATTCAAAAGTCAAGATTTAAATCCATCAATAAGTCGGTAGTAGATCAAAGCAAAGTAATAGTGTTATTTCATGGGATTAGCATCATCGTTTTTTCCTTTATCGCTGTAAAGTTATTTGAATTCCGTTGGGTGATTCCAATCTTGATTTTATACGTGTTTTACGCCCTAAAATTTTTATCGTTCTTTCCAAAAAACATTCGTACTCTTATCTATAACCTTTGCTTCCTTTGCGGAATCGTTTTGTATGCTTTTTTCTTCTACAAAGAAGGAATCCCATTGTTTAATGCCTAACCGACCAAGCGAAGCAAATAAAAAATCTAGCCAAATATTTTAGCCAAATGATACCATTTAATAAACCCTATTTTACAGGACAAGAAACGGAATATATTAAAGATGCCGTTGCCAAAGGTAAAATTTCCGGAAATGGATACTATACCCAGTTATGCCAAACCTATTTCGAGAAAAAATACGGTTTTTCAAAATGTTTATTGACGACTTCTTGTACCGATGCACTTGAAATGGCAGCGATTTTAATTGACGTCAAAGAAGGGGACGAAATCATTATGCCCTCCTACACTTTTGTATCCACAGCCAATGCGTTCGTGCTTAGAGGTGCCAAAATAATTTTTGCGGATTCTAATCCAAAGCATCCGGGAATCGATGAAGATAAGTTAGAGGCATTAGTCACGCCAAAAACCAAAGCCATAGTACCGGTTCATTATGCCGGAGTAGCTTGTGATATGGACAAAATTATGGATGTAGCGCAAAAATATAATCTTTATGTAATCGAAGATGCTGCCCAAGCCATTGATAGTTTCTATACCGGCAAGGATGGCGTTAAAAGAGCACTTGGTTCAATCGGACATTTAGCGGCTTTTTCATTCCATGAAACAAAAAACATCATATCCGGTGAAGGAGGAATGCTAGTCATTAACGATCCAACCTTTTCCAAACGAGCCGAAATCATTTGGGAAAAAGGGACCAATCGTTCTGCCTTTTTTAGAGGAGAAGTCGATAAATACGGTTGGGTAGACATCGGTTCTAGCTTCTTACCGTCCGAAATTATCGCCGCTTTTTTATGGGCCCAATTAGAAAATAGTGAAGCGATTCAGTCAAAGAGAAAAGAAATATGGAATCAATATTTTGAAGGCTTGAAAAATTGGGCAGAGCATCACAAGGTGCAACTCCCTTTTGTCCCAGAGCATGCTACCAATAATGCCCATATGTTCTATCTCGTGTTTCCAACACTAGAACAGCGACAAGCCGTAATTAATGCCTTAAAAGAAAAAGATATTTATGCGGTCTTTCACTACATAAGTTTACACAGTAGCCTCTACTTTGACAAGCAACATTGGGGTGGCCAACTTTCGCAAAGTGATAATTACTCCAATTGTTTACTCCGATTACCTTTCTATTTCGAATTAAATCCTAGTGTAGTAATTGACGCAATAATAAAATAAAACCATACTGTTTTTATGAAAGCAAAGGCATGGATTAATGGTTACTATGCAGTACTGTTTACAATACTGTTTTTCTTTACCTTAAACGTAAATTATGTCGAAGGCGATGACGCCGCTACAGTATTGTACCATTTGTGCGGTAGGGACCAATCCATCCAAAAACCCTATGCAGCCTATAATTCCGGCTTAGACTTTATTATACAAGCATCAGGCCTAGTAAATGAGCAGCAAATAAGGTCATTTACCATACTAATTTCTTTTGTTGCTGGATTGTTTTTACTGCTCGGTTGCAAAGCTTTTCTCGAAGTCTTTTTTGAGAATAACCAACAGATAAGCGCAAAAAACAAAACGATTTTTTATGTGCTTTTACCTTTTATTATACCAGATATACTGTTTCATAGTCTTATCGTAAACGCAACTAACATCAGTTTTGTATTCTTTATTTACTCCCTAGTGTACTTTGTCAAGTTCTTAAAAAACAATAGTACCACTGCGTTAGCCGTTTCCCTACTCTTACTCGCCATTGCCATTCCATTCCGATGGACCATGTTAGTGGCTTTACCCGTATATCTTGGACTAGTAGTCTACTTCAAAGGCCTATCCTTTACCAAAGAATCGGGACGGCTACTATTGAACCTTTTCATAGCCAGTGTCCTAGGATTGGCGCTAGCCCTCATTTTTATCTACTTAACAGGGTACGATTTACAAGGGATTGTGGCTACCATTAAATCAACTACAGGTTATCTATCAGACCTTGACAACTCAATGCTTTCAATTTTAGCCTCAGCCTCGGCTTTTATTACCCCACCCTTATGCCTTCTATTGCTACTCAGTGGCTTCAAAATAAAAGCAATAAATAAAGAAACAAAAGTTTTGTATCCCCTTGCTGGCTTGGTAGCGTTATCAATTGCTCCTTTTTTCCTTTTTGGTTTTTTTCCAGCCTATAAGTATTTAATAACGGCATTCCCCGCACTCTTAGTGGTCATGATGTTCGGATTCGACTTCATGATGCAAAACAAAATAAGTAAATCGCTGTTTGGAATAAGTTTGCTTTTAATCTGGTTCGTGGGTATCCAAATTAAGGCAACTGGCACGTTCTGCGGTCCCGGGTTTGAACTCAATACCCATAAGGAATTGGTCAGCAACGCCAATGCAGCAAAAGGGCAATTAGACGATAGAGTGAAAATAGAGGGAGCCAACCTAAAATTAGATGCCGGGTTTTACTTGCCCATGGCCGAGGGTCCTAGATCGCTTTATGGATACTTCTATGTGTTTTTTTGCAAAGGCTGGTTCAACCAGATCGAATCGTTTACACACGAAAGAACTATAGTGGTGGACCAACTAATAAAAGATAAAAACATGGTTTTTATTCAAGATCGAAGAACAGCTTATGTTTCCTGTGATTTATTCCAAAGGGGCTACCAAACAAAAACCGATTTCCAAGATAAAAAAACATACTTGTTTCGTGATTTTATCAAGGAACAAGATACCATTAAACTCATGGTCATTCCCGATAATTGTTCGAAAATGGATTGGATATCTAATTTCAAACCAGAAAAAAATAAAAAGGTAATGTTTAGAAGTTCCTATTCAAGCGATATACTACATTTATACCATAATAAAAAAGGAGCAATCAAATTGATCGGTCCATTTACTGCCATAGTAAACGAATAAAAAGTACTTTATCAAAATTAAATCCGTAGAAGTGAAGATGAAATTTGCGATCATTACACAGGTAAGTCACATCAAAGAGCAAAATTCATATTATGCCTACGCACCCTATGTAAAAGAAATGAACATTTGGCTAAACCATGTAGATGAGGTTTTGATCGTGGCTCCCCTGCTAAATGATTCAAAATCCGAAATTGATAGTGCCTACACCAGCACGAAGATTGAATTTAAAGCCGTACCGCAATTCAATCTGCTCACTACTAAAGCCGCAATCAATACGCTATTTTCTCTTCCCAAGATTATAAGTACAATCTATCATGCGATGAAAGTAGCCGACCATATTCACCTGCGATGCCCGGGAAACATGGGCTTACTTGGCTGCATGGTGCAAATTTTGTTTCCGGGCAAACCCAAAACAGCAAAGTACGCTGGCAATTGGGATCCTAAAACTAAGCAACCTTGGAGCTACCAAGTACAAAAATGGATACTCAGCAATACACTGCTAACCAAAAATATGAAAGTACTGGTTTACGGAGAATGGGAAAATAGTTCACACAATATCAAACCTTTTTTTACCGCCAGCTACTATAATAATCAAATAATCGAGACGAAGCCAAGGGCTTTATCAGGTAAGGTGTCCTTTCTTTTTGTAGGTACGTTATCCAACGGAAAACAACCCGAATACGCGATAAAAGTTATAGAAAAATTAAACAGCTTAGGGTACGACGTGCAACTCACGCTCTACGGGGAGGGGAATGAAAGAAATAGTCTAGAAACCTACGTGAAAGCCCATAAATTAGAATCGCTCGTGGGCTTCATGGGCAATCAAAACCAGGAGGTAGTCAAACAAGCATATTTAGCAAATCATTTTGTAATTTTACCCTCGTTAAGCGAAGGTTGGCCCAAAGTAATTGCCGAAGGGATGTTTTGGGGTTGTCTGCCCATAGCTAGTAAAGTATCCTGCGTTCCAACCATGATTGATCAAGGCAATCGAGGAGTTCTTTTAGCGATGAACTTAGAACAAGACGTTAACCAAATTACTGAGCTTTTAAATAACGAGAAGCACTATTTCGATAAAGTTGAAAGAGCCATGACGTGGTCCAGAAAATATACGCTTGATGTATTCGAGTCCGAAATAAAAAAAATAGTAGCTCCATGAGAATTGTTCAAATTATCGATTCACTCGAAATTGGTGGTGCCGAAAAAATGGCGGTTAATTACGCCAACGCATTAGCGAGCGAAATAGAATTCTCAGGTCTTATTGCGACGAGAAATGAAGGCGAACTGAAAAATCAAATCGAAAACAAAGTAAACTACCTTTTTTTAAAGAAGAAAAGTACACTCGATTTTGGAGCAGCACTTCGCTTAGTGAACTATTGCAAACGAAATAAAATTGACATCCTTCATTGCCATTCCAGTTCGTATTTTATCGCGCTATTAGCAAAAATTGGTTTGCCAAAAGCCAAGATAATTTGGCACGACCACAACGGTTTAAGTGAGTTTATAACGACCCAAAGAAATACAATACTGCAATTTGCTTCTTATTTTTTTTCAGGGATAATTGTGGTAAATTACCAACTTAAAAATTGGGCCGAAACGAAATTGAATTGTAAAAAGGTGATATACTTGCCCAATTTCACGGAGTTAAAGGAAATCGTAGCGCAAGAAACTTGGTTAAAAGGAAATGACGGTAAACGAATTTTATGTTTAGCAAACTTAAGACCTCAAAAAAACCACTTACTTTTGCTTGAGGTAGCAAAGAAATGCAAAGAGGAGTACCCGGATTGGTCCTTTCATTTAGTAGGGAAAGATTTTGAAGATGACTATGCTGCTAAAATTAAAAAGACCATTAACGAATATCAGTTGCTAGATACTGTATTTGTTTACGGGTCAAAAACCGACATACAAGCCATTATAAATCAAAGTGATTGTGCAATTTTCACTTCGGATTCAGAGGGTTTACCCGTAGCATTAATCGAATTTGCACTGTCAAAAAAAGCAGTGCTGGCTACTAGTGTAGGCGAGATTCCACTAATCATCAAACACGGTGAAAATGGATTTCTTGTCAAACCCAATGATGCGGAGCTGTTTTATAGTTATTTGGTTAAATTAATAAACGATCCAAAAGTAAGAGCGACCTTTGGAGAAGCACTCCATCATACAATCAACAGTAATAATTCTAAAACAGCCATTCTTACGTCCTACATAAATTGGTTGCCAAAAAATAATGAATAGTAAAGAAACGCAATATATTGGTTTAATCGTTCTGCATGTCTTGCTGGGCATTGTCATCTACATGATGCCGTCTTTGGCAAAAATCTACGGAATTGTAATCCTTTTGTACAGTTTGTATTACGTATTTAAAAAAGGAAATGTAAACAACGAAGTTCTTTTAGTTTCGGCCTACATAGTGGGAAGTGATGTGTTTTTGCGCATGACTGGCGGTTCGCTCTTATACGAATTCTCAAAATACGGTGTAATGTTTTTCCTTTTTATCGGAATGATATACAGCGGCTTTTCAAAACACTCCGTTCCTTTTTGGATTTATTTGTTGCTATTGGTTCCCGGGGTTTTTGTGGCTACCGAAACGTTAAATCTGCAATCCGACTTAAGGATTTCGATACTGTTCAATATCTCAGGCCCCTTATGCCTCGGCGTGGCTTCCATCTATTGTTATAACAGAAAAATTTCGTTCAATCAAATTAATAAACTATTGCTGGCCATGGGGCTGCCCATTATTTCAATGGTTACCTATCTAGTACTCTATACACCTGATTTAAAAGAAGTGCTTACGGGAACGGGTTCCAATGCCGAAACTTCGGGAGGTTTCGGACCTAATCAAGTCGCTACAGTCTTAGGAATCGGAATGTTTATTTTCTTTACAAGATTAATCTTTGATTCTAAATCCAAAATAATATTTATCGTCAACCTGCTGGTCGTGTGCAATATTAGCTACCGTGGATTAGTAACCTTCTCAAGAGGGGGAATGATTACGGGTTTCTTAATGATCCTCATTCTCTTATATTTTCTTTATAAAAATTCAAATAGCGCGGGCCGATATAAACTAAACCTACTTTTTGTCTTTATGACCGTCATCTTCTGTTTTACTTGGCTCTATACGTCCGTTCAAACCAGCGGGTTAATAGATAAACGATATGCAAACCAAGATGCGATGGGAAGGGTGAAAGAAAGTAATTTTACAGGTAGAGAGGAAATCTTGGAAAGTGAAATCGATGATTTCTTAGACAGCCCAATCTTCGGGATAGGGGTGGCTAAGGCACTCGAAATTAGAGAAGTAAAGACAGGAGGGCAAATCATTGCCTCCCATAGCGAAATTTCAAGAACCTTAGCAGAACACGGTGCGATGGGAATCATAGCGCTAATGATTGTTTTCTTTACCCCCATCTTTTTATATCTTGATAATAAACAACATATTTACATGTTTTGCTTCTTAGTATTCTGGTTATTAACGATTAACCATGCCGCTATGCGTATTGCCGCGCCGGCTTTTGTTTACTCGTTATCCTTGCTGAAAGTGACTTTCGATGAGGAACAAATACAACAGAGTAAGAGCGATGAAAATAAAATGTAATCAATAATTTGATTTCATTTTAAAGTACGTATTATTTAGTAAATTTGCGATTCCAAAATAACGCTTCTAGTCAGTAAACATGAATAAGTACAAAGACATTCACTTCGAGATTTCCGAAAGAAAAATTCTTTTGCGAATTTTTGATGTAGTTTTTGTCTTGTTTTTTCTATACATCGTAGGGATCGTCTTTAGATTCAATTATTTTATCATTTCTACAAGTAATTTTTATTGGACGATCGTGCTAGGCGTTTACCTGAATCTTATTGGTTCGGTATTCGAAATGTATAATTTGCAAGTTGCTAGTAACCAATTTCAAGTAATTAAGAGCATCATGCTCACGTCTTCCACGACGGTACTGCTCTATCTCTTAACACCTGTTTTTACGCCCATTTTACCAAACAGACTCCAAATTGTAATTTTCTTTTTTGCTGTTTTTTTAGCCCTTTTCTCTTGGCGTATTATTTACGTCCGCTTCTTTGCGTCCAACAGATTTCTAAAGAAAGTGATTCTAATTTGCGACAAAGAACAAGTAAAAGAACTGGTGAGCGGTCTAGAGAGCGTTGACCCGCATTACCGCGTGTTAGGTTACGTCAATAGCGATAGTTCTGACGAAACTAAATTGACCGCAATGAAGGTGAAAAACATTGACATCAATAAGCTGGAACTGTTTGTTAAAGAAAATTCAATTTCTGAAATAGTTATTGCATCACAAAAAACAGACGGTATAACTGTAAATCTATACAACCAGCTTATCCATTTGCTCGAAAGCGGATTCATAATACGTGAATATACGCAAGTATATGAAAATATAACCCAACGCATTCCCGTACAATACGTATCGCGCGATTTTTACCGCTACTTCCCCTTTAGTCGCAGCAATCAAAATCACCTGTACTTAATCATCATGCGATTAATCGAAATAGTACTTTCGTCAGTGGGGCTAACTATTTGTTTGGTCTTAATTCCACTAGTTTTATTAGGAAACCTGCTGGGCAATAGAGGTAGACTCTTCTACACTCAAGAAAGAGT
>Ga0114967_10002824_pt1 | contig 14462 bp, 15 predicted proteins | sample M_130628_MF_Meta_FD_92639 | JGI IMG/M metagenome (GOLD analysis project Ga0114967, IMG submission 92639) | Freshwater microbial communities from Lake Montjoie, Canada to study carbon cycling - M_130628_MF_MetaG | ecosystem: Environmental > Aquatic > Freshwater > Lake | place: Lake Montjoie... | reverse complement strand
TATGGATGTTTAACATACATATTTTTCTTTACTTCAGCAATTAAGCTACCATAAGGCTGGTTGTCAACTCGTAGCCGTTTTTCTTCTTTTACAACTTCATTTTGAGTATCTACACCAATTTGGTTGATAATAGGATGCATCATTCTTTCTGACTCCATCCAAAGTCCTAACTCTAAACTATTTGATGGGAATACTTCATAATAGTACGTTCTGTCTTCAGAAGTATTGGCATTATTGGTTCCCCCATTAGCAGTAACAATTTTAAACCATTCTCCACGTTTAATATTTTCTGTTCCTTCAAATAATAAATGTTCAAAAAAGTGAGCAAATCCAGTTCGTTCTGGGTTTTCGTTTTTAGAACCTACATGATACATTACCGAAGTAATGATTACCGGTGCCGAAGCATCGTTGTGAAGAATTACATGAAGACCATTGTCTAAAGTGTATTCCTCAAAAGCAACTTTTTGCGCTGAAGCAACTCCGCCTAGCATAAGCATTGTACCTAAAGCCATTAATGATTTTTTCATAAAAGATTAATAAATTAGTTTGTATTTTTTCTATTTCTAATAAATAGACCCTCAAAAATAACTTTTTTTCAATGAAGTGAACCTACTCAGCTGTTAATTTAACAGAATTTAACTTTTTAATAATCAAATAACAGCTCTACATTTATGAAAACCCTAATAATTATGGATTATTTGGGGTTTTTTTACTTAATGGGTTGCACATTAAATTTTTAATGGTATATTTGCACTCTTAAAAATTAATTAAACAATATTGTTATGTACGCAATCGTAGAGATAGCAGGGCATCAATTTAAAGTTAGCAAAGATCTAAAGGTTTATGTTAATCGTTTAGCAAGTGAAGAAGGATCGAAAATTACTTTCGACAAAGTTCTTTTGTTAGATGATAATGGCACAATCACTTTAGGCGCCCCAGCTATAGAAGGCGCTTCAGTAGAAGCCAAAGTGTTACAACACTTAAAAGGAGATAAAGTAATCGTTTTCAAAAAGAAAAGAAGAAAAGGTTACAAAAAAAGAAACGGACACCGTCAGTATCTTACTCAAATTGTAATAGAAGGAATTTCGACATCAGCTCCTAAAAAAGCAGCTCCTAAAAAAGCAGCTGTAGAAGTAGTAGCGACGGAAGAAGTAGCAGTACCTAAAGTAAAAAAAGCTCCAAAAGCTAAAAAAGAAGATACAAAAGAATAATAACACTATAAAACGTATACGTCATGGCTCACAAGAAAGGTGTCGGTAGTTCGAAGAATGGTAGAGAATCAGAATCAAAACGTTTAGGCGTTAAGATTTTTGGTGGACAAGCTGCTATTGCTGGTAACATCATCGTAAGACAAAGAGGTTCTAAACACAATCCAGGTGAAAATGTTTACATGGGTAAAGACCACACGCTACACGCTAGAGTGGACGGTCTTGTTAAGTTCCAGAAAAAAGGTGAAAATAAATCCTATGTTTCTATTCTTCCATTCGAAGCATAATAAACTAGATTTTCCTAAAATAATAAAAACCCATTTCGAAAGAAATGGGTTTTTTTATAATTAAATTCGTTTGATACAGATTTTGGGATAATAAAAATTAGACTTTCATAATTTCAGCTTCCTTTTCAACCAAAAGTTCGTCTATTTTTCGAATGAAACTATTCGTTAAATTCTGAACTTCTTCTTCGGCGCATTTGCAAATATCTTCTGAAGTTCCGTCTTTTTCTAATTTCTTAATTTCATTATTCGAATCTTTACGAACATTTCGAACTCCAATTTTAGCCTCTTCGGCTTCCACTTTCGCTTGTTTTGCCAAATCTCTTCGTCGCTCTTCAGTTAATGGTGGCACGCTTATGATAATTACATCTCCATTGTTCATGGGATTAAATCCAATATTTGCTATCATAATTGCTTTTTCAATTGCTTGCAACATGTTTTTTTCAAAGGGCTGTAGCGTAATCGTTCTAGCATCGGGAACGCTAATTTTTGAAACTTGTGAAAGCGGAGTCGCTGCTCCATAATAATCCACAAATACACTTCCCAACATGGCTGGAGAAGCTTTTCCAGCACGAATATTTAGAAATTCTTTCTCTAAATGCGCAATAGAACCTTGCATAGATTCTTCGGTGCTGTCTAAAATAAATTCAATTTCTTCGGTCATTTTATCTAACTTATTATTACCTTTCAGCAATATACTTATACGTTTACAATTGTTCCAATATTTTTGCCTTCGCAAATTTTTAGTAAATTACCTTCCTTGTTCATATCAAAAACTACAATTGGTAATTTGTTTTCTTGACTTAATGTAAATGCCGTTGAGTCCATTACATTCAATCCTTTTTTTATTACATCATCAAATGAAATTGAATCAAATTTGGTTGCGCTTGGATCTTTTTCAGGGTCGGAAGTGTAAATTCCATCTACTCGTGTCCCTTTTAAAATCACATCGGCATGTATTTCTACCCCTCTCAAAACGGCTGCTGTATCTGTTGTAAAATAGGGATTTCCAGTTCCTGCGCCAAAAATTACAATTCTCCCTTTTTCAAGGTGACGAACCGCTCTTCTTTTAATATAGGGTTCTGCAATCGCTTCAATTTTTAAAGCCGTTTGCAATCGGGTTAACATTCCTTTTTCTTCCAAAGCCCCTTGCAACGCCATTCCATTGATAACGGTAGCAAGCATTCCCATATAATCGCCTTGAACACGATCCATCCCATTACTTGCTCCAGCAACGCCCCTAAATATGTTTCCACCACCAATTACAATTGCAATTTGAACACCTTGATCGTGAATTTTTTTGATTTCTTCGGCATATTCTGCCAATCTCGCCGGATCAATTCCATATTGTCGGTCACCCATTAGCGCTTCGCCACTTAATTTCAGAAGAATTCTTTTGTATTTCATAATTTAGTTGAGTTGTATGATGCAAATATAGACATATTCTTTTTTTAATAAATAGTGTTCGCAATTTTTTTGACCTTTCTAGTTTTCTAAAAGTAGTATTTTATTTGGATGTGTTATTTTTCATAATTAAAAACGGGTTATTTTGTAAATTTGTAAAAATTTTTCGATGAAAGAGATACTAAAAAACGCATTAAACAACAGTTATTCTTACCAAGATTATAGAAAAATGGTAACGGATTTATTGCAAGAAGGAAAATCCTCAGGCGCAATTCAATCCGAAGCTCTTTTTAATTACAGCCGTTTGAACGAAACAAGAATGCATCGTTTAGATAAAACTATAGTTATTGATGAAGCGATAATATCAAAATTAAAAACAATTCACTCTAAATATATTTGGCTAGTAATTTCTGAAGGTTGGTGCGGAGATGCGGCTCAAATACTTCCAATATTCAATAAAATGAGTGAAGTTTCTGATCACATCGATTTTAAAATTGTATTTCGGGACGATAATGAAGCCCTTATGAATTTATTTCTTACCAATGGAAGCAAGTCAATTCCAAAATTGATAATTTTAGATAAAAACGCATTGGATGTTATTGCAGATTGGGGACCAAGACCAAAAGGCGCTATTGATTTGGTTCAGAATTACAAAGATAAATTTGGAGTTATTGATGATACTATAAAAGCAGAATTGCAAATGTGGTATTTACACGACAAAGGACTTTCTACGCAAAAGGAAATTATGGAATTATTAAAAGGTAGTTAATGCAATTCCGATGCTCAGACTACTTACAGAATCCAAATTATTTAATGGAATTCCGAAGTTGGCAACTTGTATAAAAATTGAAAAGCCATCTTCATTTTCTGCTCCTAAACTGATTTTTCTATAATCGCCAATTAAACTGCCTCTGCCAATCCCTATGGATTTTCCGTAACCTAATTGCAAATAAATTCTTGAGTCTTCGCTTATTTTCGGACTGAATTTAAAATTGGCAAATACCGGTAAAACAACTAATTTATTACTGCCAAGCCAATCAATTCCTGAATGTATTCCTACGGAAGCCCACTTTTTTTGATGAACACCAACACCGAATTTAAAGCTTAATCCATCGGGTAAAAACCGATAATCACTTCTATTACCCAAAGAATTCACTTGACCGTAAGTTGAATTTATTATTAATGGAGTCGCTATTTCCGCTTGGTAATAGCGGTTTTTAATTTCTTGAGCACACGTTGATCCTGCAATTATTATAGCCAAAAGGGAAATTATTTTCTTCATAAATTTTCTTCAAATTGAATTACATCTACCGCATTTTCAACATGATAATCACCAATTTTTGTTCTTCTTAATGCGGTTAAGTGGGCGCCGGAATTTAATGCTTTACCAAAATCGAAAGCAAGCGAACGGATGTAAGTTCCTTTACTACAAACCACTCTAAAATCTATTTCTGGCAAGGCGATTCTAGTAATTTCAAATTCATGGATAGTTGTTTTTCGAAATGCAATTTCAATAACCTCCCCAGCCCTAGCATGTTCATAAAGGCGAACACCATCTTTTTTAATTGCGGAATAAATCGGTGGCTTTTGGTCAATTTCTCCTAAAAATTGTTTTACTGTTTCATGAATTAATTCCTCATTAATATGAGAAATCGGAAAGTTATTGTCAATTTCGGTTTCTAAATCGTACGATGGAGTAGTTGCGCCAATGAAGAATGTTCCTGTATATTCTTTGGCTTGGCCTTGCAATTCGGGAATTGTTTTAGTGAATTTCCCTGTGCAAATAATTAAAAGTCCCGATGCTAATGGATCTAACGTTCCTGCGTGACCAATTTTAAATTTTTTTGGAAGACCAACTTTATTAATTAAAGCATATTTAATCTTGTTGACCGCTTGAAAGGAAGTCCAATTCAATGGCTTGTCAATCAATAAAATCTGTCCATTTTGATAGTCTTCAGCTGTAGTCAAATTTGCATTATTTGAAGTAAGAAAAATAAATTACAAGAAAAACGCCCATAATTATTCGATAATAACCCCAGGGTTTGAAACCGTATTTTTTTATGATTCCGATAAAGAATTTTATGGCTAAAACAGCAACTATAAACGCGATAACATTCCCAATTAAAAACAATTTAATATTGTCTTTCGATTGCAAAAGTAATTCGTATCCTTTCAAATGAGTAGTTTCATAGGTTTTCAAAAATACCGAATACAACGTTACCGCCATCATCGTTGGAACCGCTAAAAAGAACGAAAATTCAGCCGCCGCTTGTCGTGTTAATCCTTGTTGCATTCCTCCAATTATAGAAGCAGCCGAGCGACTTGTTCCCGGCATCATTGCCAAACATTGCCAAAAACCAATGGTCACCGCTTTTTTAATCGTAATGTCTTCTTCTACCGCAACGGTTGGATTTTGGAATCTGCTGTCAATAAACAATAGAACAATTCCACCTGCTATCAAGACAATTGCTATTGGGATTGGATCACCTAAAACCGCTTCTATTTTATCGTCAAATAACTTCCCTAATACTAAAGCGGGAATTACGGCACAAGCCAGTTTGATGTAAAAATTTAATTTTGAGAAGTCAAAAAACTTTTTCCAATATAAAAACACAACTGCCAAAATAGCCCCAAACTGAATAGAAACTTGAAATAATTTTACGAAATCATCATTTTGAATTCCAAAATAGGAACTTGCAAAAATCATATGACCAGTAGAAGAGATGGGTAGGTACTCTGTAACGCCTTCAATAACAGCAAGAATAATTGCTTGAAAAACATCCATCAATTACTTTTTTGGAGATTTAAAAATCGAATAAATGGTAATCCCAAAACCGATTAAAACTACTGTTGGCGCTAATCGAATTCTTCGGAAACTAAATACCGCTTCATTAAAAACTTTTGGATCATCACTTCCTCCGCCTGACATCAAAATAAACCCTAATGCGATTACTCCAATACCGATTAATAGTATTTTGTAATTTAAATTTCCAAATAGAAATTCCGGTTTTTGATCGTTGTTTTTCATTTTATTTATTGATTTTTAAAGTTGAATGGTAAGAATCTGATTAAACAAATTACCAAATCAAAGAATAACCATTAATATAAGTCGTCTGTTCTTAAATTTAAAAAGCGTTGAGTGGCAAAATAAGTGCTTATCCATGTAATGGCAACTCCAATTCCCACAACACCTATCAATACTAATGAAATCATCAATTTTTCATCTAAAACACCTAAATTAGGATAACTAGAATCTAAATAAAATAACGTAATAATTAAGGAAACTACTGCTAAAGCCGAACCCATTAAACCTAATTTAACGCTTTTCCAAATGAATGGTTTTCTAATAAAGGCTTTTGTGGCACCCACCATTTGCATGGTTTTAATGATAAATCGATGTGAATAGATTGACAATCTCATCGAGCTATTAATTAGCAACACGGCAATAAAAGTTAGGAATCCGCTAATAATTAATATCCACATACTCACTTTTTTGATATTGTCATTTACTAAACTTACCAATTGTTTGTCATAAACAATATCGGCAATCATTTCATTTGATCTAAAATGGCTTTCGATTTTTCTAATATTATCGGTATCTATATAATCTGCTTTCAAATGTACATCGAATGAATTATAAAGTGGATTTGCGCCCAAGAATTCCGTAAAATGTTCTCCAAGAGTTTTTTCGTGTTCTTTAGCAGCTTGTTCTTTAGTCACATACACACTTGATTTTACAAATTTTGCAGTTTTTAATTCCGCACTAAACGCTTTAATAACGCTATCGTTTGCTTCATTTTTAAAGAAAACAGTCATTACAATTTGCTCCTTAAAATCGTCTGATAATTTCTTGGAATTCAGGACAAACAATCCTAAAATACCAACTAAAAATAATACTAAAAATATACTCAGTACTACTGAAAAATAGGAAGAAATTAACCTGCGCTTTTGAAACTTATCGAATGAAGAACCCATATATCATAAAATTAAAGTGTAAAAATAACAAAGAATTTCTTTATATAAACTTAATAACGCCCAAAGTTTCAATTTTCGTACAATAAATGTAAATTTGCATTCAGATTTGCATTTGCAAAAGCAAAAACCGCATAAATTAGAAGAACCTAAATTTGATGAAATACAATCCTAACGAAGTAGAATCAAAATGGCAAAAATACTGGTTTGAACACCAAACATTTGCTGCAAAAAATCAATCAGACAAACCAAAATACTATGTTTTGGACATGTTTCCTTATCCATCAGGAGCAGGATTGCACGTAGGTCACCCGCTGGGATACATCGCTTCCGATATTTATGCGCGGTTCAAACGCCACAAAGGATTCAATGTTTTGCACCCACAAGGTTATGATAGTTTTGGATTACCGGCCGAACAATATGCAATTCAAACGGGGCAACATCCTGATAAAACCACCAAAGAAAACATAGCAAGATACCGCGAACAACTTGACAAAATCGGATTTTCATTCGATTGGTCTCGGGAAGTTCGAACTTCAAATGCGGATTATTACAAACATACACAATGGATTTTTATTCAATTGTTCAACTCTTGGTACAATAAAAATTCTGACAAAGCAGAAGACATTGCAACCTTAATTTCTATTTTCGAAAAAGAAGGAAATGCTCCCGAAACTTCGGGATTAAATGCCGTTTGTGACGATGTAATTCAAGAATTTTCTGCATCGCAATGGAACTCTTTTTCATCAGATGAGCAACAAAAAATCCTTTTACAATACCGATTAACTTATCTCGCCGAAACAGAAGTCAATTGGTGTCCCGGTTTAGGAACTGTTTTGGCAAATGATGAAATTGTAAATGGCGTTTCTGAACGTGGCGGACATACCGTTATTCGTAAAAAAATGACCCAATGGAGCATGCGAATTTCGGCTTATGCTGAACGTTTGTTGCAAGGTTTAAATGATATCGATTGGAGCGAAAGCATTAAAGAAAGCCAACGAAATTGGATTGGAAAATCGGTGGGAGCGATGGTTTCATATGCAATAAAACCTCACCCCCAGCCCCTCTCCAATGGAGAGGGGAGCATAGTTCCTGAAAGTGGATTTATGACAGCTAATCCCAAAATTGCTAAGCAATTGGTTAGTAATGCAAGAGAAAATAGAAAAAATCCAACTGAAGCTGAAGATACACTTTGGCAAGAAGTTAGAAACTCTAATTTAGGTTTTAAAATTAGAAGACAGCATTATGTAGGTAATTTTATAGCTGATTTTATATGTCTTGAGAAAAGATTAATTATTGAGGTTGATGGAGGATATCATAATACGAGCGAACAAATTGAATTAGATGAAGAAAGAACATTAGAACTTGAACAAAAATATCTTTTCAAAGTGATTCGTTTCACAAATAATGAAGTCATTAACGATATAAGTACCGTATTATCTAAGATTAAAGATGAGTTAAATCTTCGAAATTCTTTTAAAAATATCGAGCTTGCTACCCTCTCCTCTGAAGAGGGGTTGGGGGTGAGGTTTATTGATGTATTTACGACAAGACCCGACACCATTTTCGGAGTTACATTTATGACCTTGGCACCCGAACATGAATTGGTTTCCCAAATAACAACTCCAGAGCAAAAAGTAGCTGTTGAAGCCTATATTGAAAAAACAGCAAAGCGTTCCGAGCGCGAAAGAATGGCAGATGTAAAAACCATTTCTGGAGTTTTTACTGGTGCTTATGCCGAACATCCTTTTTCAAAAGAACCAATTCCGGTTTGGATTGGCGATTATGTTCTTGCTGGATATGGAACGGGTGCTGTAATGGCGGTTCCTTGTGGAGACGAAAGAGATTATGCGTTTGCCAATTTCTTTAAAGGTCAAAACGGAATGCCAGCAATCAAGAATATTTTTAACAATGTTGATATTTCAAAAGAAGCATACGGCTCTAAAGACAATGTGGTTATTGCCAATTCAGATTTCCTAAATGGGATGAATTATAAGCAAGCAACTAAGAAAGTCATTGAAGAATTAGAAAAAATAAACCAAGGAAAAGGCAAAATCAATTACCGATTGCGTGATGCTGTTTTTTCTCGTCAGCGCTATTGGGGCGAGCCTTTCCCAGTATATTATGTAAATGGCTTACCGCAAATGATTGACTTCAAACACTTGCCAATCGCGTTGCCAGAAGTCGAAAAATATTTACCAACAGAAGACGGGCAACCACCATTAGGGAACGCTCCAGTTTGGGCTTGGGACACCATAAATAATAAAGTAGTTGAAACAAATTTGGTTGACAATAAAACGATTTTTCCACTTGAATTGAATACGATGCCAGGATGGGCGGGAAGTTCGTGGTATTGGATGCGTTATATGGATGCAAACAATAATGACGAATTTGTTAGTAAATCGGCATTGGATTATTGGGAAAGTGTCGATTTATACATTGGCGGAAGCGAACATGCCACTGGCCATTTATTGTATTCTCGTTTTTGGAATAAATTTCTAAAAGATAAAGGTTTTGCACCCACCGAAGAACCGTTCAAAAAACTGATTAATCAAGGAATGATTTTGGGAATGAGCGCGTTTGTTTATAGAGAAGAAGGCACCAATACGTTTTATACAAAAAGCAAGATTGAGGGCTTAAATACTCAAGCACTTCACGTTGACGTTTCATTAGTAAACACTTCTGATGAATTGGATATTGAGGCATTCAAAAACTCAAGAGAGGAATACAAAGACGCAGTTTTCATTACTGAAGAAAATGGGAAATATATTGTTGGTCGCGAAGTTGAAAAAATGTCAAAATCGAAATACAACGTAGTTACACCAGATACTATTTGTGCTGAATATGGCGCAGATACCTTGCGATTGTACGAAATGTTTTTAGGGCCATTGGAACAAGCAAAACCTTGGAATACTGCCGGGATTTCGGGAGTTTTTGGCTTCTTGAAAAAGCTTTGGCGTCTTTATAATGATGATGCTACTGGTTGGGTTGTAACCAATAACGAGCCTTCGAAAGAGAGTTTGAAAAGTTTGCACAAAACCATTAAAAAAGTAAATGACGACATCGAAAATTTCTCTTTCAATACGTCGGTTTCTCAGTTTATGATTTGTGTAAATGAATTGACAGCCCAAAATTGTCATGAACGCGCTATATTAGAACCATTGGCAGTTTTAATTTCGCCTTATGCGCCACATATTGCAGAAGAATTATGGGCGCAATTAAAAAATTTAAAAATTGAAGAATTAAAAGATTTCAATGGGATTTCACACGAACCTTTTCCTGTGGTGGACGAGAAGTATTTGGTGGAAAGCAGCAAGGAATATCCGGTTTCTTTCAATGGGAAAATGCGTTTTACTATAGAATTATCCTTGGATTTATCGGTTGCAGAAATTCAAGAAATCATTATGAAAGACGAACGAACCATCAAACAATTGGAAGGTAGAAAGCCAAACAAAGTAATTATCGTTCCGGGAAAAGTAATCAACTTGGTGGGATAGTGACAAAATTGCATCAAAAAAATTTGGCTTGTAATTTGATGTATTTTTTGTAACTTTATCTTTTTAAAAATAAAATATATGTATTTAATAGTAGCAGGTTTAATTATGTTGTTCAGTTGGTTGGTGAGTCGCCAATTGAAAAATAAGTTTGAAAAATATTCAAAATTGCAGTTGAATAACGGAATGAGCGGTGCCGAAATCGCCGAAAAAATGCTTGCCGATCACGGAATTACAGATGTTACCGTTATTTCTACTCCAGGACGTTTAACGGATCACTACAATCCAGCAGACAAAACCGTAAATTTAAGTGAAGCTGTTTACAATCAAAGAAATGCTGCTGCTGCAGCCGTTGCTGCTCACGAATGTGGTCACGCAGTGCAACATGCTACGGCATACAGTTGGTTGGAATTGCGTTCTCAATTGGTTCCAGTGGTAAATATAGCCTCAAATTATGTTCAATGGATTTTAATTGGTGGAATTTTCATGATGAGATCATTCCCTAATTTATTATTAATTGGAATTGTGCTTTTTGCTGCAACCACTTTGTTTTCCATTATTACTTTACCAGTCGAATATGATGCGAGTAACAGAGCTTTGGCTTGGTTAGAAAACAAAAATATGTTGACAAGAGACGAGCAAGCTGGCGCAAAAGACGCTTTGAAATGGGCTGCAAGAACCTACGTAGTTGCCGCAATTGGTTCTATTGCGACTTTATTGTACTATATCATGATTTACATGAACAGACGATAATCGTTAGTCAGATAAAATTAGAAAAGCGGGGAGCATTATTGCTCCCCGCTTTTTTTAAACACGAATTACACGAATCGGCACGAATTTTTTTTTAATTTTTTAAATAATTGTGGCAAAGGTTTTTTACTTTTTTATAACCGAATCATCGCATAACCAAATTAACTCCTTAAAATAATTCGTGAAAATTAGTGTAATTCGTGGCAAAGTTTTATGCGTAATGTTCCCCTCTTTTTATAACCGAATCAACGCATAACCAAATTAACTTCCTTATAATTGGATTTGTCGTTCGATTTGTTGGTCTAAGGAAATGAAGGTTTCCGTTCTTGAAACGCCTTCTATGGTTTGGATTTTGGTGTTTAATAAATTCATTAAATGTTCGTTATCGCGACAAATAATTTTGATTAAAATCGACCAATTTCCAGTGGTGTAATGGCATTCTAAAACTTCAGGAATTTTTCGAAGTTCTTTCACGGCTTCCAAATTTCGAGCGGCTTTATCAAGGTAAACGCCAACAAATGCCATGGTACTGTAGCCCAAAACTTTGTTGTTTACGGTAAATTTTGATCCTGAAATTACTCCCGATTGTTCCAATTTACGTAACCTTTGGTGGATTGCGGCACCAGAAATTCCAATTTTATTGGCGATTTGAAGAATGGGTTTTCGGGCATCTTCCATTAAATCCCGAAGAATTTCTTTGTCGATTCCGTCTATTTCAACTGTTTGTGAATTGAGTTTCATGTCTTTTCTATTTCAACCAAAATGGTATTTTTGGTTATAATTGAAAAGCAAAAATACAAAATATACTTTAATTTTATCGATTACGATTTTCTAGCCCCGATGGAAGGGAAAATCCCGTGTTGATGTGAGGCACGAACAACAACACGGATTGGGATGACAGCGGGAAATAGCTCCAAAAAAAATTAATTCACTACACTATTGGGATTGTAGCCTTCGTAGGGCATTTCTTCCTCTTTAAACACCACGCCAAGGGTTTCTAACTCTGCTAAAATGGGTAAATAAATTTCTTTTGTTATGGGAAGTTGTACTCCCGGAGTGGTTATTGTTCCGTTTAAAATTTGTAAGGTGGCAATTGCTACTGGCAATCCCACGGTTTTTGCCATTGCGGTATAGGTTTGGTCTTCGCCAACGCAAACCATTTTGGAATCGATTTGTTTTTTTTGCCCGTTGATTTCATAACCAAATTTGTGGTACATCACAATCATGTCTTTATCATCGTGTTGTAACGTCCAACTATCGCTTAGTATTTGTTCTAAAATTTGTGCTGGAGTGGCATTTTTTAAACCCACGATTTTGTTTGGATTAAAAAGATCCAATTCCACTAATTTGTCCCACATCACATCGTCTTGATCGATTTTTAAGTTCAATCGCAATTTGATTTCTACAGAATCTGTTGGGTGATACGGCAGGAAGGAGTTGGTGAATTGCCGGTAATTCATGGTTTCGGAGTCATCCATGATGTAGGAATCATCGGTCATTCCAAGTTGAACAAACATGTTCCACGCTTTTGAAAAACCCACTCTTCTCAACGTGCCACGGTATAAAGTTAATACCTCGTCCAATCCGTAAACGCTTCTGTATTTCAAAGAATCTCTATTGGCGTAAGCTTCAAATCTGCCGTAACCTTCGACTTCCATGAACTCGGTTCTACTGAAAATTTTTTGGTAAGGAATGTATTTATAAGTACCTTCTTGTATGAATTTTGCTGCTCCACCTTGACCGGCAAGAACTACATTTCTAGGTGCCCAAGTGAATTTATAATTCCACAGATTTGTATCGGATTCGGGAGCTACTAATCCGCCGCAAAAAGATTCAAATAAGATCATTTTCCCACCTCTGTCCCTAATTTCATCGATAGTTTTCATGGCACTTAGGTGGTCAATTCCTGGGTCAAGACCAATTTCGTTCATGAAAACCAAATTATTTTCTTTTGCTGCAGCATCTAAGCTTTGCATTGCTTCGCTGATATAGGAAGCGGTAACGAGGTGTTTTTTATAAGTAATACAATCTTTTGCGACTTCAATATGCAAGTGGGCTGGCAACATTGAAATGACAATATCGGCCTTTTGAATTTGAGTTTTTCTTTGATTTTCGTCAACTATATCTAAGGCAATTGCTGTTGCGTTGGGGTGCGAGCTGGTTTTTCTTTTGGCTAAATCCAACGAGATATCTCCAATGGTTAGGTGCAGGTTTTCATCAACGGATTTATCAAGTAAATAATGAATTAAAGAAGAAGCAGATCTTCCAGCTCCAATGATTAAGATATTTCTCATATTTAAATTTATAACACAAATGTAATAATTTGTTATATTTATAACTATTATATAGTTAAAAAATGAAATTTATATTTGAAAGTTAAAATGGAGTAATTTTTCAATACTAAATTATATAAGCTTATTTTTGTGGAAACATTTTTATTTATCATGGACAAAAAAATAATCAATACAGCCGCTATTTTAGGATTTATAGCAATTGCATTTGGAGCTTTCGGAGCACATATTTTAAAGAAAATGGTTGGGATTTTAGAGCTTACTACTTTTGAAACAGGGGTTAGATATCAAATGTACCATGCGCTTTTTTTATTGTTTATTGGAACGACCAATGCGATTTCTGATGCTGCTAAAAAAGTCATTTATTTCACTACTTTATCTGGGACTCTGCTTTTCTCAGGGTCGTTGTATTTTTTAGCCTTAAATAACTTCTTGCCCTTCAATTTTAAGCCTTTTGGATTTGTCACCCCAATTGGAGGATTGTTATTTTTGACCGCTTGGTTTTGGTTATTTGTTAATTTAAGCAGAAAAAAGGTTTAATTTTTATTAAAAATGTAAAATAGCTTGTTTTAAATATTTACTTTTGTAAAATAAATATTTATAAATAAGCCAAATTATGCATAACTACAGCCAATTTACTATATCGATTTCGTTGGGGAAATATGGTATTAAAAACACTCAGAATATTATCTACAATCCCTCATTTGAATTATTATATAATGAAGAATTAAATTCCAAGTTGGAAGGTTTTGAAAAAGGGCAATTATCCGAGTTGGGAGCTGTAAATGTTATGACTGGAGTTTTTACTGGTCGTTCTCCAAAAGACAAGTACATCGTTAAAGATGCAATTACCAAAGACACTATTTGGTGGGCTTCAGATAAAGCGGTAAATGATAATAAAGCCATTTCTCAAGATACTTGGAATGCTTTAAAACAAACAACTGTTGATCAACTTTCCAGCAAAAATTTATATGTTGTAGATGCTTTTTGCGGTGCAAATGAAAATTCCCGATTAAAAGTTCGATTTATTATGGAAGTGGCGTGGCAGGCTCATTTTGT
>Ga0114967_10002823_pt1 | contig 14463 bp, 14 predicted proteins | sample M_130628_MF_Meta_FD_92639 | JGI IMG/M metagenome (GOLD analysis project Ga0114967, IMG submission 92639) | Freshwater microbial communities from Lake Montjoie, Canada to study carbon cycling - M_130628_MF_MetaG | ecosystem: Environmental > Aquatic > Freshwater > Lake | place: Lake Montjoie... | reverse complement strand
TTCCGCCGCCCCGCCTCGCCGCAAGCCGCCACCGCCGCCCCGGCCGCCCAGCGGCGTGACGACCCGCTGCCCGAAATCGGCATCATCGCCATCCGCGATGCAAGGCTGCGCTTCCCCGGCGCCCCCGAGGGCGGCGTGGCCATCGACCGGATTGATGCCGCCGGCCAGGGCAACCTCACCCTCAATGGCGCGCTGCGCTGGGGCGAGCTTCCCGTCACCTTCGATGCCCAGGCCGGCCCCCTGGCGCGGCTGCTGGGCGCCCCCGGCCCCGCCTGGCCGCTGCGTGTGCGGGCCGAATTGGCCGGTGGCCGGCTGCAGGCCGAGGGTGAAATGCGCGAGCCGCGCGGCCTCTCCGCCTATCAATTCGACATCACCGGCGACCTGCCGGACCCCGCTTCACTCGCCACTCAGCTGCGCCTGCCATTGCCGCCGCTGGGCGCCATCAGCCTGCGCGGCCGGCTGGTGGGCGATGGCACCGGCCAGCCACCCCGCGCCGAAGACCTGACCCTCACTTTGGGCCCAACCCGCCTGCCGCCCATGCTGGCGCTGAGCCAAGCCAGGTTGCACATCCCCGCCCCCGACCAGCCGGCGCAGCTTTCCCTGCGTGGCGAGCGCGCGGGCCAAGCCTTCACCCTGGATGGCCAGATCGGCCCGCTGGCGGCGGCGCTGCAGGGCGATGCCTTACCAATGGCGCTCACCATTGGCCATTTGGGTGCCTCCGCCACGCTGCGCGGCACGGTGGCGCAGCCCCTGGCCGGCACCGGCGCCAGCCTGGAGATCAACCTGAGCAAGCCCGGGCTAGGCAGCCTCAATGCCATTCTGTCGGAGCATGGCGCCTTCTTCGCCGATGGGCTGGAGTTGCGCGACATCGCCGCCCAAGGCCCGCTCCTGGCCGGCGGCGGCGCGCTGCGCCTGGGCCGCAACCCGCTGCCGCGGCTGGAAGGCGCGCTCACGCTGGAACGGCTGGACCTTGACGCCATCCGCGCCGCCCTCGCCGCGCCCGCCCCGAATCTCCCCCCTACTACCACCCCGAATACCCCCCGGGCTGCACCCCCAGCGTCCCGCGCCGAGACCCGGCTGATCCCGAAACTGCCGCTCGATTTCTCCTGGTTCGCCCTCGCCGCGGCGGATTTGCGCCTCAGCATCGCCACGCTCCGCCTGAACGGGCAGGACCTGCTGGACGTCCAGGCCCATGCCATGTTGGCCGATGGCCGTGCCCGGCTCGACCCCCTGATGCTCACCCTGCCCGGCGGGCGGGTCACCCTGCGCGCCGCCGCCGATGGCGCGCAGCCCTTGCCGCAGATGCAGCTTTCCCTGCGCGCTGACGCGCTGGACAGCGCCGTCTTCCTGCCGGTCTTCGGCATCACGCCGCCCTTCGCCGGCCGGGGTGAGATCGATCTCGATCTGCGCGGCCAGGGCGCCGATACCCAGGCCTGGGCGGCCTCCTCCATCGGCCATATTGGCTTCGCCCTGACCGATGGCCGCATGCAGCAGCGCCTGCTGGGCGCCCTGCTGCCGCGCGATGCACAGGGCGCGGCGGCTGAGATCGCCATCGCCTGCCTCGCCGCCCGCTTCGATGTGCTGGCCGGCATCGCCCAGGCGAGGGCGCTCTACGCCGATGGCAGCCTGGGGCGGATCAATGGCCAGGGCCAGATCAGCCTGCGCGATGAAAGCCTGGCCCTGCGGCTGAACACCGATCTGCGAATCCCAATTCCCGGCACGGCAGGGCTGCGGCTGCGCGCCCCGGTGCCGATGACCGGCATGCTGGGCGCACCGCGCCTGGAGGGCATGGGCCTGCTCGGCCAGGGGCTCAATCAGATAATCGGCAATGGCGGCGGCAACGCCGGCCCGGGGCCCATCACCCAGGAATGCGGCCCGGCGCTGAGCATGGTGCGCGCCGGCCGCTCCGGCCCGGTCCCCGCCTCGCTCGCGCCGCCCGATCAGCCGGGCAATGCGCCACGGCCCAACCTGAATGATCTACTGCGCGGGGTGCTGACACGATGAAGCGGTTTTGGGACGAAGCCCGGGTTGAACCGGCCGAGGGCGGTTTGGCCGTGCTGCTGGATAGCCGCCCGGTGCGGCTGCCCGGCGGCGGCGCGTTGCGGGTGGAGGGCCATGCCCTGGCCCAGGCGCTGGCCGCCGAATGGCAGGCCGCGGGCGGCGCCAAGGGCCGAGACTTCCGCCCCGAGGATATCCCCCTCACCCGTCTCGTCGGCACCGCGCAGGAAAAGGTAGCGCCCGACCCAGCCCCCATGGTCGAGGGCATCGCCCAATACGCCGCCTCAGACCTCTTATGCTACCGCTCGCAGGACCCGCGCCTCGCCGCCATTGAGGCGCTGGAATGGGACCCCTGGCTGGAATGGAGCGCCCGCGAATTGGCCGCCCCCCTGCTGCTCAGCCACGGCATCATCCACATCACCCAGCCCGAGGCCTCCCGCCACGCGCTGCGCCGGGCGGTGGCGGCATGCGATGCATTTGCCCTCACCGCGCTGGGCAATGTCGTGCCGCCCCTGGGCAGCCTGGTGCTGGGCCTGGCCTTCGTCCGTGGCGAAATCGACGCCGCCGAGGCCTTTCGCATCTCGCTGGTCGATGAAACCTTCCAGGAGGAATTCTGGGGCGTGGATGAGGAGGCGCAAAAGCGCCGCCGGCTCATCGCAGCCGAGATGACCCTGGCCGAACGCATGCTGCATCTGGCGCGCAGCCCCGCATGAAGGCGCGGCATCTGCTCATCGCCGGGCGGGTGCAGGGCGTGGGCTTCCGCGAATGGCTGGTCGAGACCGCGCGGGCGCATCACCTCACCGGCTGGGTGCGCAACCGCGCCGATGGCCGGGTTGAAGCGGTGCTGGCCGGCGAGGAACCGGCGATCGCCGCCGTGCTTTTGCTCGCCCGCCGCGGCCCACCCCTGGCCCAGGTGAGCGATATCGAGGAGAATTTCTGCGAACCGCCGGAAGAGCCCGGTTTCATCCGGCGGCCCAGCATCTGAGGAAACAACACCCCATGTCCGAACGCTTCCCCATGCTCACCCCCCAGAGCATGACCCCCGAACAGGCCCGAATCGTCGAGAGCATCGCCGGCACCCGCGGCGGCAATGGCGCCCGCGGCCCCTTCAACATGTGGCTGCGCGTGCCCGAATTGGCCGACCGCATGCAGAAAGTCGGCGCCTATATCCGCTATGAGGCAGCGCTGCCGCAGAAGCTGGTGGAATTCGCCATCTGCATCACCGCGCGGGAATGGAACGCCGCCTATGAATGGTACGCCCACGCCATCCTGGCGAAGCAAGAGGGCCTGGCCACCGCCATCCTTGAGGCTGTGGTCGCCCGGCAGCGCCCCACCGGCATGGATGCCGCCGAGACCGCCATCTGGGAATTCTGCACCGAATTGCACGCCGAGCGCGGCGTGACCGAACCGCGCTTCGCCGCCGTGCGCGCCATTTTCGGCGAGGCCGGCGTCACCGAACTCACCGCCACCTGCGGCTATTACGTCGCGGTGGCGATGACGCTCAATGTCGCCCAGGTGCCGCTCCCCGATGACGGCGTGCCCTTCGCGGTCTAACGCTTCACCAGCGGCATCACCTCAGCAGCGAAGCGGCGCATCTCAGCCTCAAAGGGCTGATATTGCAGCATGAAGGTCTCAATTCCGGCCTCATGAAACCGCTTCATCCGCTCCGCCACCTGGGCATAGGTGCCCACCAGCCCGGCTGCGGTGCCGCCATTGGTGCCCAGCCGGTCGCTCTTCGCCATGGTGTGCTTCATCACCACATTGGGGTCGGTATGGGCGGCCTGCTGCGCCACCATCGGCGCATCCAGCGCCGCCAGCCGGGCCAGCCGGTCATAGGCGGCCCCAGCCTCCTCCTCGGTCTTGCGGGCGATGACAAAGGCGGAAAGCCCATAGCGCAAAGCCGCATCGCGCCGCGGCCGGGCGGCGACATCGGCAATCAGCGCCTTCACATCCTCAATCGGCTGGCCATTGATGAACTAAACATCGCCCTGCGCCGCCGCCAGCGCCCGCGCCGGCTGCGATTCGCCGCCGATATAAATCCGCGGCCGCGCCCGGGTCGCCGCCCCGGGCACCAGCCTCGCGCCATCAACCGTAAAATGCTGGCCCTGGTGATGCACCGTCTCGCCCCGCATCAGTGGCGCCACAATCGACAGCCATTCATCGCCGAGCGTGTAGCGGTCATCATGCGCCGGGAAGGGCAGGCCGGCCTTGTCCATCTCCGCCTTGTTCCAGGCATTGACCAGATTGATGGCAAAGCGACCGCCGCTGATCTCCTCGATCTGCAAGGCCATCTTCGCCAGCACCACCGGATTGTAGAGCAGCGGCTTGATGGCGGCGATGATCTCAATCCGGCTGGTCAGCGCCGCCAGCGCCGCCGAACCAGTCCAGGCCTCCAACTCCCCATTGGCCGGGTTGAGCGGGTTGAAGGTGTGTTGCGCCACCAGCGTGCTGTCAAAACCCAGCGCCTCGGCCTCCAGCACCAGCGCCCGGTTGCGTGCCCAGGAGGCATCAAACGGCTCCTCCGGATCCTGCCGGGCGGCCCGGCTGCCATGCACCAGGGCCCAAATGCCAAAACGGGGAAGGGTATTGTCCATCCGCCGATCATTCTCCCGAGCAGGGGCGGCGTCCAGAGAGCGCGCGGACCGAGGGCCAAAGGGGCGGTCGCCAGCCTCGCCTGGCAGGGCGGCGTCGTTTGATTGGTGGGTGGTTTCATCTCCCGGGCTCCACCTTGGTAGAAACGAAGAGTGAGGGAAAACAAGATCGAGGGGCTTTGCCCCTCGAGCACCCCAGGAGGGTCGACATGTATGTCGACCAGTTTCCTCTACCTTCGATAAATTATTGATTCCAATATTATTCAAAGGTCCAGGACAATCGTCGACATACATGTCGACCCTGGTGGGTGAGCGCGAGAGGGCAAAGCCCTTGCGCTCTTCCCCTCCGCAAACAAGCCGCCTGCTAAACCAGCCGTCGCGCCTTCAGCGCCGCCGCCAGCGTGCCATCATCCAGCACATCCAGCGCGCCCCCCATCGGCACACCCTGCGCCAACCGTGTCACCCGAATGCCCGAGGCCGCCAGCCGCTCGGCCAGCACATGCCCGGTGGCAGCGCCATCCACCGTCGCCGGCAGCGCCAGAATCACCTCCGCCACGCCCCCCTCCGCCACCCGCGCGATCAGCGGCTGAATGGACAGATCCTCCGGCCGCACCCCGCCCAGCGCCGAGAGCGTGCCGCCCAGCACGTGATACAGCCCCTGATGCGCATGCGCCCGCTCCAGCGCCCACAACTCGGCCACGCCCTCCACCACGCAAATACTCGCCTGGTCCCGCGCCGGGTCGGAGCAAATGCGGCAGGGCGATTGACTGTCCAGATTGCCGCAACGCGCACAGGGCCGCACTGCCTCCGCCGCCGCGCGCAGCGCATCGGCCAGCGGCAGCATGCGGCTATGCGGCTCGCCCAGCATGCGCAGCACGGCGCGCCGCGCGCTGCGCCGCCCCAGCCCCGGCAATTTGGCGAGCAGGCCGATCAGGTGCTCAACCGGGTCGTGCCTCACCGATTAATCCGCTCAGGCAAGCGCCGCATGCTCAAAACGGCAGTTTGAAGCCACCGGGCAGGCCGCCCGGAATATTCAGCCCAGCGGTGGCCTTCTGCATTTCCTCCGCCGCCACGGCCTCCACCTTCTGCTTGGCATCGGCATGCGCGGCCACCAGCAAATCCTCCAGCACCTCACGCTCCTCGGCCAGCATCAGGCTGGGGTCGATGACCACCCGCTTGAGTTCGCCCTTGCCCGAAAGCTTGACCCGCACCATGCCGGCGCCGGCCTGGCCATCAACCTCCATGGCCTCCATGCGCGCCTGCATTTCCGCCATTTTGGTCTGCATCTGCTGGGCTGATTTCAGCATATTGCCAAGATTTTTCATCAATCCTCCAAGGGAGCTTCATCGTCATCGGTGGGGTAAAACGCCGGCTCCGCCATATTATGGGAACCCGGCTCCGCCTCGGGTGGGGCGAATTCCGGCATGGATTGCGGTTCGGGCGCCAACATGGCGGGGCGGGAGAGGCCGTAATCATCGGCGGCCGCGTCACGCACCTCCTGCAATTGCGCACCCGGAAAGGCTTCCAGAATGGCTTGTACCAGCGGGTGGTTGCGCGCCTCGGCCAGCCGATCCGCCGCCGCCGCGCGGCCCTGGTCGGAGAGCGTGGGCGCGCCCGCCTCGCGCGAAATACCCACCATCCAGCGCGCAGCGGTGGTCTTCTCCAGCATCAGTGAGAGCTTGCCCGCCAGGTCACGCGGCGCGCGGGCGGTGGGGCGAATCTCGATCCGTCCAGGGGCGAGGCTGACAGGGTGCACATCATGCAGCAATTGCGCATGCAGCATCGGGTCGGCGGCGGCGGCCAGCGCCACCACCTCCTGCCAGGTCGTCGGCATGGCCGCCGCCGCCACCGGGGCGGGTGCCGCCACCGCCAAGGCAGCAGCCCCCCCGCCGGCCATGGCCCGCAGCGCTGGGCCGCCCCCACCGCCACCGGGCGCCGGGGCAGGCGAGGGGTTGGCCCCAGCCTGGCTCAAACGCCGCACCAATTCGCCCGGCGGCGGCAGGTCAGACAAATGCGCCAGCCGGATCAAAATCATGTCCAGCGCCGCCCGCCGGTCCGGCGCATCGGCCAGTTCCGGCACGCCCTTGAGCAGAATCTGCCAGGCGCGCCCTAAAATCGGAATCGAGAGTTTTTGCGCCAGCGCCGCACCCCGGCCGCGCTCATGCTCGGGCAGCGCCGGGTTTTTCGCCAACGCCGGCACCGAATGCAGCCGCGTGAGCGTATGCACCAAATCCAGCATGTCGGAGAGCACGACACCAGGCTCGGCGCCGCGCTCATGTGCGCGGTCGAGATGGCCGAGCAGGGCAGGGGTATCGCCCTCCAGCGCGGCCTCCAGCGCATCCAGCACCAAGGTCCGGTCCGCCAGCCCCAGCATCTCCTGCACTGTGGCGGCCGACACATGATCACCGCTGAGCGCAATCGCCTGATCCAGCAGCGACAGCCCATCACGCACCGAGCCATCGGCAGCGCGGGCGATGACCGCCAGCGCCTCCTCCTCCGCCGTCACGCCCTCCAGGCCGCAAATCCGGCCATAATGCGCCCGCAGCGTGTCCTGCGGCACGCGGGCCAGGTGAAAAGTCTGGCAGCGCGACAGGATGGTCGGCGGCACCTTGCGCAATTCAGTGGTGGCGAAAAGAAATTTTACGGCGGGCGGCGGCTCTTCCAGCGTCTTCAACAGGGCGTTGAAGGCAGCGTTGGAGAGCATATGCACTTCATCGAGAATATAGATCTTGAAGCGCGCCTGGGCCGGGCGATAGCGCACCGCCTCGCGCAATTCCCGCACATCATCCACGCCATTATTCGAGGCGGCGTCAAGCTCCATCACATCCGGATGCCGGTCCGCCAGAATGGCCACGCAATTGGCACAAACCCCACACGGCTCGGCGGTGGGCCCGCCCTGGCCGTCCACCCCAATGCAGTTCAGCGCCCGGGCGATGATGCGCGCGGTGGTGGTCTTGCCCACGCCGCGCACCCCGGTGAGCATGAAGGCATGCGCCACGCGATTGGTGGCAAAAGCATTGCGCAAGGTGCGCACCAGCGCATCCTGGCCGATCAATTCATTGAAATTGCTGGGCCGATATTTCCGCGCCAGCACCCGATAAGCGGGCTTCTCCGCCGGCGGCGCCGCAACTGGTTTGGCCGCGGGCGGCTCATCGAGGCCAAACAGCCCCGGCCCCTCAGGCGCCGGAGGATCAGGAATGCCCTCTTCCTCCGCTGCCGGATCAGCGCCGAACATGTCGCTCACCATGCTCAGCCCCCTCGTTGCAAGATTGGCGCGGTGGAAGGCCGACTCAATGACCCGAGCAAGAACCCGTTGCGGCTGCTTCCTTCCGGACCTGACCGGGTTGGCGAGGAGCCCGTCCACCGCCGACCTTCCACCCTCCATATCGCGTGGCATGAGGCCGGGGGCAAGAGCGCAACCGCCAGGCATTTTCCACGCCCGCCCGATCCGCCGCCCCGCACAGGGGTAGCCGAAGCACCTGCCCCATGGCAGTTTTGCCCCCGATGACCCTCTCATTCCCCGCCAGCCGCACCAACGCCTATACCGGCAGCCCGCTCGACCGCGCTGGCCATCACCGCGAGGATGCGGCATGGATCGCCGCCGCCCTGGCCTCGCCAGAAACCCTCTTCGCCCCCGTCTGGCGCGCCCGCAGCCTGATGCGCGGCGTGGAGCAGGGCCAGCCCGAGGGTGTGCTGCTCGGCGGTGACGCGGCGCTGGGCTTGCGTCAGGCCGGTGGCCCCTGGGCCTTTCTCGGCCTTTGGGAGCAAAAACCGGTCTTCGCCATCGATGTCAGCCATGAAGACGCGCCACCCGTCGCCGCCAATGCCGGCAGCTTCACTGATCTGCGCGCCGTGGCCGGCCTGCTCCCAGCCAATGAGGCCAGCGTGCTGGCCCATGCCCGCGGCATGATGCATTGGCGGGTCAAACACCGCTTCTGCGGCATTTGCGGCACGGCGATGGAACCCCGCAGCGCCGGCAACGCCATGTCCTGCCCCGGCTGCAAGGCGCAGCACTTCCCCCGCACCGACCCTGCGGTGATCATGCTGGTCGTGCGCGGCGACCATTGCCTGCTCGGCCACTCCGTGCGCTTTCCGCAAAAAATGTACTCCACCCTGGCCGGCTTCGTCGAACCGGGCGAGAGCCTGGAAGAGGCAGTGCGGCGCGAGGTGATGGAGGAATCCGGCATCGATGTTGGCCGCGTCATCTATCATTCCAGCCAGCCCTGGCCCTTCCCCGCCTCCATCATGCTCGGCTTCCATGCCGAGGGCCTGAGCGAGGACATCACCATCGATCCCGAGGAATTGCAGGATGCGCGCTGGTTCTCCCGCGCCGATCTGCGCAACCACGAGGCCCTGGGCTTTGGCCTGCCGCGCGCCGACAGCATTGCCCGCCGCCTGATCGAGGATTGGTTGAACGCATGAGGCCATTCATCGTCCTGCTGGCCCTGGCGGCCCCCCTGATCGGCTGCTCCAACGCCCGCAACACCGCCGCCGATACCCCCGAGCAGGCCGAATGCCGCCGCGTCGCCCGCAACGACCCCGCCGTGCGCGACGCCCTGCGCCCCCTCAGCCCTGGTAATAATGACCAGATCATCCAAGGCGAGGTGAACCGCGCGACCGACCGCGCCTTCCGCAACTGCCTGCGCGATCGCGGCCTGCCCGGCGCAGGCGGCGTGGAAATCCCCCCACCGCGCTGATCCGGGCCCTGAACTGCCGCAATGCAGCAAATTCAGGCCTGACGCCGTTGACGCAGTGCCGCCAGGGTTCCATAAAACCGCTCTGAGGAGCCGGGTAACCGGCCAGCAAAGCCGGAGCTTAAAAGCCCATGTCTCACCCGCCTGATCCGCGGCAGGCCGCCTTCGCCGGTCGCCGTTCGGACGGAACCCCGGTGCAGCGCCCGCTGTCACCCCATCTGCAAGCCTATGACATGCTGCAAATGACGAGCGCCGTCTCGATCATGTGCCGCATCACCGGCGTTGCCTGGTCGGTCGGGGTTCTGTTGCTCGTCTGGTGGCTGGCAGCGCTTGCCACCGGCCCCGCGGCCTTCGCCCAGGTGCAATGGTTCATGTCCTCCTTCCTCGGCTTGCTGGTGCTCTTCGGCCTCACCGCCGCCGCCTGGTTCCACACCCTGGCCGGCCTGCGCCATTTGGCCTGGGATGCCGGCCACGGCTTCGCTCTGCCCACGGTGATGAAGACCGGCCAATTGGTGATGCTGGCCACCGTGGTTCTCACGGTGCTGACATGGGTTGTGGCCCTGATGGTGTGGCGATGAACGAGATGTCCAAGACCAATGCCGCCGTGATGCGCACGCCGCTCGGCCGTGTGCGCGGCCTGGGTTCGGCCAAATCCGGCACCCATCACTGGTGGATGCAGCGCGTCACCTCCATCGCCCTGCTGCCGCTCACCCTGTGGTTCGTGGTGTCCATGCTCTCCCTCGCCGGCGCCTCCTTCGCCCAGACCCGCGCCTTCCTGGCCTGGCCGGTGAATGCGGTGCTGATGCTGGCGCTGATCGGCCTCACCTTCCACCACATCGCTGCCGGCCTGCAGGTCGTCGTCGAGGATTACGTGCGCAAGGACATGCAGCGCATCGCCGCCCTGCTCGTCATCAAGGGCGGCTGCTGGCTCATGGCGCTGGTTTGTGCCTTCGCCGTGCTGCGCGTCGCCTTTACGTAAGCGCTTTCCACCCCAGTTCTAAACCAAAGGTCAGCATTCTCTGACCATCGGAGCGGTTGAGATGAACGCCATCAGCAAGCCCAGCGCGGGCGCCTATCGGATTGTCGACCACACCTATGACGTGGTGGTGGTGGGCGCGGGCGGCGCCGGGCGACGCGCCACCTTCGGCATGGGGGCCTCGGGCCTCAAAACCGCCTGCATCACCAAGGTCTTCCCAACGCGCAGCCACACGGTTGCAGCGCAGGGCGGCGTCGGCGCGGCACTCGGCAATATGGGCGAGGATGACTGGCGCTGGCACATGTACGACACCGTCAAGGGCTCGGATTGGCTGGGTGACCAGGACGCCATCGAATATATGTGCCGCGAGGCGATCCCCGCGATCATCGAACTCGAACATTACGGCGTGCCCTTCTCCCGCACGGAAGACGGCCGCATCTATCAGCGCCCCTTCGGCGGCCATATGCAGGATTACGGCAAGACGCCGGCCATGCGCGCCTGCGCCGCTGCCGACCGCACCGGCCACGCCATCCTGCACACGCTCTACCAGCAATCGCTGAAGGCCAATTGCGAGTTCTTCGTCGAATATTTCGCCCTCGATCTGATCATGGATGATGAGGGCGTCTGCCGCGGCGTGATGGCCTGGAACCTCGAAGACGGCTCCATGCACCGCTTCCGCGCCCAGACCGTGGTGCTCGCCACCGGCGGCTATGGCCGCGCCTGGTTCTCCTGCACCTCCGCCCATACCTGCACCGGCGATGGCGGCGGCATGGTGCTGCGCGCCGGCCTGCCGATGCAGGATCAGGAATTCGTCCAATTCCACCCCACCGGCATCTACGGCGCCGGCTGCCTGGTGACCGAGGGCGCGCGCGGCGAAGGCGGCTACCTCACCAATTCCGAGGGCGAGCGCTTCATGGAGCGCTACGCCCCCACCGCGAAGGACCTCGCCTCGCGCGATGTCGTCTCCCGCGCCATGAGCATGGAAATCCGCGAAGGCCGCGGCGTTGGACCGAAAAAAGACCACATCAACCTGCACCTGGAACATCTGGGCGCCGATTTGCTGCATGAGCGCCTGCCCGGCATTTCCGAAACCGCGAAAATCTTCGCCGGCGTGGATGTGACGAAGCAGCCCATCCCGATGCTGCCCACCGTGCACTACAACATGGGTGGCATTCCCACGAACATCCACACCGAGGTGCTGCGCCCCACCCGTGCCGACCAGGATGCCATTGTCCCCGGCCTGATGGCGGTGGGCGAGGCAGCCTGCGTCTCGGTGCATGGCGCCAACCGCCTGGGCACGAACTCGCTGCTCGACCTCGTGGTCTTCGGCCGCGCCGCCGCGCATCGCGCCGCCGAAACCATCAAGCCCGGCGCTGCCCAGCCGCCGCTGCCGCCCCGCGCCGGCGAAAACGCGCTCGACCGCTTCGACCGCATCCGCAACGCCAAGGGCGGCACCCGCGTGGCTGATCTGCGCGAGAACATGCAGCGCGCCATGCAGGAACACGCCGCCGTCTTCCGCACCTCGGCGCTGCTGACCGAAGGCGTGGCGAAGATGAAGGCGGTCCATGCCGGCTACAGTGATATCAAGATCGCCGACCGCTCGCTGGTCTGGAACAGCGACCTGGTCGAGGCGCTGGAACTGGACAATCTGGTGGGCAACGCCATGACCACCATGGTCGGCGCCGAGGCCCGGCATGAGAGCCGTGGCGCCCATAGCCATGAGGATTTCCCAGACCGCGATGACGCGAACTGGATGAAGCACACCCTGGCCTGGATGAACGACAAGGGCGAGGTGAAGCTGGATTACCGGGATGTCAAAATGCGGACGCTGACCAATGAGGTCCAGGTGTTTCCGCCCAAGGCGCGGGTGTACTAACCGATGGCAACCTTCACCCTTCCGAAGAACTCCACCATTGGCCAGGGCCAGGTTTTCAAGGCCGAGCCCGGCGCCAAGGATGTGCGCGCATTCAAGATCTATCGCTGGGACCCCGATACCGGGGACAACCCCCGCACCGATACCTACGAACTCGACCTGGCCCAAACCGGCCCCATGGTCCTGGACGCCCTCATCAAGATCAAGAACGAGGTGGACAGCACGCTCACCTTCCGCCGCTCCTGCCGTGAGGGCATTTGCGGCTCCTGCGCGATGAATATCGACGGGCTGAACACCCTCGCCTGCCTCAAGCCGATCGAAGATGTGAAGGGCGATGTCCGCATCTCGCCCCTGCCGCATATGCCGGTGATGAAGGATCTGGTGCCCGATCTCAGCCAGATCTACGCGCAATACCGCAGCATCGAGCCCTGGCTGAAGGCCGATACCCCCGCGCCGCCGGATGAGGAGCGCCGCCAATCCAAGGAAGAGCGCGCCAAGCTGGACGGCATGTGGGAATGCATTCTGTGCTTCTGCTGCTCCACCTCCTGCCCCTCCTATTGGTGGAATGGCGACCGCTATCTGGGCCCGGCCGTGCTGCTGGCCGCCTATCGCTGGATCGCCGATAGCCGCGACGAATACACCGGCGAGCGCCTGGACAATCTGGAAGACCCCTTCCGCCTCTATCGCTGCCACACCATCATGAACTGCACCCGGGCCTGCCCGAAGGGGCTGAACCCTGCGGAAGCGATTGGCAAGATCAAGACGCTGATGGTGGAAAGGCAGGGCTGAGGCAGGGCCGATTAGGCTTTTTGTCCTTGACTTTGCCTGCTGCCGCGGCCTAAAAGGGTGGCTTTATCCAACCGGTAGGCCGGGCAGTGATCCCGTGAGCAGCTTGCCGAGAAGCGCTAATGGCCAGGGGAAAGGGCAAAAGGGCTTCGCCCTCCAGCGCTCTCCCGGCGGGCTCGAGATATATGTCGACGATTTTCCTCGACCTTTGAATAATTGAAAATAATCTAACGAAGGTGCAGGAAACTAAGTTTCCTGCTGGGGTGCTCGAGGGGCAAAGCCCCTCGATCTAGTCTTTGTTCCCCGCTGGTCTTTCAACAGCCTGTTAGGCCCCATAACCATATCCTGTGCCCAAACCCCATCCGCACACCACATCTGGTATTTGTCCGTAAACATCACTTTCCGCTCAAACCCCGCCAGCCCCCCCGAGTATCCACCACAAACCGCCCAACCAGCCTCTCCCGCCCCACCGCCCGAAAAGCGGCATGATCCACCAGCAGGACAAAAATCCCCGCCCGCTCCAACCCCGCCGCCAGCCCCAGCAACTCCAACCCCGGCACGGCCGCAACATGCGGCTCCACCGCCACCACCCGGCCCGGAAACTCCGCCGCCAGGCCCCGCGCAATCTCCAGCGCCGGGCTCTCCCGCAAATCCGCCACATCCGGCTTGAAGGCCAGCCCAAAGCAGGTGATCGGCGCCCCCGGCATCGCCCGCGCCGCCTCAGCCACCTGCGCCCGCACATGCACCGCCTTGTGGTCATTCACCTCCCGCGCCGTGCGGATCAGCCGCGCCTCCTCCGGCGCGGCATCGACGATGAACCAAGGGTCCACCGCAATACAATGCCCGCCCACCCCCGGCCCGGGCTGCAAAATATTCACCCGCGGGTGCCGATTGGCCAGCCGGATCAACTCCCACACATCCACCCCGGCCCGCGCCGCCACCAGCGACATCTCATTGGCAAAGGCGATATTGACGTCACGAAACGCATTCTCCGTCAGCTTCACCAATTCGGCCGTGGCGGCATCACTGCGCAGCACCTCCCCCCGGACAAAAGCCTCATAAAACCCCGCCGCCGCAGCAGCACAGGCCGGGGTAACGCCGCCAACGCATCGGTCATTGCCCACCAACTCAGCCAGAATACGCCCCGGCAAAACCCGCTCCGGACAATAGGCCAGGGCAATATCCGCCTCCTCCGCCACCCCAGGGACCCGCAAATCCGGCCGCAACCCGGCCAGCATCCGCCCCAGCCCCGCCGTGGTGCCAACCGGCGAGGTGCTCTCCAAAATCACCAGATTGCCCGGCGCCAGCACCGGGGCCAGGCCGCGCAAGGCATCATGCACATGCGCCAACACCGGCCGCCGCCCCTCGCCCAGCGGCGTGGGCACGGCGATGACGAACACATCCGCCGGCTGCGGCGCGGCATGGGCCGTCAGCCTCCCCTCCGCCACCACCCGCCCCACCAGCCCATCCAATTCCGGCTCCAGCACGTGGCTGCGCCCGGCATTCACCCCCGCCACCACGGCGCCATTCACATCCACGCCAAAC
>Ga0114967_10002818_pt1 | contig 14476 bp, 16 predicted proteins | sample M_130628_MF_Meta_FD_92639 | JGI IMG/M metagenome (GOLD analysis project Ga0114967, IMG submission 92639) | Freshwater microbial communities from Lake Montjoie, Canada to study carbon cycling - M_130628_MF_MetaG | ecosystem: Environmental > Aquatic > Freshwater > Lake | place: Lake Montjoie... | reverse complement strand
TTCAACGATGGACAAGCTATAAAAAATCAGCCTTGTTAAGACGGGATTTTGATAAGTTGAAGGAGTTGGCTACATGTAAGAATGAGACAAGTCACCTAAATGTTTCCTTCGACTACGCTCAGGAAACAAACAACTTCGTTCAGGAAATAAATTTACCGGTCACTGAGCGTAGTCGAAGTGACGGTGGTATAATTTAAACCGATGCTCCCACTTATTCTTTTCATCAATAATGCCTTGTTCTTCACTCATTAATTTCCAATCTTCAAAATTGATTTCAGGGAAGAACGTATCGCCTTCAAAATCATGTAGCACTTCTGTAATGTAAAGTTTGTGTGCTAACGGTATCGATTGTCCGTAAATTTCACTTCCTCCAATTATAAAAACTTCCTCTTCGCCAGTACAACTATCAATTGCCGCATCTAACGAATTAAAAATATGCGCACCTTCAATTTGGTATTCGGTATTGCGAGTTACTATGATGTTTTTTCGGTTGGGTAATAATCTTCCAATCGACTCATATGTTTTACGTCCCATAATAACAGGATGTCCACTAGTAACCGCCTTGAAATGTTTTAGGTCGTTGGGCAAATGCCAAATCAACTGGTTGTCTTTTCCAATAACACGATTGTTTGCAAAAGCAACTATGATAGATATTGTCATATTTAAACAGCAACAATAGCTTTAATAGCCGGGTGCGATTGATAATTTTCTATGGCGATGTCTTCGTAAGTAAAATCGAAAATGTTTTTTACATCTTGATTCAATTTTAAAGTAGGTAAGGGTAGAGGATCTCTCGTTAGTTGTAAATTTACCTGATCAAAGTGATTGCTATAAATATGAGCATCACCTAATGTATGAATAAACTCACCTACTTCTAAATCGCAAACCTGCGCTACCATATGCGTTAATAAAGCATAGGATGCAATATTAAAGGGGACACCTAAAAACAAATCTGCACTGCGTTGATATAATTGACAACTTAATTTTCCATCAGCCACATAAAATTGAAATAAGATATGGCATGGAGGTAACTTCATTTTTGAAATCTCACTCACATTCCATGCATTCACTAATAATCTTCGTGAATCAGGATTTTTTTTAATCTGCTCAATTAATTGTGATATCTGATCGATATGCTCTCCATCTGCAGAAGGCCATGAACGCCACTGGTAACCGTAAACAGGACCTAAATTTCCATTCTCGTCAGCCCACTCATCCCATATTGATACGCCGTTATCTTTTAGATATTTAATATTTGTTTCGCCTTTTAAAAACCAAAGTAATTCGTGAATGATTGATTTTGTATGAACCTTCTTTGTAGTAACTAAGGGAAATCCTTCTTGCAAATTAAATCGCATTTGATAGCCGAATACACTTAAGGTTCCAGTTCCAGTTCTATCTTCTTTGCTTGTTCCATGCTGCATTACATGTCGTAGTAAATCGTTGTATTGTTGCATGGCAATTAATTATTTTTATCCTCAGGAGGAATATTGAGGTTCTTAAATATGTTTTCAATTTTCTCTACATAATCAAGACTATCGTCATGAAAAAATTCTAATTCTGGAATTATGCGCGCTTGTTTTCCAATTCTTAATCCTAATGATTTTCGAATTGCATTTTTATGAATTGATAATTGCTTTAAAATCGATTTTGGATCCGCAACTTTAAACATACTCAATTGTATTCGTGCTAATCCAAGGTCAGATGTAACACGAGCACTTGTTATTGTAATAAAATGTTGACCAAACCAGTTTCTTCCTTCCCGCTGAAAAATATCTCCCAGCTCTTTTTGAATTAGTTTAGCATATTTCTGTTGACGAACGGAATCCATAGAACAAAGGTAAAGAAAAGGCTATGAATTATTACAACCCCGTGCAATATTTTCCAAAGAATAAAGTTTTTGATTTATCGCAATTTATACTGCATTAATTGTCCTGGAATCTTATACCTTTGAACTATTAAAATTTAGAATCATGAAAAAAATTTGTTGGATTGCTTTTGCAACTATTTCCTTGTTTATTGCTTCTTGTTCTGATGAAACAGTTGATCCCACTGTTGACGCTAGAGATAAATTTACGGGTAGCTGGTTATGCAAGGAAACAATATCGGGTACGCCAAGTTCATTCACGATTACTATCTCAAAAGTCGGTTCTAGCGATTCTTTAAAGATTAGTAATTTTAGTAATTATGGAACTTCAAGTCCTCAAACTTATGCAGAGATTTCAGGTAATTCCATCGTAATTCCTTTTCAGAATATAACAACAACGGGTATTGCTGTTCAAGGTTCTGGAATTTACAGCAGTAGTGGCGGAGAAAAAATAAATATGAATTATACTACTGACGGCCAAACTGCAACAGCTGTTTGTACAAAGTAATAGGTTAGTCTTTTCCTTCTACGTCTTCACCGGTTACAACTACCATCTTTACTGAGTCAATACTGTGTTTAAAACGCTTTAAAACAGTGAATTCATACCCACCATGAATTCTTTTTTCATTGACGGCAGGAATGTGTCCGAAAATACCATTTAACAATCCGCTTATTGTATCATAATTTGGATTTTCTTCTAGCATAATCGGTAGCAAATCGTTTACATCACCGATGGATGCAGTAGCATTTACAATATACTCTGTTTCGCTTTTCTTTTCTACCGGAGGTTTTTCATCATCATACTCATCCTGAATTTCACCAACTAATTCTTCAATGATATCTTCCATTGTAACTATTCCAGCAGTTCCACCAAACTCATTTGTAACAATAGCCATTTGGATATGCTGGGTCTGAAACTCTCTCAACAAATCGTTAATAGCTTTACTTAACGGAATAAAATAAGCTGGTCGGATTAATGAACTTACGCCTTTAAAATTGCGTTCGTGCATTGCTCGAATTAAATCTTTAGTGTAAAGAATACCAATAATATTATCCAATGATTCCTGATATACAGGTAAACGGGAATATCCTTCTTCAATTACTCGTTGAATTACTTCTTCCTTAGAGCTTTCAACATCAATGGCAGAAATTTTACTGCGTGGAATTAATATCTGACGAACAACGCGATCATCAAATTCAAAAACATTTTGGATTAATTCATTCTCGGAAGGCTTAATAGCTCCTCCCTCTTCAGACTCAGTAAGCAGCATTCTTATTTCTGCTTCACTATGAATTTCATTATGTGAAACTTTTCCTAATCCTATCACGCGTAAAATGAAAGTCGACATACTATTCAGCACCCAGATAAATGGAGAGAATATGGTATATATAATTCTTAAAGGCACTGCAACAATCATTGTATGTACAAGCGGGTTTCTTATTGCAGCTGTTTTTGGAGCTTGTTCTCCTAATACAATATGTAAAATGGTAATTAATATAAACGCTATAATTACTCCTAACCCTGAAGGATCATCAGGGTTTATTACCCAGCCAAAATGTCCTCCAATATTTGCAACTATGCGTGTTACAACTCTTTCACCAATCCACCCTAATGCTAGACTTGCTAAAGTAATACCTAATTGACAAGTGCTTAAATATTTATCTAAATTTTCAAGTATATGTTGTGCAATCTCGGCTAGTTTGCTTCCTTGAGAGGCTTTAATTTCTACTTGAGATGCCCTTACTTTTACTATTGCAAACTCTGCAGCAACGAAAAAACCGTTTAAAAAAACTAATAAGCCTGTAAGTAATATATCTGCTATCATTCTTGAGTAATATAATACAAAGGTAAGCGTTCGCTAACTTGAATCTTTATTAAACAAAAAAATAATTAACAATTTCAATTTCTCAACTTGTCATTGTTGCTATGTCGTTCTGCATCTCTGATGCTTTTCTTTTCAAAATTTTTTTGCAGTGCTTCTGTAAGGTTTATTCCAGTTTGGTTAGCAAGGCAGATTAAAACCCATAGAACATCCGCTATTTCATCGCCTAAATCGGATTGTTCTTCATCATTTTTAAACGACTGATCACCGTATTTACGCGCCATTAATCGCGCTAATTCACCAACTTCCTCTGTGAGAATAGCCATATTTGTTAATTCACTAAAATATTTTACTCCTATAGTTTTTATCCATTGGTCAACTTGTAATTGTGCTTCCTCAATTGTCATAAATAAAATTGTTTTTAATTTTTCATAAAGATAAAAGGTATTTTTGTACACATGCCCTTCCTTCAAATTTATAAAAAATCATTTTCGGGTCTTTCTCCAAAGGTTTGGGTTTTGAGTCTTGCGATGTTAATTAATCGCTCAGGTTCAATGGTATTGTTGTTTACTTCTCTTTATCTAACTAAGGAGTTACATTATTCACTAGCACAAGCCGGCTGGGTAATGAGTTTATATGGCGTTGGCAGCATATTAGGTAGTTATATGGGTGGTTGGCTAACTGATAAAGGAAATTTTTATGATATAATGATTTCCTCCTTGTTTCTCTGTGCAGGTGTTTTATTATCGATGGTTTTTGTTACCTCAATTTATGGAATTTCAATAATAATATTCTTTTATGCTTTTACCGCTGATATATTTCGCCCGGCTAATTCTTCAGCCATTGCATTTTACAGCGACTCAGAGACTAGGACGCGTTCAGTTTCGTTGGTGAGAATGGCAGCAAATTTAGGTTTTACAATTGGACCAGCAGTTGGTGGATTTGTCGCACATTATTTAGGTTATAAATGGCTTTTTCTTATAGATGCTTCTACTTCCATTTTTGCTGCTGTTATGTTAATCCTTTATCTTCCTCGTCGTAAAGTAGGACATGATTCAAATGAAAAGAAGCCTGTTGTAGCAAAATCGGCTTATAAAGATTATTGGTACCTAGCTTTCATTTTTTTAGTAGCTATTTATGCTACATGCTTTTTTCAAATTTTCGCAAGCGTTCCACAGTATTTCAGTAAAGTATGGGAGTATCATGAAGACAAAATCGGATTGATTTTAGCAATGAATGGATTTTTAGTTGTGATTATAGAAATGCCGCTTGTTATGCGCCTAGAAAAAAACACCAACAAATTTAAGTATATAATATGGGGTGCTTTATGTTTGCCAATTTCATTTTTTATATTACTTTCAACTTATAAAAATTTGCCAATGGCATTTCTTTATACTTTTATTATTACGATGTCGGAAATTTATGCAATGCCTTTTATGATGAGTATTGCTTTATCTCGGCCAGATAAAACAAGGCAAGGTCAGTATGCAGCTTTGTATTCAATAGCATTTGGCATCGCAAATATTGCAGCTCCTTTAATAGGCTTAGGTATTGCGGCTCGTTACGGATTTTCGACTATGTTTTGGGTGATAATTGCAATAAGCACAATGCTTGCATTTGGCTTTTTTCAACTGAATTCACTACGACCATCGAAGCATTAAAAATGCTATTCTTTATTTTTCGAATCAATTAAAATAGTCACAGGGCCATCGTTAGTTAATTGCACCTGCATGTCGGCTCCAAATTCACCAGTTAAAAGTTGATTGTTTAATTCCGAACTTAATTGTTTAATGAATTCTTTGTAAAGTGGAATTGCAATATCAGGCTTGGCTGCTTCAATATAAGAAGGACGATTCCCTTTCTTTGTTGATGCGTGCAAAGTAAATTGACTAATTAATAGTACTTCTCCGTTTACTTCATTAATATTTAGATTCATAACTCCTTCTGCATCTGCAAAAACTCTTAGCTTACTAATTTTCTGAACAAGCCAGGTTATATCTTCAATTGTATCTTTGTGTGTTATCCCAATTAATATCATGAAGCCTCGCTTAATGCTCCTCCGTTCTTGCTGATTTATCAAGACATTTGCTTCAGAAACTCTTTGTATAACAATGCGCATATGCTATTTAAAATTGTCCTCGTTTCTTAATATGCTTAAATAATTGTAATATCTGTCAGGATGAATTTTACCAGCTTCATAGGCGGCTTTCACAGCACAGTTGTGTTCATTTTCATGAAGGCAATTATTGAATTTGCATTCATTTAACAACTTACGCATTTCAATAAAGTAATGTGATATTTCAGTCTGATTAAAATCAATATTTACAAATTCTCGAATTCCAGGAGTGTCGATTAGATAAGTGGACATACTTACTTTATGCATTTCAGCAAAGGTAGTAGTATGCTTTCCTTTCATATGCTGTCTTGATATTTCTCCAACTTTTATATCTAAGTCAGGGATAATAGCATTTATCAAACTTGATTTCCCAACACCTGAATGCCCGCTAAATAAATTTACCTTGCCTGCAATTAATTGCCTTAAATCATCAATTCCCTCGCGCGTTTTGGAAGATACCTTAATGCATTTATATCCGAGGGGCTCATAGATATCTAAATATTGATGTTGTATATCGCTAAGGTTTTCTACAAACAAATCTGATTTATTAAAGATAATTCCTATCGGTATGTGATAGGATTCTGCAGCAGCAATAAATCGATCTATGAATCCTGTGGATGTTTTTGGAAAAACAGGTGTTACCACAACCCAAGCAATGTCAATATTTGCAGCCAGAATTTGTGTTTGTTTAGACAGGTTTATTGATTTTCTTATAATATAGTTCGTGCGTTCTTTAATATCGATAATAACGCCTGTTTCATCTGCTTGTTCTTGAATAAATACATTATCTCCAACAGCGACAGGGTTTGTACTGTTGATTCCTTTTAAGCGTATCTGCCCTCGGATTCTACACGAAATAACTTTGTAATCGGGTATTTCAACCTCGAACCAGCTACCGGTAGATTTTAAAACACGACCTTCTAACATTAAAACAAAGATACACGCTTTAAATTATTTTGCCTTCTTGTCGGGCTCTAAGTTATTTTGCTACTGGTAAAAGGAATTTGCAAAATCTTTATTTGTGAAACTTTCAAATTCAATCATTAATTCTACATTTGTGCATTATGTCGGTAGAAGTAAAAAATATCACCAAGCTGTACGGAACGCAACGAGCATTAGATGATGTATCTTTTTTAGTTGAGCCGGGACAGGTAGTTGGTTTTCTGGGTCCAAACGGAGCGGGTAAATCGACGATGATGAAAATCATTACTTGCTTTCTTCCTCAAAATTCTGGGACAGTTACTGTAGATGGATTTGATGTTACATCAGAGCCTTTAAAGGTGCGTGAATGTGTTGGATATTTGCCTGAACATAATCCCCTTTATCACGATATGTATGTAAAGGAATTTCTGACTTTTATTGCTGGAATTCATATGCCATCAAAACTGGTGGCTGCAAGGGTAAAAGAAATGATTAATGTTACTGGATTAGGTGTAGAACAACATAAAAAAATTGGAGCATTGTCAAAAGGATACCGTCAAAGGGTAGGGCTTGCACAAGCTATGATTCATAATCCGAGTGTTTTAATATTGGATGAACCTACAACTGGACTTGATCCGAATCAATTGGTGGATATTCGTCTGTTGATCAAAAACATTGGAAAAGAGAAAACGGTGATTCTTTCAACGCATATTATGCAAGAAGTAGAAGCTATCTGCGATCGTGTTATAATTATCAATCAAGGAAAAATAGTTGCGGATGATAAAACATCTTTCCTTCAGCAGAAATCTGATTCGGAAACAATTATTCTGGTGGAATTTGATAAAACTGTTTCGATTGAAAAACTCAATACTATTTCAGGGATCAAAAAAGTACTTTCCGTAAATGATAAAACATTTAAAGTGATTGCTCCGAAAGGGCAGGATCTACGGCCTTTGATTTTTAATTTTGCCGTGCAAAATAATCTAGCTGTAATTACTATGCAGAAGGAGGAAAATAGCCTTGAATCAGTCTTCCGTCAATTAACTTCTAAAAAGCAATCTTGATTTTTTCTGCTTGATAACTTTTTTATCTTTGTCACTTAATTAATTAAAAAACATTAAAAAAACATGTCATACTTATTTACTTCCGAGTCGGTATCTGAAGGACATCCAGATAAAGTAGCCGATCAAATTTCAGATGCATTAATCGATTACTTCCTAGCATATGACCCCTCATCAAAGGTGGCTTGCGAAACTCTTGTTACTACTGGTCTAGTTGTATTAGCTGGAGAGGTAAAATCAAATGCTTACTTAGATGTACAAGATATCGCAAGAGAAGTTATTCGTGATATCGGTTATACCAAAAGTGAATACATGTTCGAAGCAAATTCCTGTGGTATTCTTTCAGCTATTCATGAGCAATCACCAGATATTAATCAAGGTGTTGTAAGAAAAAAGAAAGAAGATCAGGGCGCTGGTGACCAGGGTATGATGTTCGGATATGCTAGCCGTGAGACAGATAACTTTATGCCACTGCCTTTGGAATTGTCGCATACATTATTGCGCGAATTGTCTGCTATTCGCAAAGAAGGTAAGGTGATGAAATATCTTCGTCCTGATGCGAAAAGTCAGGTAACGATTGAATATTCTGATGACCACAAACCAACACGTATCGATACAATCGTTATTTCAACGCAGCATGATGATTTTGGAAAGGAAGCAGTGATGTTGGAACAGATTAAAAAAGATGTGATTAATATTTTAGTGCCACGCGTGATGAAAAAATTGCCAAAGCGCGTTCAAGCACTATTCAATAATAAAAGTAATTATCACGTAAATCCTACTGGAAAATTTGTTATTGGTGGGCCACATGGAGACACTGGCTTAACAGGAAGAAAGATTATTGTAGATACTTATGGCGGAAAAGGTGCTCATGGTGGTGGAGCTTTCTCTGGGAAAGACCCATCTAAAGTAGACCGCTCTGCTGCTTATGCTGCTCGGCATGTTGCTAAGCATTTGGTGGCTGCAGGTGTTTGCGATGAAGCTTTGGTTCAGGTTGCTTACGCCATAGGCGTTGCTGATCCTGTTGGGTTGTTTGTAAATACCTATGGTACCTCAAAAGTTGATATTACCGACGGACAGATTGCGGCGAAGATTGGAAAAATGGATGCGTTTAACATGCGACCTTATTTCATTGAAAAACGATTCAAACTAAGAACACCAATCTATCGTGAAACTGCTGCTTATGGTCACATGGGTCGTGAAAGTAAAGAGGTAACAAAAGTGTTTAACAAAGGAAAGAAAAACGAGAAGAAAATTAAAGTTAAATTATTCCCTTGGGAAGAATTAAATGCAATTCCAGCTGTTAAAAAAGCATTCGGAATTAAATAATAAACAAATCGTTTTTAAGAGTAGAAGGAGGGAAAAACCCTCCTTTTTTATTCAATTGCGGTATTTAAAAAATCTAAAAACGGTTGAATTGTTTTTAGGGCTTTGATGATTTGCTTGTTTAGTTTTTCTGAAGTCAAATCGCTATTATCGATTGGGGCACTTACAACATAACTAGTGAATTTTAGTAACTCAATATCAGGGTGAGAGGGGTCAATTCCTTTAGGCGCTTTTTTTAGCTTATGATCTTCGAGGGCTCCATATAGTGTTTTGAACTTTTTATCGTTGATGATTTTTTTAAAGTCATCGCTGTTATATTCAATTTCCTGCCGCACCTTTTTCAGCACATCACCTTCTGGCATCCAGAATCCTCCGGCAATAAAGGACGCGTTTTTACTTGGTTCTATGTGAATGTAAAATCCACAGAAGGGTGATTTCTTCCCGCCCTTTTTAAGTTGTGCTCCCATATTGTTTTTATAGGGAAGCTTGTTTTTACTGAAGCGCACATCTCGATAAATCCTAAATACACAATCTTTACTTGTTAAATTTTCATAATTATCACTGATTTTGTGAGAATCGTTAATAATTTTGTCAATCCAGGATTTGAAATCGTCCTTCGCAGACTCATAGTTTTTTTTGTTTTTCTCAAACCATTCTCGGTTATTATTTTTATCAATTGCCGTTAAAAACTTCAAGGTTGATTTATGTATCATATTTTTAATTTTTTCAATTTAATTTTTTGTTTTAAAAAAATTTAACATTAAAATTGTGCTAAAGTTTTGTTAAAGTAGAATAAAACTTTTTTATTTTTGTCCTGTATTAAAAACTAAAGGAAATAATATACTTAGCAATTGATTAATTAAAACATATTTCTTAACCTTAAATTTTGCTCAACTCTCACTAATGAAAACTTCCAAGAAAACTGGAAAAGCTCCCGAGTCCAAACCGAAAAAAACCAGCGACTCTACTAAAGGCCGTAAAATGGAGCCTTTAAAATCGAAAGAACTCAAAAATAAAAAGTTCGATGATTTTGATGATGACGATGAAGATATTGATCCTGAAGATATGGCGGTAGGGAATCTTGAATCGTTCGATGATTTTTTTGACGATGAAGACGAAGATTAGTAATCAATTGCCCTTGTAAAAGGCGCCTCCAATGCTATCTTTTTTTGCGCCTGTAGCACTCGATAGTGTATTGATTTCATTTCTTGTATTCAACCATCCCAACAAGGCGAATATTAATGCTTCTTTGTAGTTGATAACGGTTCTTTCAGGAATGAAAAACTCTGTAATCGAATTACTTTTAATTCTACTTATTAAAAATTCATTTAAGGCTCCGCCACCCGTAACCAGCACGGGTCCATTAATGTTTGCATTGGAAAATATATTACTATGTTGTATCGCGATGTGTTCAACTAAAGTGCAAAGGATGTTGGCAATTTCTGTGCTGTTTTCTTTTTCATATTCAGTAACTACAGGCAAGAAAGACTTTTCAAACCATTCTTTCCCCAATGACTTTGGTCCTTGTAGTTCGTAAAACTTTATTTTGTTTAACATAGATAATAACGCATAATTGATTTCTCCTGATGCTGCAATTTCACCTTTGTTATCGTAATCTAGTTTAAGTTTATTGGCATAAAAATTTAACGCCATATTTACCGGACAAATATCAAATGCAATTCGCTTGTTATTTTGAAAGTAGGAAATATTGGCAATACCTCCTAAATTCAAGCAGGCTTCATACTTACCAAATAGCAGTTTGTCACCAATGGGAACTAGTGGTGCGCCTTGACCTCCAAGCGCAATATCCGTACTTCTAAAATCGCAAATTGTATCTATTCCTGTAATTGCAGCGATGCATGCTCCAGATCCTATCTGGTACGTAAATCCCTTTTCAGGTTGATGTAAAATCGTATGTCCATGTGAGGAAATAAGTGTAGCAATTAATCCATTTTTGATTATAAAGCTATTGGTGATTTCGCCTAAGTAATTACCTAGCTTACTATTTAATTCAATTAGTTTTGATCCACCCAATACATGCGCATTAATTAAATCGTTTTTCCATTGTTTCGAATATTCAATGGTCTCTGCTGCTATTATATTATATTTTATTTGCTCACCAACAGTTTCAAAATGACACGCAGCTAAATCAACCCCGTCTAAGGATGTACCCGACATGATTCCGATTATGACTTCTTTATTGGGCTTGTTCATACAGCGATAATATTTCCAAATATGCAACGAAAAAATCGAAAATTAGCCTTAAATAACTTATTTTTGCGACTTCAAAAGTAAGAGCTATGCTATTTCAATTAAGCGAAGAACATTTAATGATTCAACAAGCTGCCCGTGACTTCGCGCAGCAAGAACTATTGCCAGGTGTTATTGAGCGCGACGAACATCAAAAATTCCCTGCGGAACAAATAAAAAGATTAGGAGAGTTAGGATTCTTAGGAATGATGGTCTCTCCTCAATATGGCGGAAGTGGTTTAGATACGATTTCTTATGTATTGGCGATGGAGGAGATTTCAAAAGTGGATGCTTCTACATCTGTTGTTATGTCTGTGAATAATTCGTTGGTATGCTGGGGTATTGAGACATTCGGTAATGAAGAGCAAAAGCAAAAATATTTAGTTCCACTTGCTAAAGGCGAAATAATTGGCGGGTTTTGTTTGTCAGAGCCAGAGGCAGGATCAGATGCTACTTCACAACGTACAACTGCTTTCGACATGGGCGATCATTATTTACTAAATGGAACTAAAAATTGGATTACCAATGGAAGCTCTGCAAGTGTTTTTTTAGTGATGGCGCAAACCGATGTTGCAAAAGGACATAAAGGAATTAATTGTTTAATTGTAGAAAAGGATATGCCTGGATTTACTGTTGGACCTAAAGAAAATAAACTAGGTATCCGTGGTTCTGACACTCATTCGTTGATGTTTCAAGATGTGAAAGTTCCAAAGGAAAACAGAATTGGTGAAGACGGTTTCGGGTTTAAGTTCGCAATGAAAACATTGACCGGTGGACGCATAGGTATTGCAGCACAAGCATTAGGAATTGCAAGTGGTGCTTATGAGTTAGCCCTTAAGTATTCAAAAGAGCGTAAAGCATTTGGAACAGAGATTTCAAATCATCAGGCAATTCAGTTTAAATTAGCGGATATGGCTACAGAAATTGAGGCTGCTCGTTTACTATGCTTGAAATCCGCGTGGCAGAAGGATAATAAAATTGATTATAACCAATCGAGTTCAATGGCTAAGTTATTCTCTTCAGAAGTAGCAATGAAAACAACAATAGAAGCAGTTCAGATTCATGGTGGCTATGGTTTTGTTAAAGAATTTCATGTTGAACGATTAATGCGTGATGCTAAGATTACTCAAATTTATGAAGGTACATCAGAAGTGCAACGAATCGTAATTGCCCGAAGCATCTTACATTAAAATTATAATATGAAGATAAACATCATCTGCAAAAGTGCTTTCCTTATTGTCCTAATAGGATTCTTGTTTTCATGTACACCTCAAAAGAAAATTGTTTATTTCCAAAATAGTTCTGGTAATGTTGGTGATACTACTTCATTTGATATGCTCTTGGCTAAAGGAGATATTATTACTGTGGATTTATACACAATTAATCCAGATGCATTTCCGGGAATCGGGATCAGCAAGGATAGAGCTACTATCGTTGATAATCGTTCGGCTTATGAAAAAGGATTTACTATAGATAATAATGGGAAGGTGATTTTACCTTATATAGGAGAAGTGTTTTTACAAGGAATGTCAATTACGCAGGCGCGGGATATTATTACGCAAAAATTTAAAGCATTTCTCGACGAACCTGTTGTAGTTGTAAAAAAATTAAGCTTTAAAATTTCTGTTATAGGCGAAGTGCAAAAGCCAGGACTATATTATATTCTAAATGAAAAAATAACTTTAATTGAGGGTTTGGCGCTAGCAGGAGATTTAGGTAATTATGCCGATAGGAAGAATTTGAAAATAATTAGAAAGACAAATAATGGTACTATTGAAATTCCAATTGATCTAACTAATCAGAGTTCCTTGGTTGGAGTTGCTCGCTATTTATATCCAGATGATATTGTTTATGTCGCTCCTAATCGTAAAAAAGCATTCTCTCAAATTAGTGTTGCCGCTGGGATTTATACATCTATTATAACATCATTAGTTCTTATTGCTACCTTATACTTGAAAACAAAATAGATGAATAAAGGATTAGTAAATAATAAGCGCGATGACGAGTTAGACCTTAGTCATTTATTTAATCAGATTTTATCTAAATGGCATTACTTTTTATTCACAGGAGTGATTTTAACGGCTTTAACTTTTTTGTATGTGTACGTTAATTTGCCAGTTTATCAAAGTACATCTTCTATTTTAATTGATGATAGTAAAACATCAGCTAACTTCGAAGATTTTTTAACAAGCGATTTGTTTGGAACCAATACAAGTGTTTCAACAGAAATAGGGAAAATTACATCTCGAACAGTAATTCATAATACTATTGATAAGTTAGGATTAAGAGTAGAGTATTACAATACCTCAGTTTATCCTAACCGACCAATTTATCCTTATCCACCTTTTTTAATCGAAGTCAATAAAATCAATCAGTTTATACAAGACCAGCCATTTACTGTTACTGTTATTGATAAAACACATTTGAAAATAGAAGTTGCTTATGGCGCTAACGACTTACCACAATTTGAGTACAACAAGACTATTGCTTTAGGTGAATCGATTTCTTTAAGAAAAGATACACTTACATATTTCGATTTTATTGTAAATGCATCTGATTCAATTAAGCTCCCTAAAACTGGAAGTACTTTTAAGTTTGTAGTTAGAAATACAAATAAACTAACCAACGATATTTTTGATAATCTGGCAGCCGAACCACTCGGTAAAGATGCAAATATTATTTTGTTAACTTACAAAGATGTTTTGCCTGTAAGAGCATTAGATGTTTTAAATACGATAAGTAACGTTTATATTGATTTGGATGTTGAAAGTAAGGCAACTGTTGCAGCCCTTACTTTGAAATTTGTGGAGGATCAATTAAGTCATACTGGTGATTCTCTTGGTATTTCCGAAAAACAGCTTCAAGATTTTAAAGAAAAAAATAAAACTGTTGACTTAAGTGAAGAGTCAAAAGCAATGGTTGTCAAACTTAGCGATTTAGATGTGCAAAAAGTGAAAAGCAATATTGATATAGCATCACTTAAAAATCTTTATAGCTATGTTTCAACTAATCAGGATTTGTCAACCATGGCTCCCTCGAGTATGGGGATTCCTGATCCATTATTAATTGAATTGCTTACTAATTATCAAGAGCTACAAGCTAAGCGAAAAAG
>Ga0114967_10002817_pt1 | contig 14480 bp, 11 predicted proteins | sample M_130628_MF_Meta_FD_92639 | JGI IMG/M metagenome (GOLD analysis project Ga0114967, IMG submission 92639) | Freshwater microbial communities from Lake Montjoie, Canada to study carbon cycling - M_130628_MF_MetaG | ecosystem: Environmental > Aquatic > Freshwater > Lake | place: Lake Montjoie... | reverse complement strand
TCAAGGTGATACAGGACCTCAAGGGCCAACTAATTATAATCTAGAGATTGTACCAGCTTTTCCAAATATTCAAATAACTTCTGTTAATTCTGTAAAGGTTATAAAAGATGTAACTGATACTGGATGGAGTGGAAGAGTTCAAAGTACACAGTCTTATTCAAATAATTGCCGTATTTCTTTTTCAGTAAGTAATTATGACACTCTTGTTTGTTTTTCGAATTCCCCGACATCTTCAACAGGTTCTTATAATGGATATTCAACAGCTGGTCTATATTTTACACAAACACCAGGTCCTATTCCTATAAATCAATTAAATATAATATATAATAATAACACGGTAGTTTCGGTGGGTACATGGGATACTAGTACTGTGTATGAAATAGCGTTAGAAAACTATCAATTTAATTACTATGCAAATTCTGTATTACTTTACTCAACATCTTATAATTACAACCCTGTATTATCGCCTCCATTTTATCTTGTTATATCATTTAATTCTGGATCAAGTACTCAACCTATTGATGCGGAAGTTACAAACATTATTTTTGAACCGTTCGGAGTATCTCCTTATATTTTTACATTACTACCTGCTGGAAATATGATTATACAAAATAATAATACCGTTTATGCTCAAGAGACTACAATCGATTATATTCCAGTATATTCTCTTCAAACGTATAATTTTGTATATCTTTCATTTACTTTAGACACTATATTTGTAAACGTACAATTTCAAAATATGGGATTGCTTGGAGGAAATACTCATCAATATGGGATTCTCATAAAACCAGGCGGTAGTATAGACATTAATTATGATGGAACTGCTATATCTACAGCATATACATATACATCTGGTGATAATATAACTATACAAATAACATCAACAACAATTACATATTTTATAAATAATGTATTAGTATATTCAAATGTATCACAAAATTATCAATATAAAGCATATTTTTGGCTGACAGAAAGTACGAATAAGGTTACAAATATATCATTTGGTAATTTATTAAATCAAGAATCCCCTACAGGGCCTAATGGAATTCAAGGTGATACAGGACCTACTGGGTATGCGGGACCTCAAGGTGATACAGGACCTACAGGATTCAATGGAACAACAATATACTCTGGAACTGGTACATCCGGACCAACATCTTCGACAGGTAGTGGCGGTGATTTTTTTATAAATTCACAAAATGGAATACTTTATGGTCCAAAAATTGATACCGGAAGCTTGTCTTGTACAAGTCCGACCGGATATTTTATTGTCCCATACACAGGATCAAATCAAATTTTCACTATTAACGGTGATCCTTTTACAATAGAATGGTGGCAATATGATATTGAAACAACACCTCCAACAAGTAATAATTACGCAACAGTTTTTTGGTTAAATATTCCAGGTGGACAAGGTATAAAATTCTTACGTTCAGTTTCAAATTGGGTATTACGAATTATTAGTCCAGTCGACATAACAGTATCAACTGGTTTGGATTATAATACTTGGGTAAATTACGCTATTGTGGGAGATGGTACTGATATAATAGTGTATAAAAATGGAATACAACTTAATCCTCCTTTACCTATCGCATATACTGATTTACAGACTACAGGTTCACTTTATATAGGAAATACCAATGAAACAGGAGGTGATACAAATTTTAATGGTTATATAACAAATTTTAGGTGGTCTAATGCAGCATTATATTCAACAAATTATTCAGTTTCAACGGTCCCTTTAACATCTACTTCTGACACTGATTTACTTTTGTTATCGAAAAGTAATGGAGCTCAAGCAGTAGATTCAAGTAATAATTTTACAGATATACAAAATTATAGTGTAGATTGGAGCGCTGAATCACCGTTTAGTTCGTGGCCAGTAAATTTAAGTATGATTGGTCCAACTGGGTATACGGGACCTCAAGGACCTACAGGATCATTTGGTCCTCTCGGAAATGTTCTTCGTGTAGATTCTATATATGGAAATGATTCTACTGCGTCAATCGGAGGTAAACCTTATTTAACTGTAAATGCAGCAGTTACTGCCGCTGTTTCAGGAACTACAATTTGGATAATGCCTGGAACTTATACACTAACATCTGGCATCACAATACCTAATGGGTCTTCTTTAAGAGGTATGAGTACACAAACATGTACAATACAAATGATAAATGTAACAAGCGATACAACATTAATTACTATGGGAGAGAATACTCGTATAGAAGATTTAACATTAAATTTAACATCTAATGAACATCATACATTAAAAGGAATTGTATTCTCGGGAAATACAAATGTTACTGCAAAATTACGTACGTGTGTTTTAAATGTCAACAATTCAACTGCTCCAAATTTTGGCAATAGTAATGTATATGGTGTAGAAGCAAATGGAACTGGAACTTTAGGAACTTCATCATTTTCTTTTAATTCATTAAAAGGTAGTACTATAAATGTAAAATCTAATGGAGGAGGTACAAAACGCGGTATTTATATTAGTAATGCCTGCGTTGTTACAACAAGAGATTTAAATGTATATGTAGCAGATCCAACATATACCGGAGCAACTGGTCCAACAGGTGCAGCTGGTTCGTATTTTGGAGCTGAAACTTCGTACACTGGAGCTCAAATACAATTTAGATCAACAACTGTATACGGTCCCATAGGACAAAATTATTTTTTAGGATCAGATGTTTCTCAGACAGCAACTGGAAGTAGTATACAAATAGGTCCAGGAACAGATATAATTAATAAAACTGCTAATAATTTAAGTTTAACAGTATATGTATATCCAACAACTATCTTTTATGGTGTAAAAGGTGTTATTAGAAATTCTGGAAGAGCTTCAGGAGCGAATGGATATTTATGGCCGGGTTCTTTAATGGTTAATAATGGAGGTGGTACTTCAGATGATTATCCAGGACCAACAGTTGCATATTATAAAATACAGCAAAAAGCATTATTATGGGGTATTACAGGAAATTTGCAAATAGCACCCGGAAATACAAGTTCTGTAACGCTTACAATATATATTAATGATATCATTACAGGTTTTCAACTAACTTGGACAGGCAGTGAAAATAATTATAAAGTAGAATATGACCATTCTATAACTCTGCAAACAGGAGATAGACTTTCAGTAACATGTGTATATATTACAGGTTCAGGAACAAATGTTGCTGCTGATTTAAGTTTACAAATAGATTTATTTTAAAATTTTATATTAAAATATAATATAAAATTTATTAATTTATTATCTTTATAAAAATTACCATATAAAAAATCAGGTATATATAAAATATAGTTAGTATTCTTAAGACGATAGTAATATTTATAATTTGTTAATATATTACAAACCGTTAAAATAATAGAATTATTATATTTTATATATTTTAAATCGTTTGTTACTACAATTTCTATAATATTACTCAATGTGGATATATTCCGATAAACTGTTCAGATACTTTTAATAATATTTGACTTCTTACATATTTTTTGAAAGTTTTTTAGAAGCAATATCACGTGTTTGAAAAGTTCAATATTTTTATTTATATTTTCATTATCACACACTTTAAAATTTTGGTTATTAATTAATATATTTTTATTAATAAAAATTATCTTTATATTTAAATATAATAAATGGATAATTCTAATGAAAATATGAATATAGAAGATGTTTGTTCAATATTAAAAAAATATATTGATTCCACAAATGGAAAAGCAACATATAGACAATGTTTTTGTTATTTAAATAATGGTACAAATTTGACACAAATACAGATAAACACATGTTTAAATAGATTCTTTCCAGGAGCAGCATTTAAAACACCTGAAAAATGGACAGGAATTTTATAATTTATTTTAATTATAAAATTTATCTTATATTATTTAATTGTTGGTCCGTTAATATAGGTATTCTTTGTTTTTTGTATATCAGTTGTTTTTGATTTTTTCCTATCTTTTCATATAATGTATAAGTTGTACGTGTAGTTTCGTATATTTTTAATATACCTCCTTTACATTTTTCAAACATTATAACAGTATTATTTTCAGCAGGTTTTTTACCATGACACATAATTCCTTTCCAAATATAACCTTTATTATTTGGCATTTCTTCTAGATTTTGTAGAATATAATCTGGAATCATTTCACAATCTCTTATAAATTTATCTGTTTCTTTCTGCAAAGTATAATCGGTAACACCTTCTCTCCGTCTATTTTTGTATTCAATATCTAAGTTTATTTTTTCTTCCTTCTTTTTAGTTTCTTGTTTTAAATTATTTTTTGTTTCTGCAATTTGTTGTTTATTTAGTAAATTATTATTTGTATTATAAATTTTTGTTGTTAATTCGTTATCTAATTTTCCAGTAGATATATCATCTAGACGTTCTTCTAATGTTAATAATTTTTGTTCATTATCTTTTAAAGTATTTTTAATCTTTTCAATTTGTTTTGTGTTAAAATCAGATTTTTCTTGACTTTTTAATCTATCAATAGTTTCTTTATTCCTCTTAATAATTGATTCAATTTGTTTAATATCATTCCTTGTAATATTACGTTCTGAGATACGTAACTGTTCCATATATTTATTTTTTTATATATTTAAATAGATTTTTAAAATATAATATTTATTATAAATAAATGTCTGAATGCGAACTTTTGAGTAATTTTATCAATTATTACAGAGAAAAAAACGGATATCAACCTGGTTTTGAAAAATGTTTTAATTATCTTCAAACAATGGGTGTAAACCATATACAAATTGCAAAGTGTATAAATAAGTTTCTAAGTGATAAAACGTTAAATGGTGGTATATATGGTCCTACAAAAGATCAACCGAATTTTATGAAAAAGAGAAAATATAATCCAGAAATAGATTTATCAATGGGAGTATTTTAAAATTGATTTAAAAGTTTAATTTTAAAATATATATTAATATGGCAATGTTAAGTTCAGCATTTGAAAAAGCTATGACAAATATTACAACTTGGAATGGAGCTACTTCTTTATCGACACCAGATGTTTCTGGAAAAACTGATGGAAGATTATCATTATTTTTTAAAACAACTAGAGGTTTATCGGACGATAAGTTGATTGAATATCTTCAAAAGTCTTCCAATGAAGACTTAATAGATACTTTTATTTTATCTTTTCAAACACGTGATCCTCGAGGTGGAAAAGGCGAAAGAGAAATTGGTAGAAAGATGTTTCAATGGTTATTTGAAAACCATCCTGAAAAATTTAAAAAAGTTTATAAATTAATACCTGAATATGGTAGATGGGATGATATTATTACTTTGTTTGAAAATAAAAGTAATGAAAAGGTTCAAAAAGATATTTTAAAATTCTTTGCTTATCAACTTCGCAAGGATAAAGAAAATATGTTAAAAGGTTCTCCTATTTCTATTTGCGCAAAGTGGGCTCCTTCAGAAGGAGATTCAGATGATAAGAAATATAAAATAGTTGATCTTTTATGTAATGAATTAAATGTGAGTAAGAGAGAATACAGAAAAGATTATTTGTCTCCGTTACGTGCTTATCTTAAGATTGTTGAGACTTTTATGTGTTCTAATAAATGGGATGATATAGATTATAGTAAAGTTCCATCATGTGCAATGAAAAAGCTTAAGAAGGCGTTTGAAAAACATTCTCCAGAATTATTCACAACCTGGAAAAATAGTCTTTCTAAAGGTGAAGTTAAGGTTAATGCAAAGGTTCTTCATCCTCATGAATTAGTAAGAGAAATACGTTCCAAAGGATATGCAGATGAAGTTGCAGAAGCACAATGGAAAGTGCTAGAATCTGAAGTAGAAAAACTAGGGGTTTTAGAAGATTCAGTAGTTGTTGTTGATACTTCTGGATCTATGGAATCTCCTAATTATTTACCATTGGATATTGCTGTTGCAATGGGTTTAATTATATCTAAGTTTGTAAAGGGACCATTTCAACATAATGTAATTACATTTAATACAACTCCACAATTTGTAAAAATAAATGACGGTACATTATATGAAAGATTTACACAAATAAGAAATATTCCATGGGGTGGAAATACAAATTTACAAGCAACTTTTGAATTAATATTAAATAGAGCTAAACAATATGAACTAACAGACAGAGATCTTCCAAAAAGACTATTTATAATTTCTGATATGCAATTTAATTCAATTAATCAATGTGGTCATTTAACTAATTTTCAAGCGATTGATAAAATGTATAAAGATAGCGGTTATACACGTCCTCAAATAGTATTCTGGAATGTAAATGGTGAAAGTACGGATTTTCCGGTATCTGTTAGTGATAATGGAACATGTTTAGTATCAGGATCATCACCGGTAATATTAGATGCGATTATAAGAACTAAAAACTTTAATTCGTATGATGTACTAAGAACTGCTTTAGATTCTGAAAGATATAAACAAATAAGAGAATTATTATAAATTTTATAACTTTAAAAAGTTATAAAATATTTAAAAACATTATTTATTTATAACAAATGAATTATCTTGCTTTACTAAATTTTCAAAGAATAATATTTTCAATTCTTTTCATACTTAGCGGATTATATCTTATAATATTTTTTTTAAAAGAAATAATTATGTTATTTATACCGCAAAAAAAACAAACTATTGATATGTATCAATTATTAGCAAATAACATATCTCAACAACCACAAATAACAATAAAGAAGGAAAATTTACAACCAGAAAAAACAATAAAGAAAGCTATAACAACTCCAAAAGTTAAAATAATAGGGGTTAAGAAAGAAAGAAAAAGTAGAAAAAGAAAAGAATAAACAACTTATATTTTAAACGGATATGAATAAGGAATAGGTTTTACCAATTTATTAGTGATATCTTTATTGATAAAAAATTGGTAATATCCCGGATTGGTTATACCAATAGTTGGTATAGAACCAGATAAATTTTTAGGAACATTTTTAACAACAACACCTTCTAAAAATAATCCTGTTATGTCTTCTGTATAAATATTATTAGCTGTGGCGTAATGTATTGGAAATGACGATGACCAACATAAAATTAGTTGTGCATTTGAATAATCTAAACTTTTCATAATATCATATTGTATTGTGTTTGTTGTTAAATTAATATTTGCAATTTGTATATTAACAAAATCTATAGTATTTATTTTTACAGCAACAGGTTTAGATAAGTTTGTTTTGTCGAATATCTTAACATTTATTTCCCAACTCGTATCAGTTATAATTTGATTTGTATTAATATCTATTTCATAGTAAAACCAATTTTTAAAATCACATGTTGTATTTTTTTTCAGGATTTTTTGTTGTTTGCAAAAATAATAATTTTGATTATTTACAACTTCTTGAGAATTAAATATAACATTGTTATTTACATCTATCATATTATTATTTTCTAAATATGAATTTGTTGAAGATGGAATTATCTTGTAAACAATTTGGTATGTTATATTAGGTATATATGCTTCAACAGAAAATTTTAATACAGTTATATTATTTATTAAAAATTTTATAGGTGTTATCTGAACAACAATAGTAGCATTGGTATTACAATTTCTTTGGACTTTTAGACAATATAATTCTTTAGATATATCTTCATAACCATAGTTACCTCTGCTACCACTATCGCTTCTTGGAACCCACATAAATCCGTTATTTGCCCATGAAGAACCCCAACTATTTTGTATTATCCAGTATTTTCTTTTTACCCCTAATATGTAATCTGTACCCCAACCAGTAATAACAACAGCATGGCCATCATTCGGATCTCTTGAAAGTTTTCCTCTATATACTCCGCCAATTAGACCATATCCAGCGAATCTTATACTATCTGGTACGAAAATCCCCCAATATAACGGACCTAAATAATATAATGCTTTTTTTAATAAATTTTCATTTAAACTTACTGTAAGTGTATCCATAACTGGAATAGTTATAGCCTTAGAAATAGGGTTAACACTACTAGAACCGCATTTTTGCTGTTGTAAACAGCCAGGATAATTATAAGTTATTTCTGTGTCATTTCTAGAAGTATAAGGATAATCTATTGCTTTACACATTTGTACTGGATACCCACCAAAAAAAATTTTAAACGCTTCTTCTTGAACACATCCATCACAACCTGCACATGGTGTATACCCATCAACTGTAGGATTAGAAGATAAACAATCTATTACTTGTTGAGAACTTAAAGTAATAATAAAAGCATCAATTGGCAATGTTTCTCTGTAAAAAGCACTTTCTATCATAGCTATAATCACCATAGCATAACATGAACCACATTCTCCTTGGTTTCTAACAGGGGTTAAACATGGTCTACCATATTGGTTATTAGTTGTAGCCCAATCAAAATTATCAGTAAAATCTAATGGTATATTAATAGAATTTAATTCATCGTTATTAAAAGAAGGTATAAAATTTTCTTTAATATATTTTTGTCTACTATATTTTTGTTTAATTGTATTTCTATTATTAAAATAATATAAGATGCTTATTGCAAATAACAATGGTAATATAAATGATAAGATAAATAATATTTTCGACATTTATTATATTAATATATTTTATTATAATATTTTAAAATAATTTATTTATTAAACAAAATAATTTTGTATAAACATAAAAGATAAACAAAAAACATTCTGAAATAATGAATCTTCTAAATCTGCTGTATATTGCAAATCTTCATTTTTTACGTAATTAAAGTGTACTACTATATCATTAAATTCTTTTATATCATAAAAATGTTTAATTGAATTTGTGTATATAAAATCTTCATAATTATCAAAACTCCAAATAACCTTATCTTTATAAAGGTCTGCTTTAAGCAGATCTATAAGTTCTTTTTTAATATCTTCTGAAGATAGATCAGATTCACATGCGAAACGTTCTTGTTTATTCATTTCTTTAGTTTTTTGCATGCCTGAAGAAGCATATTTGCTATAAATAAATTCGCATTTTATAGGTGATAACATATTAAGAATAGACGCTTGTATAATATGTCCTTCTTTATTTTTAATAATATTTAGAAATAAAGTATTTGAAACATCTAGTTTTTTGTTATTACGTGTAGATGGATATGTTTTTGCCATATAAGAATTTACATTCCATATTAATACATCTTTTAATAATTCTTTACGAAGCGATAATATTTGTTTTGTGTCAAAATAGTAAGAAATTTTTTGATTTTGAAATGGATTAAGTATATGTAAACGAAACCATGTTTTTCCGAGCATTAATGCATACATAATTATTTGAAGCAAAGCATTATCTGTCCAATTTCTATCTTGACTAGCTTTAATTTCATATATAGAAATAGTTTTACCGTCATCATCTTCAGTCATAGCATCAGCAATTCCAGATATCCAAGGCATTCGTAAATTTGGTTGTATTTTTAGTTTATCGCCGTGGGGCTTCATCAAAATAGCTTTAGGTTTTAACTTAGACCAATATGTTTTAAGATTAACAATTAAACCGTCAGATAATTTCATAAAGATTTTATTTGATAATGCAATATGTAATTGACTGTATAAATAAATACCATCAAACTGGTTTTTATCATCAAAAAAATTAGAACCAATATATTGTTTATATCTTTTTTCAGCATTAGTAATTCGATTAATGATATGGGTATAAAAAGGATGATTTTTAAGATCATGTGTTTGCAAAGCAGGCCATCTACAAATCCAAGTAGAAGTTATAAGATTTTCAATAAGTACACCAACAAAAGATCTCTCTTCTTCTGTAATAATAGGAATCACTTTATAATTAATATCAACATCAAATATTTTTGAGAAATTAAAAGTTTTTGTAAATTCTTTTAATCTTATACGTGTATCATATTTAATAACACCTGCGCGAATAAGTTCTGTTGGAGAATGTTCTAGATCAATATAATCTTGATATTTAAATTCTTTTAAAAGTTTTAAGTCCCTAATACGAGTTTTATTTGGTTCCGGACATTTTTCAAAAAGGCTTAATACACGACTATACTTATCTTCATAAGTTGGTACATACATAATTACTTTCTTTTTTGCGCGAGTTAATGCGACTGTGATAAGATTTACAACTACATCATCAGATAAATGCACAAATGCTTTTTCAAGAGGAAAAGTCAAAAATACAATAACATAATCACGTTCTAAACCTTTTGATGAATTTGCAGTAGAAAGAAAGAAATTTTCATGTTCTTGTTTTTTATGGTTAGAATTAATAACAAAACCAGTTTCAACTAAATGCCTACGTAATCTTGCAACATCACCCATTGCACCTCGTACAGTAATTGCAGAAGAGAATGTTAAAATCATTACTTCTTCAGGTGAATGTTGATTTAAAAAACCAGTAAGTTCATCATAAATATGAGTATATGAATTAAATCTTCTCCATTCGATATCTGAATCAGAAACAGTATTTGTAGATTTCCAGTTCGAAATTCGATCTTTAAACTCTGGATAATAAATACTCAAAGCTTTTTTTAAAGTATTAAGATTATTACTGGGAACGCGAGGAGTAACAGACATGTATATTTTATAAATATTTGGTTTGTCTTCTAGCATCATATAATACCATAAAATACTTTCACGGGGTTCTTTTTGGATTGACTGAAAAATATCGCCCGCAAAAACGAATTTACTTTCGGGATAAAAATATTTAAGTATATCAAGAGTTTGTTTTTCTAAGTCTTGACATTCGTCTAAAAATATAACTTTTGGTTGATAAGCTGGTTTAAATACAAACTCTTTATTGAAAATGAGTTCATAAACAAATTTTCTTTTGCCTTCGAAGTTCGGAAGATCGATATATTTATATTCTGCAACTTTTGCAAATTCATAAACAATACTATCAAAAGTACGAACACTAACTTTTGAAGAGATACCATAATTTTTAAGTTTTGATTTAATCTCGTTTTTTATAGATATATTAAAAGATATAAACATTATATCTGAAGGTTGATACAGTTCATTTATCAAACCTTGAATTAACATACCAAGAAGTAAACTGGTTTTTCCAGCTCCAAACATACCGTGAATTACATATGTATCATGTTTAAAATTTAAGAAATTAATTATAACTTGTTTTTGTTCTTCTCTCCATGGAAAATCTAACATATTCTTAAAAGCGCTTAAACGCTTTATATATTCAGCTTTATTCTTAAGACTGTGATAGCTACCTACAGATCTTAAAAACTCTTGCATTTCTTTAATCTTCATATTCTCAATATTCTTTTCTAAAACTAGTCTACTCATGTTAAACCCGAATTTACCATATAATTTTAAAATTTAAATTCAATTTTAAAATTACCTACAAAATACCCTAACTTTATCATTACATATTAAACAAATAAAATATAATTCATTATTAATTTGAATAATTTCATAATTATGATCAAAACAGCAGTTTACCATTTATAATATAAATTAATTTTTTAAATTAAAAATGAATTTTATTTTTTTATTATATTTAAAATATAATATATTATGGAAAAACCTAAAACTACTCGTACTCGTAAAAGTACTAAATATGTATTTACTTTGAAGAATATAAATACTGAAAAAGTAGATCAAAAATATGGAATTACTTTATTATCAAATTTGACAAATATTGATACTAATAAAGACACTACCACTTTAATTGAATTAACAGAAACTAAAGATACATCTTTGGATATTGTATCATTCCTAGATGAATCAAAAAGATTATATCAATGTAATATTTCTATGATTGATTATAATACACAAAATAATACTGAAAATATGAGAGGTTATAAGTGTTATTGGGATAGAAATTATTTTTCATCTGGCCCAATAGGATGTCCCATTAATTATGTTTCTAGTAAAGCTACAAAAAATTATCATTCAGAAGTTAGTAAAGATAATTATGTAATTAAAGAAAATATTACAAAGTATAAAAAAACTTTATTTTCAAAAGATAAAAGTTTATTTATGACAAAAAACAAAGCTACAATTACGTTTGATAAAGACGAATACTATATTGTAGATGGAATATTTTGCTCTTTTAACTGTTGTCGTGCATATATTAAGGATAATAAACATAATAATCTTTATGAACAATCAGATAATTTATTAATAAAATTATATAAAGATATGAACAATCATTCCGATAAAAATATAAAAATTAATCCTGCTCCGCATTGGCGATTATTAAAAGATTATGGTGGACATTTAACAATAGAAGATTTTAGAGAAAATTTTAATAAATGCACTTATGATTTTCATGGAAATCTTAATTCAAACATCCTTTTTAAACCCATAGGTTATCTTTACGAAGAAAAAATCAATTTTTAAACTTAAAAAAAAAGTTTAAAAATTACCAAAAGTATTTTCTAAAGTAATATCTACATACATATATTTATCATTTTTATCTTTTTTATTATACATATAGTATTCATATATTTCTCCTACTGTCTTGGAATGTTCAAATAACATATTATCTATAAACATAAATACTGCAATATTACTGGTTAATAATAGTTGACTTCTAATGCTAACAATTAATCTAGATCCAGAAATATCTTTTGGAACTAAAAATTTATTTTTTTTAATTTGCAATTCAGGATTAAAACAATTAACAATTACAGGCACGTATCCAGGATATTTAATACATAATCTAGTAGAATCTTCGCATCTTTTTTTAAAAGATATATTATCTTGATACTTAGTATTACTATATACTTTATTTACATTTACCATATCTTTAACAATTTCTTTAAAAGTATTCTTAAATTGTTTTAGCTCATCCATTTATTATTTATTTAAATAAGTTTTTAAATATTTAAAAAAAATGAATTTTTAAGCCAACTTTTTAGGTCGTTTTTGGAGAAAATGAATATTATTATGAATTACAAGAACACGAATATTTTTAAAGTACTCGCTGAGTATAATGAATATGATGATTTTGAGGATATTATGCCATATTGCGATATTTTAAACGGTGGTAAATGGAAACCATTAGATCCCAGTCCAGTTGCAAAGCTTATAAAATCCAGATTTGGACCATGGTATACAGGTAAGTTAACTATATATGAGATTAATTCTATTAAAGAAAAAATGGATAAAGTCAAGAATAACTTGGAAGCCTACGAAGATGAAATATATAATAATAAATGTGAACTTATTGATTCATTAAGAAAACAGAGAATGTTATGCGAATCAAGTACAGAATGCGTGGAAAAATTAGATGCGCATTTGAATATATGCGATGGTTACAATGGCAAATATAAATGTACAAAAAATTATGTGTCATACGATTGTGGTTTTAAAGATAATGGTAGATGTTCGCATTACTATGAAATTGAACGTATAGAAGAACGTTTAGAAGATTATCAATATGTTATTGACGAATATACATCTAGATATTACGATCTACAATACGAATATGAAAGAGCTTTGGCAGACAAAGAAAATAGACTGAAAGAATACCAGCAGCAATTAGAAGATGATTTTGATTATTGGAATCATGAACTAAGTATGAGAATGTGTTAAAACACAAACTCTAAAATATAAATAAAATTTTTAAACTTAATATAAGTTTAAAAATTAATAGTTTTCAAAGAATGCCATGTATTGTGGGTGTTTATTTAATACTTTTATAGGTGGATAACTTCTTAATTGATTATCATTAAAGTCTCCTAATACTGTTGTCCATACAGATAATTTTTTATTATATTGTTCCATTTCCATATTATTTTTAACATCTGCATATATAATTTCAATTGTTTGGTCTATTAAACTTTGTATATAATCATCGGAATTTAAACCATTTGGCATGGTAAATCTACTAAAAATATCTCCAGTTTGAGGTCTAAATCCTTGATAAACTGAGTCCATTATATTTACTATCGATTTATTTGGTATTACAATAGGTCTATTTAAAGAATCTACACCTCTTAAAAGTTCTGTTAACTTTTTTGAAATGGTATTAATAGTATTAATATTATAAAATTTCCTTTGAAATTCATTGCTTGTGTCTTGATATCCAGAATGTCTCGTATATTCTAAATTAATATCCTTTTCAGGATCTACATCTATAAACTGTGCATATTCCATTTTTATTTATATAAATATCTTATAAATATCAAATTAATTTTTATAATCCGAATGGTGCTTTTGGTAATCCTTCTTCTTCTCTTTCTCTGGATTTTTGCATTTCCATTGCCGCTGACATAACATCTACTTTACCTTTTTTTGTTGGTTTATCATTATTTACGTTAGATTTTATACCTCTGACAACTTTAAGATCTGATTTCTTTTTACCAAAACTTGTATTTACTTCATAACTATTTGCACCACTTCGTAAACTTGCATTTTTAGGAGGAAATACATCTTCTCTATCAAAATTTTGATATTCATTTAATTCATCCTCGTAAATTGGTTCTAATTCAGGTTCCATTTCTTCAATAGATGTCATACCTTCTTCTTTAGACATCATAGGAGGTGGTTGCATCATAGGAGGTTGTTCTGGT
>Ga0114967_10002816_pt1 | contig 14483 bp, 12 predicted proteins | sample M_130628_MF_Meta_FD_92639 | JGI IMG/M metagenome (GOLD analysis project Ga0114967, IMG submission 92639) | Freshwater microbial communities from Lake Montjoie, Canada to study carbon cycling - M_130628_MF_MetaG | ecosystem: Environmental > Aquatic > Freshwater > Lake | place: Lake Montjoie... | reverse complement strand
TCCGTCAGCAGCCGGCACGAAGACGCCTTCGGTTGCGCACACGTGCAGGTGTACGTGGTGGTTGAGCGCCGAGCCGAAGCGGCGCAGGAAGGAGACGGCGCCGAGCCGTGGGCAAGCGGCTGCGGGAGCGCTGTCGTCACTCGTCACGCCTGCGGCTGCGCCCAGCAGCCGCTCGATCTCCTCAATAAAGATTCTCGTGAGAGCGGCGACGGCCGCAGGCCGATCGGCGAGAAAACCCCGTAATCGCTTCGGCACGGAGATCACCCACTGTCGCACCGCCACCGGTGGAATCACGTGATCGACAAGGTGCGCGGCGGTCTGCGCACAGCCATTCGGGCGACGAAGGCACCTGGGTGGAATACCGCACCATCAAGGTGAAGCCCCTGTAGGGGCCTGAGGCGATCAGCCCACGCGGGCGATCACGCACTTGAGATACTCCCCCTCCAGGCAGCTGGCGCTGACTGGATGATCGGGAGCGGCACCACGGCATTCGAGCAGTTGGATCGTCCGGCCGCTCCGCTGCGCCACGCCGGAGAGCATCACCAGAAAATCATCCCGGGATACTGATCCCGAGCAGGAGCAGGTCACGAGGATGCCACCCGGCTCGAGCGCATCGACCGCCATGCGGTTGATGCGGTGGTAGGCCCGCATTGCGTCGTCGAGCGAGGCCCGGCTGCGGGCAAACTTCGGCGGATCGAGGATCACCATGCCATAGCGGTCGGCCGCCGAGGAAACCTCGGCGAGCTTCTCAAAAGCGTCGGCTGTCTCGACGATCACGTTGGTGGCGCCGTTCAAATCAGCGTTGGCTTTGGCCAGTGCCGTCGCTTTGGCGCTTGAATCGACAGCCAGCACGTTCCGTGCCCCGCCGCTCACTGAGCAGGCCGTGGCGAAGCCGCCCGAATAGCAGAACATATCAAGCACCCGTCGGCCGCGGGCAAACCGTGCTGCAGCCTGACGGTTGTCCCGTTGGTCGAGATAGAAGCCGGTCTTTTGCCCCTCGGTGAGGTCGACGCCAAACTTCAAGCCGTGTTCGAGCACAAAGATCGGGCCTGTGGGAGCGCTGCCCCGCACGAGCCGGTCGGGCAGATGGAGCCCTTCGAGCTTCGCCAGCCCCCGTTCCGCGCCCCGCAGGAGGATTCCCTTGGGTGAAAGGAGCGATTCGAGGGTGTCGCAGATCGTTTCGAGCCGGTGCGACATCGCCAGTGCCGTGACCTGCACGGAGAGCCAATCGCCGTAGCGGTCAACGATCAGACCGGAGAGGGCATCTCCCTCACTGTTGATCAGACGGGCGGCCCCGGCCCGATCGTCAAGACCGAGCGACTGCCGCAGTCCAACCGCAGACGCAATGCGCGACGCCCAGAGGGCATCATCGAGCCGGGTGGCAGCATCAAAGGCGTAGAGTCGCACGCGCAGCTTGCTCGAGGCATTCCACAGGCCCCGGGCCACAAATGTGCCATCGTGGGTGGCGAGATCGACCACATCTCCATCGGCCGGCGTGCCCTCTACCCGCAGCACGGCCGAATCGAGCACCCAAGGATGTTTGCCGAAGAATGGGCGCGCCCGTTTTGGTTTGAGAAAAACGGTCGCCACGGGCAGACCGATGCCAGCCGTCGTGCCTGCGCCACCAGCAGCATCGCCAGTGGAGGGGGCCGCATCATCAAGCATGAACAACCTGCTTTGACTGTCCCGGCATCACGTGCGGTGCGGGGAGGGCATCGGTGCCCGGGTCGGTGGTGATCTGCCGGCGTCCCTCGCGCTTTGCCTTGTTGCGTTCGATTCGCAGAACGCTCCAGCTGAAGATCGCTCCCAGCGGACCGGACAAAAGCGCTGGCAACAAAACAAGGTTTCCGACCAAGGCGATGGTGAGCATGGCCAGCATCATATGCCCAAAGCGCTGGGTCGGCCCGAATGGTGACAGCGAGAAGACAGACAACCCGATGCCGATCACGCCCCAGCTCTGGTACATCGCTCGGGCGCAGCCCTTGTAGGCGAGCATCACCGCCTGCTTGCGGTCGAGGCCGTCGGCGATGCCGCGGCGGAACCAGAGCATGAAGTGCACCACATCGTCCACGGTCACGCCGAGGGCTACGCTCGGGGCCATGACAGTGCCGATATCGATCAGCAGCGTCCCGGCATCGAACGATTTCATCAGGAAGTTGCCCCAGCCCATCCCGCCAAAAACCATGATCGCCGGAAAGGCCGCCGGCAGGAGCAGCACCAAGCCAGCCGACGCAGCCCGGCAGAGCAGGATCATCACGGCGACGATAATCGCGAAGTCGGTCACGAAGCCGAAGATCAGGCCATCGAGCAGTGAATGCTGGGCCTTGTAGACCAGCGGCACCAGCCCGGTGTAATCGACCCGAATCCCCTTCACTCCCCGCTCGGCGAGGGTGGCGAGGATGGGATCGATCTTGGAACGCAGTTCGGCTTGGAAGAGGGCGTAGTCAACTTCCTTGGTGGCACTCACGCGGGCGCTGATGCGCCACAGTTCCTCTTCACGCCCATTTTCGGCAGTGGCCTCGCGGAGGTAGTCGCCATCGAGAAAATCCTGACGATGGGCTGTCAGCCGCCGGTTGAGCACGCTGCGTTTGGTGCGGGAACCGAGGCCAAACGCCCGGGCCGCGGCTCCGCCAATCCCTTCGCCTCCGCCACCCGCGTCGAGGCTGCGGCCGAAAGTCACGGTGGAGAGAGAACTTCCCACCTCCGACAGCGTGCCGATCTCCTGCTGGATTCCGCCGACGAGTTCCATGCGTTCGAGGAAATTCAGGGAGCAGTCCTGCTGGTCGAGCCGAACCAGGATCTCCATCGGCACCAGCGGCCCAAGATGCGATTCCAGCCAGCGGTAATCCTCCCGGATGCGGGCCTTTGGCGCAAACAGCCGCATCAACTGCACGCTGCTCTCGACCTGCGTCATGCCATAGCCAACCCCCGCCATCACCAGCAGGCAGAGCGTGGCCACCAAACCGTTGTGGCGGGTAACCCACTCGCCCATGCGCCACCAGCGGCTGTCCTCGACAGGCTTCCAGTTGCCGGTGTCTCCCTCTTCGCCCGCGGCCCCGACGGCCAGTTTGGGGGGAAACAGTTCCAGAGCGGCTGGCATGAAAGTCACGAGAATCACGAAACTCACCACCACGCCGATGGCCGAGAAGATGCCAAACATCCTGATCGGCACCAGTTCGCTTACGGCGAGTGTTGCCAAGCCGATGGCGGTGGTGCCGGTGGCCAGTGAGAGCGGCAGCAGCGCGTGATGCACGGAGCGGCCCGCCGCCCCCTCCTGCACGCCCGTTTCGGCAATCTGGTCGCGGTAATAGTTGGCCAGATGGATCGCCCCGCTGGTGGTTGCCACGTAGACCAGCGACGGCATCGTCAGCAGGATCGCGTCGACCGGGTAGCCGGAATACCAGACCACAGCGAGGCTGGCAAACATGCTGTAAACGCCCGATGCCAGCACCAGACCGACAAGCAATTTGCTCTTCAGGCTCCACCAGCTGACAAAAAAGCCGACCACAAGCGAGAGGGCGAAGAGGATCGTGACACTCGTCTGGCCGGCCTTGTCGATCGAGACGTTGTCGACGGGCGGGCCTCCCAGATGGAGCGACGCCTCGGGAATGCCGCATTCGGCTGAAGCGACCTGTTTGATCATGTCGATCGCGCCGTGCAGATTGGCGCGGGCAGTGTCGGCCAGTGTCAGCACCAGGCAGGTCTGGCGTTGGTCGGAGGCGTCCCCCGCAGATGCCGAGGCAGGCGAAACAGGCACGGCTGGCCCGATGATCGCCCCGGTGAGTCGAGAAATCGCCTCGTCGCGATCGAGGTTGAGCGGTTCGCTCATCATCCGCTCCACCGCCCGGGGGCCGGTCTGGGCGGTCTTGAAATAGAGCGGGCGGTCGATCCGCGAAGCTTCTTCCGGCGGTGGCAGCAGCTTTTTGGCGAGCAGTTCCAGCCGGGGATCGCTCATCGTGCAGCCGTCCCAGCTGATAAGGATGAACTCCTCACCCTGGAAACTGCGACGGAAGAAGCGATACACCTGGGTTTCCGGGTATTCCAGCGGCAGCCAACCCTTGACGTCGTTGCGGTTGTTCCCCTTGGCCTTCAGGGCCCCCACCATGACCATGGGGAGAAAGAACACCAGGACCGCCATGATCCAGACGCTGTACCGCTGATAAAAGTTGGATCTGGGGTGCGACAATTGTGCCTCAAGCGAAAAGTCTTGAGCGGAAAGTCATAAGAACACCGGCCACGATCGATAGGGCACTCAGCAGGGGCCTCAGGCTCCCCTTGCCAATGCTCAACCCTACAGGGGAATCGGCTGCCAGTCCATATCGTTCGCTTCCGGCAGAGCAGCAATCCCCTCCTATCGACATGTCGTAAGTGTTTTCAAGCGAATACCTTCCGTTCAGTGAATGGACGCCGCAGGCGGTCCGGTTTACCTCACCGTCAATCTCGGGCTGAAGGGGCTGCCAGGCTCCGCTGCAGGACGTTCTCCGCAGCCAGCTAAGCCCCCTTGAATCCGCAGTCCCTGTGGGTGCCGTCGCAGAAGGGCTTGTCGGCCGAGTGCCCGCAGCGGCACAGCGCAACCGTCGGTTTATGGTTTGGCAGGGGAAATTCCCGGCCGAGGTGATCGGTGACTCGCAGCACCAATCCCCGAGCTTCAGCGTCGCTGGGCATCTCGACCACCAGCGGGCCGTCCTCCCGGCAACGGATGGTGACGCTGCCCGCTGGGTTGACGCGGGGGGGGCGGGAATCGGCAGCGGTCATGGCTGGGGGTCGCGGGGGGCTTCGAGGATCTCCATCCAAAACACCCCCGTGGGCCGAACCGGGGCTGCGGTGGGGGCGGGTGGAGGGGGTGTTGCGTCGGCGGGGAGTTCGGTCAGCGATACGCTCGGACTCGATGTGGCGAGGGCATCGAGGAGGGCATCGATCGCTTCATGGGTGCCCCGGCCACGCAGTCGCTCGCTGCCGTCGGCCCCCTCTTCGTCAAAGTCAATCGCCACAGGGCTCGCGGCGAGGAGGTCTTCCAACCGCTGGCGGCCCTGCGGGTTTTCCAGCACCACGCGCACGCGGACTCCTCCCGGAGTGGCTGCGGCCGAGCGGGTGAGGCTGAGCCCGGCCGAACCGGCCTGGCTGCCGTCGGTCGGCACTGGTGCGCCCCCCGCGCCTGGCGGGAGGGCTGTCTGCTTCCCACCGGCAGTGGGGGCATCCGCGGAGCGCTGCCCGGGCAGGTTGAGCAGGAGGGCCAACAGCCCACCGGCCACGAGCGCACCGGCCATGATCGGAACCAGCCAGCGGCCCCAAGGATGGCCGGCCGGCCCGGGGAGCACTTCAGGGCTGTCGGCCGAGTCTTCCCGGGCCTCAGCCAATTCGGCTGCCAAGCGTTCTGCTTCGATGCGCCGCCACTCCAGATCGATCTCGGCGCGGTCTTCTGCCGGTTCTCCCGCGGACCCGCCGGGAGCGGCTGGCGGGGCGGGGGGCTGGCGAGATTTTTCAGGTGGCTTCATAGGGATACCGCTCGAGTGTCGCTGTTGGGAGTGGCGGCGTCAAAGCCGGACAGCCGGTTTGGCGATGGAGGTGGTTGGAGGAGCGGTTCCTCGCAGGGGCTGGCCGGAGAGCCACCACCACAGGCCCACAGCCAGAGTCAGCAGCACAAGCGACACCAGTTGGGATATGGAAAATGGAGTGCCCAGCGCCGGTGGCTCATCAATACGGATCATTTCCAGCAGAAAACGGGAGATCGGATGGAGTGTCAAAACGAGGGCGAAGACCTCGCCATCCCGGCGGGCCAGCGGAGTGAAGCAGACCGCCAGCAGTGCCAAGAGTGAGGCGTCGAAGGCGGCGTAGAGTTGCGCCGGATGGATCGGCAGGCTCCACAGGCGCTGGCCAGTGGTGTCGACGGCTGAGCGCAGCAGGCCGCGGTTGATCTGATCGAGCCAGGGGGGACTGTCGGGGGGAAATCGCACCGCCCAAGGCCATTCGCACAGGCTCCCAAAACAGCAACCATTGAGAAAACACCCCAGCCTCCCGAGCGCCAAGCCGACCAGCAGACCGGGGGCCATGCAATCGGCCAGAACAACCAGCGGCAGGCCACGCCGCCTGGCAAACCACCAAACTGCCACTGCCGCGGTGGGCAGGGCACCGAAAACGACCAGTCCGCCGGCGGGAATATTGAGGATCGCCGGCAGCGCCTGCAGCAGGCTGCGGCCAGGGGGGAAAAAGTCTCGCCAGTATTCGATGACGAAGAACAGCCTCGCGCCGACGATCCCTGCCAGGAAGATCTCCATGCCCAAGGCCAGAATCGTGTCGGCGTCGATTCCCATGCGCCGGCCCCGCACGACCGACAGTCCCACCCCCGCAGCGGCTGCCAACAGCAGCATCACGCCGTAGCCCCGCACCGGCACCCCCTGCCCGTCATCGAGCGCCGGGAGCAGCCAGAAGAGCATCGCTCCGGCCACGGCCAAAGGCCCGCCCAGAGCCTGCAAGGCCTCGCGCCATCCATGCCGCCAGGCCGCTTGCAGCAGGGCGGCTCCCCCGGCGAGTGCCCAGACCGCCAGGAGCACTCCCCAACCAAAGAGCGGCACGCCACCGCCGGGGCCGACGCGCAGCGGAATGTGGAAGAGCGTGGAAAGCATGGCAGTGCAGGAGGATCCGACTCCGATGATGAACCACTTCAGCCCGGCGGACTCAAGCGGGGAGGGAGTTGCTGATTGTCGATCAACCGCGTTGTTCCCAGGCGACCGGCTACGAGCGCCACGGCAGGGGCGCCGGGGGAGATCTGCGCGGCTAACGTATCCCGATCGACGACCGCCGCATAATCGACCGACACCCCCCGCTGTTCCAGAATATGGCGCATGGCGGCCTCGATGGTGGTCGCATCCTGCCCCGCGCCCCACAGGGCGGCGGCCTGACGAAGGCTCTCATGCAGGGCGACGGCCCTCTGGCGGTCCGCGGGGGAAAGGTAGGCATTGCGGGAACTCAGGGCCAAGCCATCGCTTTCCCGCACAGTGGGGCAGACCTCGATCTCAATCGGCAGGCCCAGATCGCGCACCATCCGCCGGACCACGAGCGTCTGCTGCCAATCCTTGGCGCCAAACAGGGCGACGTCGGCCGGCACGGCCAAAAACAGGCGGCAGACCACCGTGGCCACCCCGGAAAAGTGCCCCGGTCGAAGCCTCCCCTCAAAGGGCTCGGCCGGTCCTGCCACCACCACGGCCGTGGCGTGCCCGGCTGGATAGAGCGCCTCGGTCTCGGGGGCGAAAACCCACCGCACTCCCTGGCTGGCCAGCAGCGCGCAGTCGGCCGCAAAGGGGCGGGGATACCGGGAAAAATCCTCGGCGGGCCCAAACTGCGACGGATTGACGAAGACCGAAGCCACGACGTCGTCGCAGCGGGCCCGAGCCTGTGCGACCAGACTTCCGTGGCCGGCGTGCAGCGCGCCCATCGTGGGCACAAACCCGACCCGACGACCGGCTCGTTGGGCGGCCAGAACGGCCGCGCGCATCCGCGCCGGATCGCGTTCAACCACCACGCCAGAAATGGCAGCGGCCGCCTTTCCGGTGGATGGTTCTGCGGGGTTCATACCAGATTTTATAGCAGAGCCTCCACCGCAGCGATGCTCTCCAAGGTGGCCTGCCGCAGATCGGAGGCATCGATGGCCACCACGGCTTTGGGTACGGCCGCTGTGCCGCATGCAGATCGGCCGCCACCCCGCAGCCGGTCAGCCAGCCTCTCCTGGCAGGCGAGCAGGGCGGCGACGGTTGTCTCGGAGTGACCAGTTTGGCGGAGCAGCGATTCCGGAGTCGCCAGGAGCAGGATGGCCACGTTGGGTGCGATGGTGGTCTGCGCGAGGACTGCATGCTCGCTGCGCAGCCGCGACAATTCCTCCGGCGGCAAGAGTCCCTCGGCGGCGATCACCAGCAGCTCCAGCCAGTAGTCGGAGATGGTGCCATGAGACTCATCGGGCCAGGCATCGGCCTGCAGCGGATGGGTCCAGGCTGACAGTGTCTCCTGCCAATGGCCCAAGCTTCCCGATTCAGGCAGAGGCGCCGGTCTGCGGATACACCGCGCCAGCGTTGTGTCAGCGATCGCGGCGGCCACTTCACTGGCGCCGCTGCCAGCCACGCCAACCACAGCCACATGCGGATGCGGTTGAGAAATGTTCTCCAGCAGTGACTGAACACTACAGCCTGCCAGTGGGTGGGGGAGGCTGCCGGCGATCTCGGCTGCCGGCTCCAGCACAAAGCGACGGGTTGACATGCGTGGATGGGGAATCGTGAGCACCGCCCCATCGACCGTTTGATTGTCGATGACGGCATCATCGTAGAGCAGCAGATCGAGATCGATCGTGCGTGGCCCCCACCGCTCGCCACGTTCCCTATGCAGCGTGTTTTCCACCGCCGTCAGCATGCCGAGTACTTCATGGGGGCTCAGGTCGGTTTCGATCAGGCAGGCGCTGTTGAGAAACGGCGCCTGGCCGACCGGCCCGCCGACGGGGCGGGTTTCCCTGAGGCGGCTGACTTTCTGCAGCGTCACGCCGGGCATGAATCGCAGCAGCTCAACGGCCCCGTCGAGTTGTTCACGCCGCAGCCCTTGATTTGAACCACAACCGATCAGGCACTGGGCCATGCTTCACTCCCGGCGGCAGCCCGGGCTATCCAAAAAACCCGCGGCCTGAGATTGTACCGCTCCGGGGCGGCTCAGGGCCAAACTCAGGATCAAACTTGGGGCCAAACTGGTGATCAGCCGCGGGACTCAACCCCTTACCCACCGCCGGCCATCTGAGAGCGGGCATCCGAGCCCTGCTCTCCCCTGCCCTCTCCCGCGTCGAGGCGTTCGTGCAATCCCTTGAAGGCTCCAATCAGAAACAAAAAAACGGGGGGGACATCCAGGCCACGACCAAGGTCGTCGACTTTCGATCCCTCAAGTCGCCGCCCCCCAATTCTCGTTGAAGCTTGCGTTGTCTGACAGCCGCATGAATCGGTGCATCAATTGCATCCGCCCGATCGAGGCGGTGCACACACGTCCGTCGGGGGGTCATTCTGTGGGGCGAGCGTGGCTTGTCAAGGACTCCGCTCAAGCGCGCTTGGAAAAGAGGGGAATTGCGGGAGAAAGGCGCACGTCAAAAAAATATTTTTTTGCTGCGGCGCTGCGGCCGATGCAGGCACGTCGGTTCGGTGCGCGCAGCCGGCCCGAGGAACCACTCTTGCCACGGATCGCCGCCAGGCGCACAACTGCATCTTCACGCGGGAAAAGAGTTCGAGTTGTCTGGAGATCGGGTGTGCTGTGGGCATCTGCAGAAAAGGGTTTCGTCATGTCATCTCCTTTCGATGCTGAGAGCGAAAGCGATCCTGACGAAGTCGGGACCGGGCGTTTTTCCGCCGCTGCCCCCAGGGGGCTTGACGAACAGTTCGCAGACCTCGAGCGGGATATTTCAGGCGCGGGCAGCGATCCAGCAGAAGATGAGACGGTGGGGGACGGGAGCGGCGAGTCAGACTCGTATTGGAGCCTCTCTCGCACGCCACTGATGAGCTTGATCTTCACCTTCCCGCTGGTGGTGGCCTACGAGGGAGGCGTGCTCCTGCTGGGACGCGGTTCACCACGCAATGGTGCCGATGTATGGCTGCGGAACGGGCTCGACGCGCTCGGTTTTGGTGCCTACTTCCTGCTCCCTGTGCTGACGGTTTTGGGCCTGCTCGCCTGGCACCACATCGAGCACCACCGCTGGCGTTTCAGCGTTTGGGTGCTGGGGGGAATGCTGCTGGAATGCCTGCTTTTAGCGAGTGTTCTCGTCGGTTTGGCCCGGTTGCAGGGGGAGTGGTGGCCGCTTGCGGTGGCTGGCGGGTGGGCAGGGGTGGCTGCTCGTCTGATCGGCTTTTGCGGCGCTGGGTTGTATGAAGAGGTGCTCTTTCGGCTGTTGCTCCTGCCGGCGGTGATCTGGGGGTTTGCACGCTGCGGAGCCTCTGAGTGGGGAGCTGCCTTCTGGGGAGTGATGCTGACGAGCCTGCTGTTCAGTGCAGCGCACTACGTGGGGCCGCTGGGCGATTCGTTTGAGCTCTATTCGTTCACATTCCGCACCATGGCCGGCCTGTTTTTTGCCACGCTGTTTGTGGTGCGAGGATTTGGAATCGCCGCGGGAACGCATGCTGCCTACGACATGCTCGTGGGTCTGCTGTGAAGGCCTGGTGCGGTGGTCCCATGCCGTGGCGCCCGCTCGATGCGGCGATTGCCCGACCGGAGTGAATTCGGCTTTGAGTTTGTGGCGCTGGTTTTTATAATTTCGTCGGACTCGAAATCGCAGCCCGAGTGGCCCGGCCAGCGGGGATTCAGCTGCGTGTGGGGAGGGTGTGGTGGGAGTTTGGCCGGGATCGTTGGAAGGCGCAGGAGAACCTGCCGCGAAGGAGATGTGTCGAGTGCTTTCGGTTCGTCCCAAAGTCGCCGAGTTGGTTTTTCAGCTCTACGGCAGGGTGCTGCATCCGGAGCTGTTTGAGATCCACGCCTCCCGCACGATCGAGCGCGGTGGATATTCCGCCAGCATCGCCATCACCAGCGCCGGCCATCTGCTCTGCTGGCGGAAAGATGGCCTGCTCCTGACGGAGGTGGCCACCAGCGCCAATCAGCCGCTGCCGCAGAAGCGCCGGCTGCTGTCGTTCCGCCTGCAGGGTGAGCGGAGCGACCGCATGGAGTGCCGGGGAGGCGCCTGCTATCAGGTTTGCTTTCAGCTGGAAACCGTGGCGCCCGAGGTGTTTTGGACATTCCAGCAGGAATTGTGCGTTTCGGGCATCAAAGATGGCCTATTCCACCGGTTTGAATCGGGCGGCCGGATGGCGCTGGGGGCGGTGAGTTGGATCAATCTCGAGACCCGCTCCAAGAGCCTGCTGGTGCAGGCGTTCCATACATTTCCCGAGGATCTTGCGATCGTCAAAAGCCAAACGCTGTTTGAGATTCCCTAGCTGTCGCCGCCTGCTACGATCTCGTTGCTGAGGGACTTCCCGCAGAGAACCAGCGACCCCCTTCACGTCTGCGAACATTCGATGCCTGCTTCTTCCAAGAATCTGTCGCCTGGGCCCCGCCGCAGTCGCGTGCTCATTGCCGACGACAACGAGCCCAACCGCGAATTACTTGAGGTCTATCTCGCCGATATCGAGTGCGAGATCGCCACGGCGGTCGATGGCCGCGACACGCTCGACAAGGTGGCATCGTTCCATCCGGACGTGATCCTGCTGGATGTGATGATGCCCAAGCTGTCCGGGTTTGAAGTCTGTCAGCGCCTCAAATCAGACCCCACCACCAGCCCGATCATGATTCTCATGGTCACGGCCCTGGGTGAGCTTGGCGACATCGAGCGGGCGGTGGAATCGGGCACCGACGATTTCCTCTCCAAGCCCGTCAACCGGGTCGAACTGGTCAAGCGGGTGGAGAACATGCTCAAGCTGCGCCACGTGACCGACGAACTCGAGCGGCTCCGCAGCTACATCAGCAGTATGGATGACGACAAGCCGCCGCGCTAGCTGTCCGTGGAAAAAGTCATCCCTGACCCGCTCAATTGAAGATAGCCCACTCGGCCGACCGCAGGAAACGCCCCCGTCGAGGGTCCGGCTGGTGTTTCCTGAGTCGACCACCGCCGCATACGGCGGCGGGTACTTTATCCGCAGCCTGCTAGAGCGTCTTGCCCCGCACCGTGAGGCGACGCCCGCCGGAGCGGCTGCGGGGCTGTCTCGGTGGCAATCACGCGCAGCGCGAGCCTCGTACGCCCACCTGTTCGAGCACGCGGGAAGTGGCGTGCGACTTGTTGAGCACGTAGAAGTGGATGCCCGGCACGCCGCCGTCGATCAACTCCCGCACCTGCTGCGCGGCATAGCTCACTCCAGCCTCAAACTGCGCCGCCTCGTCGTCGCCGGCGGCTTCGAAGGCCCGCGTGAATTCCTCGGGAAGCCGTGCATGACAGAGGCTGGCGATGCGGCGCACCTGGGCGAAATTGGTCACCGGCATCACGCCGGGCACCAGTGGCGCCGTGATGCCCGCCTGGTCGCAGCGCTCGCGAAACCGGAAGAAGTCGGCGTTGTCGTAAAAAAGCTGGGTCACCACGACGTCGCCGCCAGCATCACACTTTCGCTTCAGATTCTCCAGGTCGGCAGCGGGACTCTTCGCCTCCTGATGGGTTTCCGGATAGCCAGCCACGAGGATTCCGAGCTGGGGGAATTCGGCGCGAATGAGCGCCACCAGATCTGAGGCGTAGTGCAGGCCGCCGGTCACGGCTTGGAAATGCGCTTCCCCCTTGGGTGGATCGCCGCGCAGAGCCACGATGGCCGACACTCCCCGCTGGCCGGCCTCGCGGAGATAATTCCGCAGCTCATCGGCGGTGTTGCCGACGCAGGTCAGATGGCTCGCCACCGGGACATCGTGCCGCCGGCGAACTCCTTCAATCACATCGAGCGTTGTGCCGCGGGTCGACCCCCCTGCCCCGTAGGTGCAGGTGATCAAGGCTGGCTCGTAGGCCATCAATTCATCCACCGTCTTCCACATCATCGCTTCCGACTCGGGCGTCTTGGGCGGAAACAGCTCAAACGACAGGCCGAATTGGCCGCTCGCGTAGGCATCCTTGATCGACATGGCCGGGGACCTCAGGGTTCCAGGGGGCGACGAGCAGCACACAACGTCTGATCGCCACGATATTCTAGCGCGGTGGCCGGGGCTGACGCAGCAGCAGATTGTGCCGAGCAATTATGGTTTTTCCGCGAGTGTAGCCAGCAGTTCTCGATCGGCTGGGAGCAGTTCCACGCCCCGGCGGGCCATCATGCGTTCCAGGCCCGTCGCTGCTTGGGCGGGAGTGGTGCGGCGCGGGAGGCCGCCGTCATCGATCAGCGTGGTCGTGAAGGCCTCGGCGCAGGCCGGCACATCCCCGGTCACAGTGGCCGCGACGCCGATCGTGGCCCCGCAGGGGATCGAGGAGCTGATCCCTGTTTTGGCCAAGTCGCCGATGAGGGCGCCCAAAAACTGCCGGCCTGTCTCGAGGCGGGCGGCTGGATGGCCCGGCCGGGCCGGCAGGCGGATCGGTCCGTAGCTCACCTTGAGATTGCTGGTGATGGTGCCGGCAGCGATGTTCACCCAACTGCCGACATGGCTGTGGCCGAGGAATCCGTCATGAGCCTTGTTGGAATAGGACTCCATCACGCTCGCCTCGATCTCCCCCCCCACGCGGCACTGCCCGCCGATGGCAGAGCCGGCCCGCAGCCAGGCATGGGGATTCACTTTTGTGTGGGGTCCGATCCAGAGCGGGCCATCGAGGCAGACAAAGGGGCCGATCTCCGCTCCCGTCTCCACCACCACCGGCCCCTGCCGCACCACCACCTCGTCGGCCACATGGGCTTCGGGCGCCACGAACAGGCCGGGGCGGATTTCGGCATAGCCTCCTGAATCAAGGCGGACCGCCAGCGAACCGGCCAGCGCGAGTTCGTGGAACGAGACCAGCTCATGGGGCCATTCGATCATGTCGACCATGGCGTCGAGTTCGACCAGATCGTGGGCCTTGAGTAGCGCGGTGGAATCGGTGGCTGCAGTACCGGCGAGCAGCGCCTGCAGCAGTCGGTCGTCGGGGCCGTCGTGCGCTGGGGAGCAGTGGAGGAGGGCGGCGGCGACATTCCCCTGTGCGTGCACAATGCCGCGGTGGCCCGCCTCCACGAGGCTGCGCAGCGTGAGCAGGCTCTCTCGCGACGGCACGACACGGGCGTTGGCCACCAGCAGCAGGCTGCCGTGCCGCGACTGGGTTTCCGCGGGGCGAGCGGCGGCAGAGGGGACTGAAATGCCATCGGCGGCAAAAGCTGGCCCGCCCCACAGCGGGGCCCGTGTCCCGGCGAGCTGTTCCAGATAACGGCGCAGGTGGGGCCGCAGGGAGGTGCGGAGCTGCCCGAAGGGGAGGAGGCGTTCGAGGAGCGTGACGCTGCCGATGCTCAGGCTGCAGGCGGGGCGGGCGTCAGCGAGCGGGCTGAGCCGGGCGCAGAGGGCATCTTCAAAGATAAGTGTTTGCATGCCTACAGCCTAGGCTGAGGGCAACCGGGAGTGCCAGCAGGAGTGCCGGCGGGGGGCTCCCCGCCGGGCTGCGGTCCAAGCCCCGGGGAATTTGCCGGGAGTCTGGCAAATGGTGGAACGAGGATTTAGTCTCAGATACGTTGGCCCACGGGCCGGAGTGGCGAAATGGCAGACGCGACGGACTCAAAATCCGTTGTCCGCAAGGACGTGTGGGTTCAAGTCCCTCCTCCGGTACTTTTTAAAGCTGGCCATAGAGTGGGGTTTGCCAACGGGCAGCCCCCCCCGCGCGGCGAGCACACGTGCCGATTGTTAGGCGCACTGTTAGCAGGCTGTGGATAAAGTGCAGCATCGCTGGATGCGATGCCCGTCGACCGTGGAAAACCTCGGCTTTTCCACCGGGCGACCGAGTGGACTGTCTTCAATCCAGAGGTGCATGGAGGACTTTTTCCACGGGCAGCTAGGAGCCG
>Ga0114967_10002815_pt1 | contig 14483 bp, 14 predicted proteins | sample M_130628_MF_Meta_FD_92639 | JGI IMG/M metagenome (GOLD analysis project Ga0114967, IMG submission 92639) | Freshwater microbial communities from Lake Montjoie, Canada to study carbon cycling - M_130628_MF_MetaG | ecosystem: Environmental > Aquatic > Freshwater > Lake | place: Lake Montjoie... | reverse complement strand
GGGGATGGTTAGGGTGAGGCGTTCTGCAGTTTCAGCATTTCATCCACCAGCCTGGACGAGAAGCTATTATCCACCGGGGCGTCGGCAGGGCAGGTCACCCACATCCAACCATGGCCATCGGAGGTGAAAAAGCGCGCGGCGACGGCGGGTTTCAGCTTGGCGCATATGTTTTCCGGCACGCCGATCTGCAGGCTGCCGGAGACCACCACACGCTCCACTGGCTTGGCACCGCTGAGATCACCGGGGGTTTTGATCCTTTCCTGCCGGAAACTGCCTTTGAGCCGGGCCATGGGGCCGCAGTCGGCTTCAAAATCAGAAACATCCACCACCAGCCCCCCGTGTTCGGACGAGCCTCCGGTTTTGAACGAGGCCTTGCCGGAACGCAGGGGAAGCAGGCGGTATTGGTCTTCACCAGTGAGTTGCTGCAGGATTTTCAGGAGGGGCATGCCTGAAAGGCGACCGCTTTTAAGCGTGAGCTGGCCCTCCGTTTTGATACCGCTGATCCGGTTCGGGCTACCGGTGATTTTCAGGGTGAGATCCGCTTCGCCTGACAAAAAGACCGCGGTCCCTGCTGGCAGCAGATCCTCGAGGCGGGCGGAGTTCCAGGTGAGCGTGGCATCCGCTTCCGGGACCTCCCCGAGCGTCAGGCTGCCCGTCAGGCTGCCGGTGCCGCCATTGGCGCGTTTCAGCACCGCTTCATTCACTGTCAAACGACCATCTCCCATGGTGGCAGCCAGTTTTTCAAGGGGCATGCGGCCCAGCCAGCCCAGTTCAAAAATGCCGCTGCCTGCCGTGATGACCCAGCCTGCCGTGGTGCGGTTCATGTCCAGCGGTATGTCAGTCAGGCTACCGGAGGTGGTCGGCGAGGTGCCCCAGGTGGCGCTGAGTTTGGCTAGCTGCAGCCCGTTGATTTTCAAAAGCTTGAAGTCCGGAGCAATGCCGTAGCCGGCATACATGAGCTGTGGCGGTGGGGCGCTGAGGGCACCGGTTTTCCGCAAGGGGGGGGGCAGTCCTGGAATCGCATCTGTGTCTGCCGGGCCGGAAGGTGAAGCCGGCTGGGAGCCCAGCCCACCGGAGCGCAGGGCTAGCTTCAGCTCCTGCAGACTCACCCGTTGCCAGATCCACTCCCGTTTGAACAAGTTCTGAAAGGGGAGACGCGTAGCCAAACCCTTGGCCTCCATGGATTCGAAAAAAGCGTCGGGACCTCCCGTGGCTTTCAGGGTGGAGCAGGTCATCATTCCATCCATCGACCACGCGGTTTTGGTTGCCGTCAGTGATTTGGCGCGCAGCAGGGTTCCCATGCCCTGGCTGAACAGGTCATTGAAATCCTTGCTGCCCGTGAATTTCATCACCAGACTCAGGTAGATCAAAGCAGGGACTGCCAGCACGATCAGCAGCCGGATCAGATATCCCACCAGCTTTGCGAGCGGATGGGCATCGTAGGGAGGGTGCAGGAGACGGCTGCGGTTTCCCTGGATGAAATCCCGCTGGGCCGCCCATTCATTCATGGAATCGCTGTATGATTTCTCGGAAGGTTGTTTGATGGGATCCATGGGACAGAAAGGAATGGGAGTAGAACCTGGGTGGGGAATGTCGCCCGCTGGGCTCAATGTCAACCGCTTCCGGTCCGTGGGGCATCCGCTGGAACGGGGTCGCCGTTGGAGCCAGCATTCCGCTTGGTTTCCGGATCAGGTCAGGAGAACAGCGGGTGGCAGGGGGCGGCTGATTTCCCCGACGCGCATGCCAAAGCCAGGGCCGGCCAGAGTGGCCAGGCTGATCTGGCCTGAGCGTCTTTGATAGAGTCCCGGGTGCACTGCGGCCTCGGCGGCGGAAGCGGCGGGGTAAAACTGCATGCTGTTGGTTTCCACCCCGGCGATGGTGGGGGCGTGGGCGGCGAGGAGGCAGTGGGGGATCTGGGCCAGCATGGGATTGGTCAGGTCCTGCACCATCAGGGTCATGCCGTGTGCCTCGGCCCAGCAGAGGCTGAGCAGGGCTCCGGTTTGGGTCTTGCAGGTTTTCAGGGCGACGCCGCTCCAGCCGAGGGCGCGGCCGTGACGCACGTTTTGCCAGTCATGGGCGCTCTCATCCAGAAAGAGGGGACGCCGTGCGCTCACCGCATGCACCGGGATGGGGTGCTCCTCCAATTCATACGGGAAGGGTTGCTCGACATAAAGCAGGAGCGCAAAAATCCGGGGCTCATCGTCGCGGAGCCGGTCCAGGATTTCCGTCACGTAGTCAGGATCCGTGACGGTGCAGTTGAAGTCCGCGCTGATCCAGAGCACTTCCAGCGCCAATGCACAGCGGCCCACCTGAACCAACCGCTCGTAGTCCCAGACGGCATCGTTGCCGCGGAGCTTCACCTTCAGGGCTTTCAGGCCATCCCGCTGGATCCAGTCGGCGAGGAGGACGGGATGGCCATCTTCCGGGCTGGGCCCGCTTTGGTCCGCAGCCGTGATCGGGTCCAGGCCACCAACGAGGTGCCATGCCAGCAGACGTTCAGGAATTTTTTTACGGAAAAAGTCCTCCGGGTATTGGCCCGCGAAGGACAGGGATCCGGCGCGGTCCGCTGCGGGTGTCAGGAAATCGGCCAGATCGCGGTTCATCCACTGTTGGTTATAAGTCTGGTAAACCGGCACCTCATTCACCTGCCCGTAGGCATCGTGCAGGGCGGCATCAAAGGCGGAGGCGCAGACGAGGGCGGCCAGCCAGGGCAGGACAGGGGCCCCCGGAGAGTCTGCCTGCCAGGCCAGCCACTCTGTCCGCAGGGTGTGGGTGATAAAATCCTGACCACATTCCATGGCATGCCCCGGCCCGCCATGGCCGGGCCACCGCTTCGCCAACCTGACGCAAAAATCCTGCAGGGTCTGCAGCCGCAGTTCATAGGGCAGGGGGGAGGGCCAGACCCATTGCACGCTGAGCGGGGTTTCGCCCCAGCCATCGGCCTCGCGCCCGTCCCGCCGGCGCACCCTGAGCCGCACGCGGGCGCAGGTGACGGAAGTCAGGACCTCAGTGCCGAATTTCAAAGGCACCCGTGTGCTCACCGGCAGAAAGTGGAGAGCCGCGCCGGTGACGGTGATATCAGAGGGTCGCATGGGAGTGATGGAGGGAAAAAGGGTTATTCCGGAAGAGGCCGGCCGTTGGTTTCCGGGGCCAGCCGGATGATGCCAATGCCGAGCAGGTAAATCAGAGTGATCGTGGCTCCCATCGCCGCATAGCCACCATAGAAATTCACGAGGGCTCCACTGGTGAGGGCCCCCACGGCAGCGACGATGCGTCCGGCATTGTAGCAAATGCCCTGGCCGGTGGCGCGGACCCGGGTGGGGAAAAGTTCTGGCAGGTAAAGGGGGAACCAGCCATAAAAGGCGGCAGTGCAGGCTCCGGTGGCGAAGACCAGGGTCAGGAAGGTGGGGGTGTAGGTGGATTGGGTGCGGAACAGCAGCCCGCAGACAATGAGGGAGCAGACGCACAGAATGGTAAAACTGGTGCGGCGGTTGATCCGGCCCAGTAAAAGCGGTGCCAGCAGACTGCCCACGGTAGCTCCCAGCGCAGAGAGCATTTGGGCGGTGGCCTTGGCTCCATGCACCTTCCCGCCCGTCATTTGGTCGGCCCAGAGCGGGATCCATTGCACGCTGCCCCAGGTGCCGACCAGCACGATGGAGGACAAGGCGATGCCGGTCAGGGTGCGCCGGAGCAGCGGTCCGCCCAGCACTTCCCGCAGCGGCGAGATGAACATCCCAGACTGCGATTTGGCATTTTCCCAGCGGGGAGACTCCGGGACGAAGAGGCGGATTAAAAACGTGAGAACAGCCGGAGAGGCTCCTACCAAAAACATCCAGCGCCAGGATTCCTGGGTCACGGGCACCAGCCAGGCCACCACGCCTACGAGGACCATGCCAAAATTGGCGGCGGCCCCGATGGCACCAGCCAGCCAGGGCCGGCTGCGTTCCGGCCAGACTTCCATCACCAGCGCCACGCCCAGGGCCCACTCCCCACCCATCCCCAGCGCGGCGATGAAGCGGAACCCGGCCAGGTGCCATGGTTCCTGGGCAAACCAGGCGGCACCACTGAAGAGCGAATAGCAAAGAATGCTCAGGGACATGGCGCGCACCCGCCCGATGCGGTCTCCCAGCCATCCAAAGACCACGCCACCCAGCGCGGCTCCGACCAGGAAAAAGGCGGTGATGGTGCCCATCCATCCTCCGACCTGACCTTCCGCCCCGGGCCCCAGCATGGAGAGGAGGGCCGGGCGGGCCACCACCGGGAACAACCCGATTTCAAAGCCATCTAACAACCAGCCAAGCACGGCGGCCCATAAAGCCATGCGGGCTCCACGGGTGATGGCGGGGGAACTGCCGTGGAATGAAGGCGCTGGGGAAGGTTCTGACATAGCGGGTGGGGCGCCATACCAAAACGCGCCGGAGTCACCAGTCATACTCGGCGTCAGAAGAAAAATCCAATCCGGGCAGCCCGGCATCAACTGTCCATCTTCGCGACTTCCTGGAGAAATCGCCCAGGGCCTGAAATCAGCTATTTTTTGCGCTTTCGTTCCTTGGGCGCAGAGCCGGGGCCCTGCTTTCGGCCTTCCCTGGCGGGAAGGGGCTCCAGCATCCGCTGCTGGACTTCCGGCAGCACGCCGCTGGACTGCACCCATTCGGCGGCGGCAGCCTGATCTTTGGAACTCCAGAGCTGCACGCTGCGCACCAGAGCCGTTTCCCGCTCGGTGGGATCCTGGATGCTCTGAGCCCATTGGATCGCCGCATCGGGGTCGCTCCGGGCGATGGATCTGGTGAGGGAGCTGACCGCCGCGTCCCGTGAGGATCCGGCCGGCATTTGGGCCAGCCAGGTGCTGCTGGCCAGGGGATCGCGCCGGTTCCAGGTGCGCATGGCGTCCTGCCAGGCGGCGTCGCGGGCCGGACCTTCCGGCAGGGTAGTGATCCAATTCACCGCCGCAGCGGGGTCCTGGGCGGCCCAGCTCCGGGCGACGGCGGCGAGTGCTTCGGCATTGCCCTGCAGTCCGGTCCGGGTCGTCAGCCAGGCTGCTGCTTTGGCAGGATCTTCCCCGGCGTATTCGCGGAGCAGGCTGGCCATGGCTTGATCGCGCAGCGTGGCATCCGTGAGGGAACCGGCCCACTGGGCGGCGGCATCCATGCCCAGGCGGTATTGCTCCCGGGCGATCAATCCGGTCATGGGAGCCCGTTCCTCTTCACTGAAGGACGCCAGCATGGCTACGGCCTGCGCAGGATCGGCCGTGGCCAGGCCCCGGATCAAACTGTTTTTCAAGTTCGCCAGATCCCGGGTGGCGTCCTCCTTGCCTTCGGTTAGCGATCCGTTTGATTTTTCCCGGTCCCTGATCCACGCCAGGGCCGCAGCGGGGTCCTTGGCAGCCCATCCGCTCATGGCGTGGGACTGGGCTTTCAACTCCTCCTTGCCGCCCCCTTTTTTATCCCCGCTGGCCAGGATGCCGGCCAGGGCGGCTGCTCCGTCCAACGAGCCCCAGGCGTGGGCCAGCAGGGGCAGATAGCGGAAGCTTTCGCCCTTGCGGCTCAGGGTGGACATTGCCGTCCAGGCGGCTCCGGCATTTTCCGGAGTCAGTTCCCGGAGCAGGGCAGAAAAAGCCTCCATAGCCAGCACCGGGTTTCCTTCCTGCAGGATCGCCTGGATGATGGACTGCATGGATGCGGCAGGTATTTTTCCTTGGATGGTGCGTTGCGCTGGCCAGCGTTCCGGTGCCGCCAGTCGGGGAGCCGGAGACGCGGGACCAGGGGCCGCAGCCACGACTGACTTGCCGGCCCTGACGGAAGGAGCAACCGCTGGGACGGGATGCACCATCAGCCAGGTCAGGACAGAAGCGGCCAGGGCGGAGGCGGTGGAAAAAAGCAGAGTGCGCATAATAAATCAGGCGGCGGTGCTCCCTTTCCGGTCTCAAAAATCATTGATTTGAGAGGGAACGGGCTGACCAGGATTAACCTGCCAAGGATACCGCGTGGCTGCCAGCCTTCAAACTTCCGTATTCGCGTTGCTCCACAAAAGACGGGAGGCCCACCGCATGGCAGACCTCCCGCTTTCCTTTCATTGGGGAATCAATGGGCGCAGCTGCAGGTTTCGGCGCTGCAGCTTTCTGTTTCACTGCGGCTCCACGCATTGGCTTGGATGGCCTCATCCAGTGGGGTGCCGGCGAGGTGGTCAATGTAGTTGCTCATGATTTTCATGGATACGCCCAACACCACTTCCATGGCCTGAGTGGCCGTATAACCGGCCGCGAGGAAGGCTTCCTGTTCTTCTTCCCGGGCCCATCCCCGCTGGTTCACGATGCCTTTCGTGAAGAGCCGCAGGGCTTCCCACTTGGGATTGGCCAAGGGCTCATCGGATCTGACGGCGGTGAGGATTTCCGCAGGGATTTTCTGCATGCCGCCGATGGTGGTATGGGCGGCGACGCAGTAGGAACAGCCATTTTCGGCGCTGGTGGTGATCGCGATGATCTGTTGCTCGGTGGGCGTGAAGCTGGATTTTCCAAAGGCCTCACTGAGACTCAGATATCCACCCAGCACCGCCGGTGAATTGCCAAAGGTGGCGAACAGATTTGGGATAAATCCGAGCGAGCGCTGGACGTTGGCGAGAAGAGGCTGGGCAAGCGCTGGAGCGGTGGCAGGGGTTTGGAGTTCAAGTTTCATGGTTTGGTTTTGGTTTGGAATTAATTTGGTCGTTTTGGTTTTGTGTTGGGTGGGTTTTCTTGCGGGTTCACACCGCTTCCCTGATCAGGCGCAGCAGGGTGGATTTGGTTTGCAGGCCACGGAGGCGCGTGACGGGTTGGCCGTTTTTGAAGACGATCAGGGCCGGGATGCTGGTAATGCCGTAGCGGGCCGCGATGACTGGGGAGTGGTCGACATTCAGTTTTGCCACAAGGGCCTGACTGCCTTGTTCCTCCGCGATCTCATCAATCACTGGGCCCAAGGTGCGGCAAGGGCCGCACCACTCGGCGTGGAAGTCGACCAGCACGGGCTGGCTGGTGCTGTTCAGCGTGGCATCGAAGGTTGAATCAGTGAGGTGGGTTGTTTTCATGGGTGTTGGTTGTTTTGGTTTGTTTTCGTTTCGTCAGGAGAGGGGGGAAGCATTCACAGGGAAGGTGTCAGCGCCCGGGCCATCCGGCGTTGGGGCGGGAAAGTGCGGCTGGTTTTGACAAACTGGAGCGTGGTGGTCGGCGAGAGCGTGGCGGCATGGCGGAGGGCTTGTTTCAGGGCTTGGAATTTGAGGGTGATTTGTTGGAGAAAGGCCTTCCATTGTGCCGCACGGCGTTGCTGACGGAGGATCCGCTGGCGGCGGCGCTGGAGCATGACAGCCAGATCCCGGTTGGTGCTGAGGGTTGGCCAGGCGGAGGTCATGGGGTAGGCGAGGCGGTAGTCGTGGAGGGATGAGGTGTTCATGGGTTTATTGAGGGGAATAGACAGACAGGTTTGTCTGAAAGTAGCCAAAAAAAGTCAGAGCCGGGAGACGCTGGTGCTGGCGCATTGGCAACGGCAAAGCATGAGGGCAGCCTCCAGGGCGGAATCGACCGGCCAGGTGCTCCGGGCATTTTGGGCTTCGCTGACCGCCCCCGAAAAGAGGAGGAAGATGGCATCACCCAGCGCCCGGGCTGCAGCAGGGTCCCGGTGAACTTCCAGCGCAAGGCTTTGCCAGAAGCTCCGGGCCTCCGCTTTATAGTCACGGATCACCTCGCGGACGTCGCTGTCCGAACAGACCATGGAGGCAGTGATGGAAAAGGGACAGCCCCGGAAATTCGAGGCTTTGACGTATCTCCGGATGGCATCGAACTTGAACACGATCTTTTCCTCCACGCTCAGCGGCTGCTTCAGGAGGTCCCGGCTGGTTCGCAGGGCTTGCTCTGCCTCGGTCTGCAGCCATGCGGCGCAGAGGATTTCCTTGCTGCGGAAATTTGAGTAAAACGTCGCTTTGGCGACATCGGCCTTTTCGATGATTTCATTGATACCCACCAACTCGCAACCGCGTTCCGCAAAGAGCGCGGAGGCCGTGTCGAGGATTTGTTGGCGGGTTTTGCTCATGGGAAGAAAATAGACTGACTTGTCTGTTTGCGCAAATGATTTTTTCAGATTTTTGAAAAAGCCTCCTGCGCGGCCCTGCATTCAAGAGTCCCATTTTGGTTTCCCCTCGCGCCCCGGCGGACTTGTGCCAGCATGGTCCAATGCCGGCTGTGAATACCTATACCAAACCCCTGACCATGGATCAGGTGAAGAAACTGCGTGGAATTTTGGATGAGCGTGGCTGGGCCTTTGAAAAGAAGGAGTGGGCGATTTTTGCAGCCAAAAAGGCCTCGGTGAATGTGGTGGTTTACGAAAAGGGGCCCAAGGTGGTGGTGCAGGGCAAGGGCCTGCAGGAGTTTGTCGAATTCATCCTGGAGCCTGAAGTGCTGGGGGTGGCGGAGTTGGGCTATGAGGAGGTGACGCAGGCTGAAATGTTTTCCCCCCACTTCGGCATCGATGAAAGTGGGAAGGGCGATTTTTTTGGTCCTTTGGTGATTGCGGGAGTTTATACGGACGCTGGCATCGCCCGGGAATTGATCGCGGCCGGGGTGCAGGATAGCAAAGCCATCGGGTCAGATGCGCGGATCCGCTCCCTGGCAGAAGTCATCCGCGGAACCCCGGGGGTGGCCTATGAACTGGTGAGCATGGGACCGGAGAAGTATAATCATCTTTATAGTGAGGCAGGAAACCTGAATCGACTGCTGGCCTGGGGACATAGCACCGTGATCGAGCAACTGCTGAAGCAAAGGCCGGACTGTCCCCGCGCGCTGAGCGATCAGTTTGCCCACGAGAGTGTGCTGAAGAAGGCCCTGGGGGCGGGAGGGAAGAGGATCCAACTGGATCAGCGGACCAAGGGGGAAAGCGATGTGGCCGTGGCGGCGGCTTCCATCCTGGCCCGGGAGCGCTTTATTGACTGGATGGGGGAGGCCTCGGCGCGTCTGGGCATCACCCTGCCACGCGGCGCGACGGTGGTGAAGCCGGTTGCCAAACAAATCCTCGCCGCGCGGGGCGTCGATTTCCTGCCCAGAGTCTGCAAGGTGCACTTCAAAACCTACCGGGAGGTGATGGGCCTGCCGCCGCTGGACAAGCCGGTGAACCGCTGGACGAAGCGGAAATCCTGACGCCTGCCGGGGGCTACATGCGCTCGGTGGTCTGGATGCCCATGAGTCCGAGCCCGGTTTTGAGAACGCGGGAGGTGGCATCGCAGAGGGCGAGGCGGGTGGCGCGCACCTGGCCTTCGGCACGGAGCACGGGGCAGGCTTCGAAAAAGCCATGGAAAGCCTGGGCCACGGTGAAGAGATAGGTGGCCAGGACATTCGGGCGGAAATCCTCCAGCACCGCCGGGACTACTTCGGCAAAGCGGGAAAGCGTCAGCGCCAGCCAGCGTTCCGCGTCCCCGGTAATCTGATAGGGAGCAGCGAAAAGCGGGGCCTCCGGGATAGTATCCTGCGGGCTTTCCAGCTTCCGGAAAATGGAGCGGGTGCGGACGTAGCTGTAGAGCAGATAGGGCGCGGTGTTCCCCTGCAGGGCGAGCATCTTTTCCCACGAGAATTTATAATCGGTCAGGCGGTGCTGGCTGAGTTCCATGTATTTCACCGCCCCGACCCCTACCACCCGGGCGATTTCTGCTTTTTCGGCTTCAGGAAGGTCAGGATTTTTTTCCTGCACCACCGCGAGCGCCCGTTCTTCTGCTTCTTCCAGCACTTCCATCAGCCCCACGCTTTCGCCGCTGCGCGTTTTCATCATGGTGCCGTCCGAGCCGAGGATGCTGCCGAAGGCTATATGCTGGAATTCCGCTGCCAGGCCCCACCGGCGGGTGGCATCGAAGAGTTGCTGGAAGTGCAGGGCCTGGGGCGCGCCGACGATATACCAGACGGCATCCGCCTGCCAAACCTTCAGCCGGTGCTCGACCGTCGCCAGATCCGTGGTGGCATAACCATAGCCACCGTCGCGTTTCCGGATGATGAAAGGCGCGGCGTCAGGCGAATCTTCCGTGAAGATGCACAGCGCACCATTGCTTTCCCGGGCCAGGCCAGCGGAGGCGATTTCCTCCACCAGGGAAGGCAGGCGGTCATTGTAAAAACTCTCCCCGAGATAGTGATCGAAGGAGATGTCGAGTTTGTTATAAACCACCGCCAGTCCCGCCAGGGAAACATCCACGCAGCGTTGCCAGATGGCGCGGTTTTCAGGATCGCCGGCCTGGAGTTTCACCAGCTCGGCGCGGCAGGCGTCCCGCACGGGCGTATCTGTGCGCTCTCCGGCCTTCAGGGCTTCCTCCTGGGCCTTGCTCTCGGCGTTGACGGCTTGGTAAAGCCGCAGGAGTTCGCGGATAGGATCGGCCAGGAGCGCGGCCTCATCCAAGTCGCGCTTCCAGCCGTAGAGCACCATGCCGAACTGGGTGCCCCAGTCACCGATGTGGTTATCCGTGATGACCCGGTGGCCGAGAAAACGGGCGATGCGGCTGAGGCAATCCCCGATGATGGTGCTGCGGATGTGGCCCACGTGCATTTGTTTGGCCACATTGGGGGCGCTGAAATCGATCACGATGGTGTGTGGATGGGCAGCCGGGGCCACGCCCAATTTTTCATCGGCCAGCAGCGTTTCCAGGCGGCTGGCGAGGGCGTCCGGGGTGATTGCGAAATTGATGAAGCCGGGGCCGGCTACGGTGGGCGTAGCCGAGAGGCCGGAGACGTCGATGGCCGCAGCCAGCCCGGTGGCAAGGGCCCGGGGATTGGTTTTGAGCGCCTTCGCCAGCACCATCGCGGCATTCGTCTGATAGTCGCCAAAACGGGGATCGGCCGCCTGATCGACGGCGGCGGTGAAGCCGTCCGGCAGAACGTGGCCGAGGGAGGAAAGGGCAGCCGCGACGCGGGTCTGGAGAAGCTGGGGGAAGGTCATGGGCCGTCCAGTCTGGCAGGTCTGCCGGATTTCTCAACTGTTCAGGGGTTGCTGCGGAAAGTTCCCGCATCACGGGCTGGGCAGATTGTCCATTGCCGCCGGCCTGTCCTGCATCCACAGCGGAGGAGTGCATCCTTCCTCCCCAGTCCCCGCTCCCACTGACCGCCTGCAGCGGCCGCTGCGGGACCTCCGTATTTCGGTGACGGACCGCTGCAATTTCCGCTGCACCTACTGCATGCCGCGGGAAGTGTTCGGCCCTGGATATGAGTTCCTGCACCGGAGTGGCCTGCTGACCTTTGAGGAAATCACACGGCTGGCTGTGGTTTTTGTCCAGTTGGGCACCCGGAAGATCCGGCTGACCGGAGGCGAGCCACTGCTGCGCCGGAATTTGGAGCGTCTGGTGGAGCAGTTGCGCGCCAGTGTGCCTGACGTGGAACTGACCCTGACGACCAATGGCTCCCTGCTGGTAAAGAAAGCTGCGGTGCTGCGCGCGGCGGGCCTGCACCGGATGACAGTTAGCCTGGATGCGCTGGATGACGCTACTTTTCAAAAAATGAATGATGCCAGCTTCCCTGTGCAGCGGGTGGTGGAAGGAATCGAAATGGCGCGGCAGGTGGGTTTTACCCCGGTGAAGATCAATACCGTGGTGCGGCGCGGAGTGAATGAGCATGCCATCACGGAACTGGCCCGGCGCTTTGGCGGGCCGGACTACGTGGTGCGCTTCATCGAATACATGGATGTGGGAAACACCAATGGCTGGCGGATGGATGATGTGCTGCCTGCCCAGGGCATTGCAGCGCACCTGGAAAGCCTGGGGGGAGCCCTAACGCCGCTGCCGCCGCGTGATCCCGGGGAGGTGGCCCGCCGCTTCCGCACTGCCGGGGGCGGGGAAGTGGGCATTATCGCGAGTGTGACGCAGCCTTTTTGCCAGACCTGCAACCGTGCCCGGCTGAGTTCGGAGGGGCGACTCTTCACCTGTCTTTTTGGAGCGTCAGGACTGGACCTGCGCGGACCCCTGCGCGCCGGTGCCAGCGATGCTGAACTGGCCAGCCTGATCCGGGGGGCCTGGCAGAACCGCAGTGACCGCTACTCGGAACTCCGCGCCACGGCGGGGGCTCCGGCCCATAAGGTGGAGATGAGTGCGATTGGGGGTTAGGGCTTTCCGGTGCCGGGCTGGGTTAATCAATTCAGGGGCCACTTTCAGACGGATGAACGGCTCCGCCGGAGGGGCCGGAACACAGCCGTCCCGGCTGTGCCGGGTGGCTGGCGTCCCGCCAGCAGGACCTTACAGCGGTCAGGATGACCGCCAGCCAGCACCGGCGGGACGCCCGTGTTCCACTGGTGGCCTTGGATTGCATGGCGGCCCAAGGATCTCCTTTTTATGTATTATTGGGTTCAAGGTTCAAGTTCATGGACCTTGAAAACCAGAATCGTTCGACAACCGTTATCATCGGGGCTGCGCCCAATGACAACCATGGCCATGGCCATTAGGCTGAAGGATACTCATAACTCAGTTGGTCAATGGAATTGCAGCCTGGTTCCCGTCAGGATTCAGTTTTTCAAGCAATTCGAGGAATTCTGCTTTTCCCATTCCCCCCTGTGCCCGCTTTAGAATACTCCCTTTCGGATCAGTAATGATCGTGGTTGGCGTGGCAACTACACTATAATGACTTACCATTTCGGCCACCTTGGGATCATCCATGTCAATCATCACGGGGGTGAAGCCTGCTCTGACCACCGACTCCACCTGCTCATCCGCCCAGACCTTGCGTTTCATGATTCGACAAGGAACGCACCACCCGCCGGTGAAGAAAAGGAGAATGGGCTTTCCGGATTGGGCGGCTTGCTGTTGAGCCGAGGCGTAGTCTTTGGCCCAGGTGACGTGGTTGGAGGGAACGTAGAAATCGTAATAGACCCAGACGAGGGAGACTGGGATGGTGCCGAGCCAGAACCAGCGCCAAAAGTTAAACTTGCCCCGATGGGGCTTTGATGCAGTGCCAGTGGACGACGATGGTTGCGATGCTGTGCCATTCATGGGTTTAGCATAACGGGAATAAAGCCTAATTTTTCATGGCAGGCGACAGCGGGCAGGAAGCGTCGATGCCACGGCAGGTGTCATACGAGCTGCGGCCTGCATTCGTTTCGCTCTTGGTGGTTCGTGATGCTGCTCCATCATATTCAGTGGCCCCAGCTAGAAAAGGGGTGCTCCGACAAATGGGAGTTGGTGTATCTGTGGTCATAAGAGACTTCAAGTCCAATCCAGGAAGGCCTCAGAAATACCTCGTCCTCGGAACCCAACTCGATCTCAGCAACGACGAGTCCGGCGCTCGCACCGTGAAATTCATCAACCTCCCAAATGTGTGAACCGACGGTCACTTGGTGGCGGGTCTTCTGGATCGTTGGGGCAAGACAAAGTGCTAAAAGGTCACGTCCGGTCTCCATAGGGACAGGAAGCTCAATCTCTGCCCGGGTGATTCCCGCTGAACGCCCCTTGACGGTCATGAACGCCTGATCCCCGCACAACCGGACCCGGACAATGCGATCCGGATCACGGGACAGGTAACCCTGAACCACCGGTGTAGAGACCGAACCAGCCCTCCAGTCATCACTGGTTACAAGAAACTTCCTCTCAATTTCGACAGGCATGGCGTGTGATTCTGTTGGTGGATAAAACGCTTCGGATCAGGCGGTGGCGAGTGGAAAGCGTCGATGGGTGCGAACGGGAATTCATGTAGCATCCTGGGCTACAAGTGGAACACGGGCGTCCCGCCGGTGCTGGCTGGCGGTCATCCTGACCGCTGTAAGCTCCTGCTGGCGGGACGCCAGCAACCCAGCACAGCCGGGACGGCTGTGTTCCGTTCCATGAATATGCGGTCGCACCCGCGTCGATGACGAGACAGAGCCTATACAGGCCGTTGCCTGCATCTGTTTCGCAGTTGAATCGGCTGGCGGCCCGGAATGAAGCTTCATCAGCAGTCGATAAATACTGATCAACGAGATCCCTCGAAATAGCGTTCACGCCAATTTCACTCAAGGCCATGCTCTCAAGACTCTCAATTATGACATCTAATGCGTCGTTGTAATCTGCGTCCTTTGGGGCTGGGTGGTGGTCAGTGGGCGGTGGAGGCGGTGCCCGATGAAACGCTGCGTGGCATGAGGCGGGTCGGTTCGGGGGATTAGCGGCCCTATTTCCCGGCCCCGGGTTTTCCGCTGACGGACAATCCTGCCATGCGCGCCTTCAGTTTTGCCAGAGTCTCAGGCTGGTCGGGCAGCACTCCGGACTTCAGGGCGGGCAGCAGGACGTCCCAGACGACATTCAGCTCCTGCTGCATGTCGCCGGTGTCTGCGGTGATGGCGATCACGGCGTCCTCCTCCGGCAGAACGAGACAAAATTGCCCGTCCTTGCCATCGCCGCGGTAGGCTCCGTGGCGGCTGCGCCAGAATTGAAAGCCGTAGCCCTGCGCCCAGTCGGAGGTCTCCGGATGGGGTTTCCCTGTGTCATTAGGCACCTGCATCGCGGTGGCCTGCTCCACCCAGCTGGCTGGCACG
>Ga0114967_10002813_pt1 | contig 14490 bp, 10 predicted proteins | sample M_130628_MF_Meta_FD_92639 | JGI IMG/M metagenome (GOLD analysis project Ga0114967, IMG submission 92639) | Freshwater microbial communities from Lake Montjoie, Canada to study carbon cycling - M_130628_MF_MetaG | ecosystem: Environmental > Aquatic > Freshwater > Lake | place: Lake Montjoie... | reverse complement strand
CTATTTTTGCTTATTTTTTAGTAAAATTACTCGCAATATATCCTGATATTGGTCGTAATTTTACTAAAAAAGCGCTAAAAACATGTCAAAATTTGAGGTTAAAAAAGACTTAGGACAGGCTCTAAGAAGAATAAAGAAAAACCCAAGACAGAAAAAAACAAAAAACTCTAAAAAAGTCTACCGCTCTTTTTAAATATTCTTAAAGCGCTACAGATATGATTTATCTCGCGCTTTTTTAGCTAAAAGTTAAGTTAATCAAAAAATTAAATGCTGCATCGAGTTAAGAAAATATTTGAATTAGAAGCCTCAACAGGAATTTTGCTTCTTGTTGCAACTATTGCTTCTTTGTTTGTTGCCAACTCAGAAAATTTTACAATTTATCACGAATTTTTTTCGCATAAACTTCCTTTAAATTTAAACTTTGTTGGAATTTACAAAGATTTAACCCTGCATAATTGGATCAATGATGCGCTGATGGCGTTGTTCTTTTTGTTGGTTGGGCTGGAATTAAAAGAAGAGATTTTGGCAGGAGAACTTTCGAGTAAATCACGCGCTGCGCTTCCGGCAATTGCTGCTTGTGGCGGAGTGATTGTTCCAGCTTTAATTTTTTATTTCTGTAATTTTAATCACCCCGAAAATCTGCGCGGTTTTGCTATTCCAACCGCCACCGATATTGCTTTCGCCTATGGCGTAATTTGTCTTTTTGGAAAAAAAGTTTCTAAATCTCTCAAAGTTTTTCTGATTTCACTAGCAATATTTGATGATCTGATAGCGATTCTTATCATCGCATTTTTTTACACGCAGAATCTTGATTTAATATACCTTCTACTGGCTTTTTTAACTCTTTTTGGATTAGCAATTCTGAACCTGAAAGGTTCAACCAAAATTTCCTTTTACCTAATTTTGGGAATAGTTTTGTGGTTGATGGTTCTTAAGTCGGGAATTCATCCAACTATTGCTGGCGTTGCTTTGGCAGCGTTTATTCCTCGTCAGAAAGATGTGCTGCACAAGTTGATTAAAAAAATTGCGCCGATTATAAATTTCTTAATTTTACCTCTTTTTGCCTTCGCTAATAGCGGCGTAAGAATCGAAAATTTTTCTTGGGAAATTTTCAATAGCCCGTTAGTTCTTGGGATTATTTTGGGATTATTTCTTGGCAAGCAAATCGGCGTGATGTTGTTTTGTTTTTTAGCAATAAAACTCGGATTAACTCATCTTCCCCGTAGCCCAAAAGGAGTATCGAGCTGGCTAGAATTTTACGGAGCCGCGGTTCTTGCGGGGATTGGCTTTACCATGAGCTTCTTTATCGGATCACTAGCATTTCTTCACAATCAGGTTGCTTTTGACGAAGTAAAAATCGGCGTTCTTGCGGGATCATTTTTGTCAGCAGTTTTTGGGATGGCGATAATTTATTTTTCCTTATCACGGACAAAAAATAAAATTTAATGAGAAAACAAAAATTAATTACATTACTATTCAGGTTTGAATTAACGGAACTCTGCAAGAGTATTTTAAATTACCATAAAATTAGGATAATTTCTTTTATTATTTTGATGGCAAATCGCCACCGCTAAAGCATCGGCTTCATCTTCAGTTTTAAAAGTAGCTTTTGGAAGTAATATTCGCATCATCATTTGCACTTGGTCTTTTTCTGCGCGCCCTACTCCTACAACAGATTTTTTAACTGCTGTGGCAGAATATTCTGCAACTTTCAAACCACATAATCCCAGAGTTAAAATTAATGCACCACGAGCGTGTCCAAGTTTAAGGGAAGAGGTTGGATTTTTATTCACAAAAGTCTCTTCGATTGCCGCTTCATCGGGCTGATAGATTTTTATGATTTCAACCAAAGAAGTATGAAAGTGATGCAGCCTCGTTACAAAAGGGTCGGAAGCTTTTGAATAAATTGTTTGAGATGTGACAAAGGAATAAGTATTATTTTTGATTTCAATAATTCCAACTCCGGTTTTGGTGAGTCCGGGATCTATTCCGATGATTTTCATAATGGAAAAATTTTCTTACTGATAAAATTTCTGACCATTTTTAGCCATATCTTGAAGCAATTTACTAACTTCAAAACGCGCACCGTGTTTTTTGTTTAACTCTTGTAATTTTTCTACAACTTGCACAATTCCGCGCGAATCAGCATAACGCAAAACACCGCCACGAAACGCTGGAAATCCCGTTCCCATAATCATCGCCATATCAAGATAACGAGCATTTTTAACTACATTTTCTTCGAGACATTTTGCGGCTTCATTAACCATTGTTAAAATGCAGCGATCGAGAATTTCTGAATCGTGAATATAAGTTGGGTGAATATTTTTTGCCTTTCTGACATTTTGTAAAATTTCATCAATCTGCCAGTTTATCTGGTTATTCAGATGAATGTAAAAGCCTTTGCCTGATTTTTTACCCAGTAATTCTTTGTGATTATTATAAATTTCATCGAGAATTGTCGCAACTTTCATGCGCTCGCCGTAAGCTTCAAACAATGAATGCGCAACTTTCACACCGACATCAATTCCCACTACATCAGCCAAAATAAATGGTCCCATCGGCATGCCAAATCTTTCGATTATAGAATCTACGCGCTTAATATCAGCGCCTTCTTCTAGCAAATATGCGGCTTCATTCATATATGGAAGCAAAATGCGGTTTACCAAAAATCCGGCAACATCTTTCACAACGATTGGAGTTTTACCTAATTTTTTTGAAAGTTTTACAATAGTTGCGATAGTTTTTTCCGAAGTTTTTTCACCTCGAATTACTTCAACCAAAGGCATGCGATTTACTGGATTAAAGAAATGCATTCCGGCAAAACGTTCAGGATTTTGTAGCGCGCAAGCCATTTCAGAAATTGAAAGTGATGAAGTGTTTGAAGCAATCACGGCATCTTTTGAAATTTGGGCTTCAACTTCTGCTAATAATTTTTTCTTAACTACCATATTTTCCACAATCGCCTCAATCACAAAATCAGCTTTATCAAAACCGGCATAATCAACGCCAGCGGTAACATGAGCGATTTTAATATTGGCTTGCTCGCTGGTAATTTTTCTAATTTTTTTAAGCTGATTAAAAACTAAAATAATTTGGTGATAACCCAGCGCGATCGCTTTTTGAGTAATATCTTTAATGCGAACATTTAAATTATTATTAGCAAATAACCAAGCAATCCCGCCGCCCATAACGCCAGCGCCCATAATTGCGGCATTTTTTACATCTTTCGTCGCGATTTCTGATTCAATTCCAGAATCTTTTTTCAAAGCCTCGGAAGTAAAATAAACTTCAATTAAACTTTTTGAAATTTCACCCACCGCCAATTCGCAAAATGCTTCAAGTTCGGTTTTTAATCCACGATCAATATGTTTTGCGCCGTAAGTTCTCTTAATAACTTCCAAAGCATAAAATGGTGCCGGATATTGACCTTTGGTTTTTTCGTATAGGTCTTTTTTGGCCATGTAAAACATGATATATTTGCCAAATAAGAGTGATTCAAAAATAAAGCGTTTTTTTCTGGCATCTTCGCGCGCTTTTAAATAGCGATTTTGCTCGCCGCTTTTAATAATTTCGGTAACAAAATGACTAAGTTTTTCTTCTAAAAATTCTTCACGAAAAATATCATCCACAAGCCCGATTTTAAGGGCTTTTTTGGCATCTACCGGTTTTCCCGAAAGAATCATTTTTAGCGATTCTTGTAAACCAATTAATTTTGGTAAACGCTGCGTTCCACCAAAACCGGGAATAATTCCTAAATTAACTTCCGGCAAACCTAATAAAGTTTTTGGATTAACAATTGCAACGCGATATTTACAAGCCAAAGCCAGTTCCAAACCGCCTCCCAAACAAGCGCCATCAATTACGGCGATTGTTGGAATTTTTAATTGGGCAATTTTTGTAATCACATTTTGACCCCGCGAAACCTTCGCCAACGCATCTTTTGGATCATTTATCGCCTTGATTTCATTGATGTCGGCGCCTGCAATAAAAATATTTTGTTTGTGGCTGGTGATTAAAAGAATGCGAATTGCTTTATTTCCATCAATCACATTCAACGCCTTTTCCAACTCTTCCAACACTGGCGCCGAAAGCTTATTTACCTTTTCATCCGGCAAATCAAAAACCAAATTTGCCACACCATTTTTTTCAATTGTCAAAGTTAATGCGTTTGTCATGTTTTTTGTAATTTATTATTGCGGTTTATTTTGATTCTTTTGGTTTGTAGTAAATCAATATTTCTTTATCAAAATTTATTTCTTCGCAAATTTTTTTGAGATTTTAATTTCTAATTTCTTCAATTTTTTATCTGAATTTTTATTCTAGCTAAAAGTTTCTAAAATTTGGTTAAGCGAATTTTCAAATTCTCGCTTGGTGATTTTTTCGTTATAAAAAGGCAATCCGTGAATTTCATATTCTTTATTTTGAAACACAGTTTCAACCTTAGCGCGAGCTTTGATTTCAGTTAAAAAATCAGATTTCCAAGAATCTGTTGTAAAAAGCTGTTCGCCTTTTGGCTCAATAAAAAGCTGATAAATCAAAATTTTTTTCTGCTGCTTTTTCTTTAAAAAAAGAACGAAATCTGGTTCAATTTTTCTGCCGTCAGAAAAATTAAAAAGATCGAAATATTTTTCGTTTCTTAACAAGTAAAATTCTGCGTAAATTTCTTTTAGTTTGTTGGCTTTGTCGTTTAAAAATTTAATAAAGTTTTTTTCTTCTAAAGTGCCAAAATTATCATTGTGAACGTACCAATCTTTTGAGTTTAAATCTATTCCAAAATCACAAAATTTTGAGCTAATATCTAAAAAACTTTTGCCTAATTCTTGCTCGCTAGAATTAGCCGAAATTGCAAATTTCAAGGTTTTATCTTGCAGAATTTCTTTAAGCATTTTTGGCTTAAATTCTGTAGTTCCTTGGTAATCAAAGCTTTTTGCTTCGATATTTTTCTTAATTTCTTCAAGAGCATAAAAAACAATTTTGGCTTTTTCTTTTGCGCTTAAATTTTTTATTTCCAACAAATCTCCCGTAACTTCAACTTCAATTGCTTTTAATTCCAAAAAAAAGTCATTTTGGCTTTTATATTTTGGAAAATGCTTTTGTAGATTTTCGAATTTAAAAAAATCTAACTTGTCAATTTCGCTGCGAATTAAATTTGATGAAATTTTGGCAAGCTTAATTTTATCAGTGTCAATTTCACTTTTTAAAGTTAAATCATTTGCAAAAACTTTATCTTGCAAAACATTGCCGCTATTGATTTTAAAGCCCCTAATTGGATTTAAGATTTTATAATCTTTTAGTCCCAAAATATTTTCACGCTGATTGGTGATTTTGCGATTTAAAAAAATTAAACCGTTTTGATAAAAGTCAGTTTCTTTGAATTTATCTTTAATTTTAAGTTGTCGTTCAAGCCTTACTTCTTCCATTATTCCGCTTTCAATCAAAGCTTTTTTAATTTCGCTAACATAGCGCGACTCGCTGATGCAATGATAATGCAGCTCTTCCAAAACTTTTAATTTATTTGTAAAATCTTGGTCAAATTTGCGTTTAAATTTTTCCTGATTGTCGTTGATTTTAAATGGAAAATAGCGCGCACCTCTGCCAATTAATTGCGCTTCGGCATTGGTCGATTTGCCACTATCACGCGTTTCGTAAAGGCGGACAATGTCAAAAAGATTTAAAACGTCCCAACCTTCGTTAAGTTTATCAACCGCAAAAATGGCGCGAATTGGATTAGACTTATCTTCAAGCGAGTTAATCAAAATTTGATTTTCTTCGGCTTCGCTTTTGTCATTAATATTTATGGTTTTGCTGGCTGAAAAATCATCGCGCAATTCTTCGATTAAATTTTCAAAAGTGATTTTTTCTGCGGCAAAAAATTCAAAAGCATCGCTTAAAATATTTTCTTCTTTGTGAGATTTTTTAGCTGAATTTTTCTCAATTTTTTCAATTTGCACCGCACTTAAATTTTCCAACATTTGATGAAATTCTTGGCGAAATTTTGCCGATGGATCAATGTTTTTTGACTTAAATAAAATCACTGGCTTTAAATCAAAACCGCCAATTTTTTGAGCAATTTTCTTGCGAAATTGCGAAATTATTATCGCCTGCAAAGCTCGGTCAATTGCGCTTAAATCGCTGCTTAAAACAAAAATATCTTTTGAATAGCCATCTTGGCGAAATTTTTTTAAGTCGTAGGTAAAAATTATTTTATCAGCGTATTTTGCGGCAATATTTGGATTTTTTAAATCAATTGTCGCAGTGAATTCAAGCAACTGATTTTGCAAGTTAGATTGCAAAATTTTCATCACTGTATTTTCCCAACTAGTTAAATCTTTTTGTTCGTCTTTTCCTAAAGAATTGGGCTTTTTAGTCAGACTGTTGATGTGATGCGCTTCGTCTGAAATGATGGCAATTTTTTTATCAGAAAAATCTTCGTAAGTTAGCGAATTTTCTTTTGGATTATTCAGCGCGCCATGTAAAGCCTGAATTGTGGTGAAGCAAATATTGATTTCGTCTGGATTAGCGCTTTCAAAATTTGAAACTTCACGAATTTTTACTGACTTTTCACCAAATTTTAACGAGTGATTAAAAAGGTATTTTTGCGATAAATTTTGTAAAAAATTTTGCCGCGTTTTTTGCAAAATATTTGATGAATTTACAAAAAATAAAAAGTTGCGATAACCCTGAAAATAAAGCTGTAAAATTGCCGCCGCCATCACAATAGTTTTGCCGCTTCCGGTTGCCATATTAAAAAGCAAATGAACTGGTTTTTTGCTGCTTTGCGGATTATTTAAATAATCAAAAAAACGGCTCAAAGCTTGCTCTTGATAAGGTCGAAGCGCAATTTGTGGATTTAAATTCTGCGTGATGTGATTTGGAATTTTAACTTCAATTCTACCGCGCTTTTCTACAGCAAAATATTCTTGATCCAAAGTTAATTCGCTCATGATTTTTGATAAAATAATTTGGTTAATTTTTTATCTTCATCGCCAATTTCATATTGGCAGTCATTCATTTCGCTTAAATTTACGTAAAGATGATTTTTGTCTAAAATTTTGCACAATAATTTTTTCTGTTCGCCTAATTCAAGTTTTTGAAAATCTTGCGAAAGATTTTCGTCCATCAATTTTTCTTCAAAATCATAGCGAAAAAACGCTTGGTTTTTTATTTGCTGATAAATTTTTAATAAATCTTCAAAGCTTTGCGCTGCGCGGATTTGTTCAATATATTTTTCATTCCAGCGCAAAAGTTCAAAATAAATAAACTCGCCACCACCCCGCCAATTAAGGCTTTTTGAAACTCCGCCTTGCTCGCCCTCTAGAACTTTTTTCAATCGCGCTTCGGGCAAATCTTTAATGTAGTTCATTTGCTCGATTGCAATCCAGCGACGTTTCATTTTTTGCGCCACCGCTGCCGTAGTGCCAGAGCCTGCAAAAAAATCTAAAACTAAATCACCTTCGTTGGTCGAAATATCAATTATATGTTTGAGTAACAATTCTGGCTTTTTGGCATTTCTTAATTCTATACCACCTTCGTAACCAGCGTTATTGTAAGCATCAACCATATCGATAAAATTTGGATAAGGAACTTGCTTGGTTTCCAAGAACTGATTTGGAAGTCCTTGATAATATCCGCCATTTTTTGAACCATTTGAAGGAGTATAAAAAAATCTGCTTCCAGTTATGTCATCTCCGAAGTTTTCTATGAAAAAAAGAGTTCCTTCTGGGTAATCATTTTTTATTTTGGAAATATATTTTTCGTAAAATCTTCCGCTGCTGTTTCCTTCTTTTAAACTTCCTCTGATACTAATTTTTTTTAAATTATTCTTTGAAGCAACGCCCTTCTTTTCAACGTAATCTTTAGGTTCAAAAACCAAAACTTGTCTACCATTTATCAGAATTTCTTTGGATGCTTTCTTTGCCTCAATTGAATAAACATAATCATCTATTTTGTTTTCTTCGATTCTTTTACTAATAAAAGATTTGGCAGTTTTCTTATATAAAAGAGAATATTCGATACAATCGTGGTAATTTTTATCTGCTTTTAAAATTCTATTTGGATGCTTCGTAAGCGTATTAAGAATCATTAAGAAATTTTCTCGTCCAAAAATTTCGTCCATCATCACTTTTAAATAAGCTTGCTCGTGAAAACTAATCTGCACAAAAATCACTCCATCATCAGCCAAAAGTTCGCGCGCAACTTCTAGGCGGTTTTTCATGAAAGTAAGCCAAGTTGAGTGATTAAATTGGTCGTTATATTTAAAACTGTCGGAACCTGTGTTGTAAGGCGGATCGATGTAAATCAATTTAATTTTGCCAGCATATTTTTGACGCAAGCAATAAAGCGCCAAAAGATTATTGCCTTTGATTAAAAGATTGTCGTTTAAAGAAATTTCTTCGACTTTTTTTGACTCAATTTCAAATCCATCATCAGTTTTTTTAGCGCAAAATTTTTCAAAATTGCTTAAAACTTTTGACTCTTCGAGACGCGAAATTTCATCGGGCGAAAGAATTTCATTATAAAAAATTTCGTCGCGTTTTTGATCGTCTTTATCTTGCCCGCCTTCTAGAACACAATCTTTGTAAGCCCAAGCCAAAACCACATCTTTATTTTTTGCTTCAAAAGAATAGCCATCAAAATCACCAACTAAGCCAATTTTATTTTGAAAACGCGTAAAAGAATTGGGCAAAAAACTTTTATTATTTACAAAATTTTGAAATTTTATTTTGTCAAAAATTTCAAAATTTTCAACTGAACTAAAAAAATGTTTTTTAGTAATTGAATTTTTTAACAAACATCTAAGCAACTTTGGCTCTAACTTAAAAGCGTCTTCAATAATTAGATTTTTTAGCAATTCACCGTCGCAAAAATATTGCTGCTCGTTGATTAGTGCAGCTTTTAGCTCTTTTAAAAGGTTTTGCATATTTTAGTGGTTTTATGTTTTTTTAAAAAAACTAATGCGCTAAAAATTTTTCAATTTCTAAAGCCGCCATACAACCGCTTCCGGCGGCGGTTACGGCTTGGCGGTAGATTTTATCTTGAATGTCGCCAGCGGCAAAAACACCGGGAATGTTTGTGGCTGTAGAATTTGGTTTGGTTGTAATATAGCCTTCAGCGTCAATTTCTAAGCCAGTTTTTTTGAATAAATCAGAATTTGGTTTGTGACCAATTGCGATAAAAATTCCATCGATTGGCATTTCACGAAATGAACCGTCAACGGTGTTTTTAAGGCGCGCGCCAGTCACTGATTTTGGATTTTCGCTTCCCAAAACTTCGTCCAAAGCCGCGTTCCAAATCACTTCGATTTTGGGATTTTTAAATAAACGTTCTTGCAGAATTTTTTCGGCCTTAAATTTTTCGCCCCTGTGAACCACATAAACTTTTTTGGCGTGATTGGTTAAATATAAAGCTTCTTCAACCGCGCTATTTCCGCCACCAACGACGATTACTTCTTTATTTTTAAAGAAAAATCCGTCGCAGGTTGCGCAACCCGAAACGCCAAAACCTTGGAATTTTTTTTCCGATTCTAAACCCAACCATTTTGCTTGCGCGCCAGTTGCAATAATTACCGCATCAGCTTCAAAAATATCTTCAGATTCGCCAATTAAACGAAATGGACGCGCCGAAAAATCAACTTCTTTAATGTGATCGTGAAAAATTTTTGTTCCAACGTGAATGGCTTGTTTTTCCATTTGTTCCATCAACCACGGCCCTTGAATAACATCGGCAAAACCGGGGTAATTTTCTACATCAGTTGTGATTGTAAGTTGGCCGCCGGGTTGAATGCCGTTAATCATAATTGGTTCGTGATTGGCGCGTGCGGCGTAAATTGCGGCGCTAAAGCCTGCGGGGCCGGAGCCGATTATTGCTACTTTTGTTTTATGTGTTGTTGACATTGTTTTTATAAATTTAAAAAAGTTTATTTAGGGATCAATCGCGAAGAATTTAGTTCATGAACATACCACCATTAACGTGCAAAGTGTGACCAGTTATATAAGACGCTTCTTCGCTGGCTAAAAAGGCAACAGCTTTTGCGATGTCGGAAGATTCACCCATTTTTCCTGCCGGAATTTTATTCAAAATCACTTCTCTTTGCACATCATTCAAAATATCCGTCATTGGGCTTTGAATAAAACCGGGAGCAACGCAATTAATGGTAATTCCACGAGTCGCAACTTCTTGCGCCAAAGATTTGCTCATGCCAATCATGCCAGCTTTGGAAGCAACGTAATTACATTGTCCCGGATTTCCTGTAACGCCAACAACCGAAGCGATATTAATGATGCGGCCATATTTACGACGCATCATTTTTTTAATCGCGTTGCGGTTTAAAATGAAAGTCGATTTTAAGTTCACATCTAAAACATGATTAAAATCGTCATCTTTCATGCGTAATATTAAATTGTCTTTGGTGATTCCGGCGTTGCAAACCAAAATATCAATTTGACCAACAAGTTCTTCCGCCTTGTCAAATAAAGCATCAACCGCCGCTGCATCTGATAAATTACAGGCAACATATTTTACATCGCCGCCAATTTCTGCCGCTAATTCCTGTAATTTTTCTTCTTTAGTTGAAGATAAAACCACTTTCGCACCTTGACTAGCCAAAGCTTTGGCAATTTCAGATCCAATCCCGCCAGTTGCGCCGGTTACTAATGCATTTTTTCCTGTAAGCTTGAACATAAGTTTAATTATAATTTGTTATTATTTTCCGATAATTTCCATTAAGCGGTTCATTTTTTCGAGGTCTTTTTTGTTATAGCCCGAATCTTCTAAAGCCTTTTCCAATTCGACTGAATTTTCTTCAACAACTTTTTTAGAATTTTTTTGGTCGATTACTTCATCGATTTTTTCATCAAGATTCTTTGATTTTGGTATTACATGTTCAAAGTTTTTCGATGCTGCGTCAAAATATAGCTTAACTGCCGGATCAAGCATTTGGGAAGAAAGTTTTAGAATATCGTGAGATTTAGCTTCTTTATACCAAATTGGCAATTCCACAGAAGATTCTTCAATTTTTTTGTTAAGCAAAAATCCATAAAGATTGAAAGCGAGCGAAACTACAAAACCAAAAACCAGAATAGTTTTGACCAAACCGTAAAATACGCCAAGCGAACGATCAAATGCTTTTGGCATTTTTTCTTTTAACGCGTCACGCAAGTTGGAACTTGATATTGCGCATACAAAAAACACTACAACGAAAATTAAACTGCGCGCTATGATGTCGCTAACTAAAGCATTTTTGGAATATTTTTCGATTAATTCGGCGGCGTAAGGTGCGAGAACGTAAGAAAGTATGAGCGCTAAAATCCAATTTAATAAAGCAAAAATTTCTTTGACAAAACCGCGAAAGAAAGCTGTTGCAACGAAGATTAAAATGAAGGCTAAAAAAGCCAAATCGAGCATGTTTAAACTAGATGACATTTTGTTAAATTTCTTGTTTATACTGAATCAAATTCGACTTTGTCGAATTTGGTAATTTTGAATTGCTTCGCGGCAAGTGAATTGGCGCATCCGCAATAATTTTTTGGTTTTTAAAAAATCAAATTCTGCGATCAGTTGGAATATTTTATTTAAACTTAATCAACCGAAAAAACGGTAGATCTTTTACAAATTCTTTTGGTGTTTTTATTGCGCCTTCTTCATTTAAAAAAGCATGTTCAAAGGCTTTTTTAAACTGATGTTTTCTTTTTTCAAACTTCATCACTTTTTCAATTTGTGCGTCGATAAAGTTTTTGGTTTTAATAAAATCATGCGATTCATCTTTTACAAAAACCAGCAAACTGCGCAAAATAATTTTCGAAAGAGTTAATCTTTTTGTGTAAAAATTAAAATCTGTTGATTGGTCATTAATGCTTTTCCAGATTGAATCTGCAACTAAGTAACCTGATTTTAAACCATTAATCATCGGTCTTGCGCCAATTTCAAGAGAAGAAAAATTTTTAGGATTGATGTAAAAATTAATCAATCTTTGAAGCGTAAGTTGGTTATTTTTTTCGACCTCAAACCTCGCATAAAGCGCCTGACGAATTTTTAAGCGAATTTTTTCGTTGTGAAAATTTGGAATTTCAGAAATTTTTTCAAGCGCTTTCTGGTTTTGATATTCAATATAAAATTCCGCTAAATCAATTAAGCCATTTTCAAAAATCAGATCACTGAATTTTTCTTCAATTCCAGCTTTAGAAAAAGCCTTTAGAAGCGCTGTTTTGCTCCATCCGTCAAATGGACAAATTTTTAGAAATTCTTGTAGAATTTTTTCTCTGGTTTCAAATGAATCAAGAAGCACAAAAAACAATTTTAGATTTAAATTTAAGACTTAGAATAAGTTCTAAATCCTAATTTCTAATCTAAAATCAAAAAATGACCACATCGACAAAACTTCTTCCCGTTCACAAAAGATTCGACATCACTTTTTCTCACGGCGAGGGAGTTTATCTATATTCAAAAGACAAAAAATATCTCGATTTCGGCGCTGGAATTGCGGTTAATGCGCTTGGACATTGTCACCCAAAAATGGTCGAAGCGATTACAAAACAAGCCAATAAATTGTGGCACGTTTCCAATATCTACAATATTAATGAGCTAAATAATTACGCTGAAAAACTGGTTGACAACACTTTTGCTGATTATGCATTTTTCTGCAATTCGGGCGCCGAAAGCATTGAATGCGCGATCAAAATGATAAGACGTTATTTTTACACCCACAATCAACCGCATAAATATAGAATTATAACCTTCACTGGCGCGTTTCATGGCAGAACGATGGCGACAATTTCTGCGGCAGCGAAGAAAAAATATTTAGAAGGTTTTGAACCTGCTCTTCCGGGTTTTGATAATGTTGAATTCGGAAATATCGAAGCAGTTAGAAATGCGATTGACGAAAATACTGCTGGCATTTTGATTGAGCCAATTCAGGGCGAAGAAGGAATTAAAGTTTCGACTAAAGAATTTATTTCCCAATTAAGAGAATTGGCAACCGAGAAAGGTTTATTACTAGCATTTGACGAAGTACAATGCGGCATGGGAAGATCGGGACATCTTTTTGCTTATGAATATTACGGCGTAAAACCCGATATTGTTTCAACCGCTAAAGCAATCGCCGGCGGCTTTCCTTTGGGCGCATGTCTTGCCACCAAAGAAGCTGCAAGCGGAATGACTTTAGGCGTTCACGGCACAACTTACGGCGGAAACCCGCTGGCAATGGCTGTAGCCGAATCGGTTTTAGATGTTATGCTTGAAGCAGAATTTATGAATAATGTGAACCAAGTTGCCAAAGAATTAAAAAGCGGACTTCAGGATTTAGAGATGAAATATTTTAATATCATAAAAGAAGTGCGCGGCGTTGGTTTGATGCTTGGAATCAGAATTGATGATAAAATTGAAAATACCGAATTTGTAAAAAAGCTAATTGAAAATGGCTTATTAACAATTCCAGCCGGCGATAATGTGGTAAGAATTTTACCGCCGCTTATTATTACATCTAACCATGTTAATGAAGCCTTAGATAAAATCGAAAAATCAGTTTTGGCGTTTATTTAAAAATTTTGGGAATGTCTCAAACTCTTTGTAAGATTTATTCTGCACCAAAATATCTGTAATAGCTCAAATTTTTTGCTCTGATTTTTTTGGAATTTTAAAACTAATCCTTTGGAATAATTTTTTTAATCTCTTCGCGAACAATTTTTTCAACTAACTCTGGCAAATGTTCATTCAGCCATTTTTCTAATTTTGGCTCCATTAAATGAGCTGCCAATTCCACAAAAGCTGGACCTTGCGAGAAAGTTGAAATTCCTGAAACTACATTTTTTGCATCAATTAATTTTCTTACTGAATCGCCAACCTGACGCAGCGTTGAATCATAAATTCCATTACCCGTATTATTTGTTCCTTTTGGTGAATTCATAACAGAAACCTGACTTTGAGAGCTATAATTTTGCTGCGTTACTTGCGGTTGAAATGGTGCAGGATTGCTAATAAAATCTTCAACTGATTTTTCCGGAAGTGAAGCTGGTTTTAAACCCATTATTTCTTTTTCAAATTCCAGATCAATTTCATTATTTGAAGATATTTTCGAAGCTGTTTGCGATATTGGTTTTTCTTTCATTTCTAAATCAAATAAATCAATTCCATTTGCCAATGTATCTTTTGGAGCAAGAAATGGCGGAGTTTGGATTTTCAGAGCTTCTAGTTTTTTATCTGCTATTTCTAATTCTAAATCCAAATCATCATCTAGATCTTTATGAATTTGCGGTTCTAATTTTTTTGGAGGTAAACTTTCTAAATCATCAAAATTTAAGTCATCCTCTTCATCAGATTCTTCTTTAATTTCCATTGGCGGTTTTTTTTCTTCGTGATTTTCTAAATCGAGAATATCTTCTTCCTCATGCTCCTCTTCATTATACTCTTCTTCATCGAGATGTTCTAAATCTAAATCATCGTCTTCATCTTTATGCTCTTCGTCAACCTCTAAATCAAGAATATCTTCTTCCTCAT
>Ga0114967_10002812_pt1 | contig 14492 bp, 10 predicted proteins | sample M_130628_MF_Meta_FD_92639 | JGI IMG/M metagenome (GOLD analysis project Ga0114967, IMG submission 92639) | Freshwater microbial communities from Lake Montjoie, Canada to study carbon cycling - M_130628_MF_MetaG | ecosystem: Environmental > Aquatic > Freshwater > Lake | place: Lake Montjoie... | reverse complement strand
CATGAGGAGGACCTGCTCGCGCCCGGCACGGGGGGAGGCGGGAGCGCTTTTGGGCTGGATAACGATGGCTCCGTAAATGCCCTGCTGTTCCTGGAAGTGGGTGTGGGAGTGATACCAGTAAGTGCCGGATTGGATGATCGGAAACTCGAAGGTGTGGGTGGTGCCGGGCAGGATGGAGGGGGTGGTGACTTCCGGGACCCCGTCCTGGGCATTGGGCACGAGGAGACCGTGCCAATGGGTGGAAGTGCTATGGTGGGGGAGGTCGTTATGGACACGGATGCGGGCCCAGTCCCCTTCCATGAAGCGGAGGGTGGGGCCGGGGATGCTGCCATTCAGTGTGAGGCCGGTGAGGGGTTTCCCGGCCGGGGAAACGATGGTTTCGGCAATGTGGAGGTCGTATTCGACGGTGCGGGCGTGGCTGCGATGGGCTGCTGTGGCAAGCAGGAGGGCAGACAGCAACGGGAGATGAATTTTCATGGAACGGTGACGGGAAAGGAACTGGGAAAAACGATAGGCTGAGTCAGAAATGAACGGGAGGGAGCGGGCCAACCGCATGGGAGTTGGAGGGCAGTTTGGGGTATGGCCTTCAGACGATTTCCCTGCATGCGGCGATGCCGCCATTTTGCCTCTCTGGAGTGCCTCTGCGCGGAGGTCTGTCTTATCGGCTAATGTCATAACACCAGCGCGGGGTGAGGCAGATCGCCTGGTCCGGGCACGGGGTTCCCTGAATTTCTCAAAGGAGGAACTGGCAACGCAGAACGCAACGCTGGGCTGCCGTGGGGGCAGTCCGGGCGGTGCACAAATGATGAGGCGCTGCAGGTGGGGAAAGGGTTTCCCCAGGACGGGGGAGTTCTGCGAGGAGCAGGAGAACGGGGGGCGTAGTAGCGGTCTCCCGGGCTGCTGACGTGACGGGCAATACGGGGGCCGGCGCAGGAGCAGCCGGGGCCTTGGCGCAGCAGCATTTGATGGCCTGCCCCCCGCAACAGGGCATGTCACTGGCGCATGCTTCGTGGGTGGGCACGTCCGGACACTGACTGGCGCTCACCGCTGCCGGCGTGGCCCAGACTCCCGGCATGGCCAAGGCGAGCAAAAGCAGCAGCAGGGTGAACGGTTTCATCACAGACAGGAATACGTCAGAGTGCCGGGCTTGGCAAAAAACTCCTCAATAAGAGCGCACGCCGTTGATCCGGATGTCTGGTAAATTCATCCAACCCGCAGGTCGCGGGGAATCAGGCAAGCTGCCACCCGAGGGTTTTGCCAGCTTCCCACGGGATCACCTTGAGGCCGGTGTCGTCCTGGTAGGAAGCCGGAACGGTCCAGGGCTGGCGCCGCAGGATGATGGATTTATCAGGAGGATTCAGGCCGTGGATGCGGATGGCGTTGTCGCTGACAAAGGCCTGGAGGTTTTCCAAGGCCCCGTGTTCCGCGAAAAGCTGGGCCATCCTTGGGAGCAGGAGCGGCGCGGTATACACCCCGGCGGCACAACCGCAGCATTCCTTGGCGTGCTGCGGATGGGGGGCGCTGTCGCTGCCGAGCATGAGCTTGGGGTGGGCGGCCAGGGCAGCAGCGAGCAGGGCATCGCGGTCCTGCGGGCGCTTGGCGATGGGCTTGCAGAACAGGTGAGGCTGGAGCAGGCCGCCGGCGACATCATCCAGCGTGATCACCAGATGGTGACCGGTGACGGTGGCATGGAGATTTTCAAAACGGTCCAGCAACGCCACTGCAGCAGCCGTGGTGATGTGCTCCATTACAAGGCGCAGCCGGGGAAAACGGGTGGCCAGCCGCTCATAAATAGTGAGGAACTCCGCCTCGCGGTCGAGCACAAAGCCGGTGGTTTCCCCATGGACGAGGAGGGGGATGCCCATGGCTTCCATGAGCTTCAGCGTGGGTTCTGCGGCATCAATGGAGTGGATTCCGCTATCACTATTGGTGGTGACGCCGTGAGGGTAGAGCTTGATGGCGAAAAGATGCGGCTGGGCGGCGGCGAGTTCTGCTTCGGTGTAGTGCTGGAAAAAAAGCGTCATCAGCGGTTGGAAGCTGGCGGCATGAGGCCCAGCGGCGGCGAGGATGCGCTCCTGGTAGGCGGTGAGCATTTCGATCGAAGTGACAGGAGGCACCAGGTTGGGCATGATGACGGCACCCGCCAGATTCGAGGCGCTGTGGGGCGCCACAAGGCGCAGCATATCGCCATCCCTCAGATGCAGGTGCATATCGAGCGGGCGGTGCAGAGTGATGGAATCAGGACTGGTCATTTTACCAGATATAGTTACAGTGCTGCGGCGCTCCAGCGGGAATCCTGCTGGTTTTTCCCATCCCAACCCCACCCCTGAACTCCTCCATGAGCCGCTCCACGCTGTTGCTGTCCTCTGTTTTACTGACACTCACCCCCTGCTGGCTGCATGCCCAGGCCCCTGCTGAGGAAAAAAAAGAGCCGGGCAAGGAAGAGAAAAAAGAGGAGAAAAAGGACGACAAAAAGCCCGAGATGCCGGCTGTGGTGGAGACCATGCACGACGTCATCGTGAAGGGGCAGAAGGTGACCTACAAATCCACCGCCGGTCCCCTGACCCTGACCAAGCTCTATGGCGAGCCCCGGGCCGAGGTGTTCCACATCGCCTATCTGCGCACCGATGGGGATCCTGCGGCACGGGCGAAGCGGCCCGTGTGTTTTTGCTTCAATGGCGGGCCGGGTTCCTCCAGCGTATGGCTGCACCTGGGGGCCTTCGGGCCGCGCCGGGTGGTGCTGCCAGCGGAGGGGGTGACGGCCCCTGCCCCGCCATTTGAAATGACGGATAACCAATACACCCTGCTGGCGGATTGCGACCTGGTGTTCATTGATCCGGTGAGCACGGGCCTGAGCCGCCCGGAGAAGGGCGAGGACGCCCACCAGTTTCACGGATACCGTGAGGATGTGGAAAGCGTGGGCGATTTCATCCGCCTTTGGGTGACAAAAAACCAGCGCTGGAGCAGCCCGAAATTCCTCATGGGGGAAAGCTATGGTGGCATCCGGGGGGCGGGTCTGGCCGAGCACCTGCAGAGCCGCTATGGCATGTATCTGAATGGATTGATCGTGGTCAGCGGATTGTTTGATTTCAAGACCCTCTCACCGGAGGATCAGAATGACGTGCCCTTCCTGACATGGCTGCCCGGAATGAATGCCGTGGCCCACTATCACCGGAAGCTCGCCCCGGAACTGCAGGCTGATTTTGCCAAAACCCAGCAGCGGGCCACCGAATTTGCCAGAGGCCGCTACGCCCTGGCTTTGCTGAAAGGCGCGGCCCTGCCGGAGGATGAACGCAAGGCGGTGGCGGCGGAATTGAGCGCCCTGACCAGCCTGCCGGTGGATCTGGTGCTGCGCAGCAACCTCAGGATCGATCCCTCCCTCTTCCGCCGCAAGGTGCTGGAGGCCGAGGACAAGGTCATCGGCCGCTTTGATGGGCGGGTGTCCGGTCAGGAAAATGATCCTTCCTATGACGTGGTGTTCGGGGCTTTTGCCACGACCATGAATTCCTATCTGCGTGAGGCATCCGGGCTGAACTACCAGACGGACCGCCCCTACGAGATCCTGGGCGGCCCTGGCATGACCGGCTGGAACTACAGTCTGGCCACCAATGAATATCTGGAAGTGGCCTCCACCCTGAGCAAGGCCATGAACATGAATGCCTCCCTGAAGGTCTTCATCGCCTGCGGCTATCATGATCTGGCGACCCCCGGCGAGGCGATCGATTACAGCGTGCGCCACATGGACCTGACCCCGGCGCAGCGGGCGAATTTCTCCTGGCATCACTACGATGGAGGCCACATGATGTATACCAACCTGCCCTCCCTGGAAAAACTCAGCGCTGACGTCTCCGCTTTCGTCAAAGGCGGCTGAAATTCCTCCCGGAACGGCAGGCCGGGCCTGAAATGGTGCCAGGCCTATCTTGAATCTGCACCTCCCCGCGCCTGCCATGACGCCGCCCCTGGCTGATGTTCCCCCGGTCCACCACGTCTTCGTGGACTTTGAAAATGTGCACCAGCTGGATTTTTCCATCATGGAAAAACGGCCCGTCCACCTGACCCTGCTGATCGGCGCAAAGCAGTCGCGCATGGCCGTGGAGACGGTGCAGCACCTCCTCCAATACCCTGACAATGTGCATTTGATCCGCCTGACATCCTCCGGGAAGGATGCGCTGGATTTTGCGCTCGCCTATTACGTCGGGCGGGCGGCGGTCTTGGACCCCGGCGGGTGGTTTCACATTGTTTCAAAGGATACCGGCTTTGATCCACTGGTGGAACATTTGCGCAGCCGGCACCTCAAAGTCCGCCGTCACCCAGGGTTCAGTGCCCTGCTCACCGCGATCAGCCCAGCCTCCACCCGCCCACCAAACTCCCCGCCTGCGAAGGCGGCCACCGCCGCTTCACCAGTGGCAAAACCTTCCCCCGTTTCCCCGGAAACCTCACCCGCCCTGACGGAATCCGACGTTTCAAAAGCACTCGGTCATTTCGTGAAAAACCCCTCCAGCCGGCCCGGGAAAAAAACCACCCTGCTCAATCACCTCCGCAGTCACATGGGTAAACCCGCCACGGAGAAAGACGCCCTCCGCCTCATGGCATCACTGGAAGCCCTGGGCCATCTGAGGATCACCGAAAAAGGCAAAGTGGAATACCACCTCCCTGCGGCACCGTCTGCCGGCGGCGGCCCCACCCTTGACCCTGACGCTCCTGCCTCAGCCACACCGGCCCCAGCTGACCCGCCTGAAGAGATAGCACCTTTAGCAGACCTGCCCATGCCTGCAGATCCCCCGGCCACAGAGGACAACACCGTCGTTCCCTTTGCGCTGATATAAAGTCCAGTGCTCCAGGCTGGGGCCTTTCTCAAAATTCCCCATGGCAATCCGCCCCAGCCGTGGTTCCTCCATCCATGGCAAAATCACCTGTAGTTCTCATCATCCGCGACGGCTGGGGCATCAATCCCAGCGGGAAATCTGAAGCTGTGGCCAATGGCGACGCCACCCTGCTCGCCCGCACCCCTTTCCACGATCACCTTTACGCCACCTACCCGCGCGGCACCGTCAGCGCCAGTGGCGAAGACGTCGGCCTGCCCGCTGGGCAGATGGGCAATAGCGAAGTCGGCCACCTCAACCTCGGCGCGGGCCGCATCGTGTATCAGGCGCTCACCCGCATCAACAAATCCATCCGCGAAGGCACCCTCCAGAAAAACCCCGTCCTGATGGAAGCTTTTGCCAAAGCGAAAGGCCACCGCCTGCACTTCATCGGTCTCGTCTCGGATGGCGGCGTCCACAGCCACCAGGACCACCTCACCGCCCTTTGCGATGCCGCCAAAGCCGCCGGCTGCGATGACCTCATGGTCCACGCCATCACCGACGGACGCGACACCGCGCCCCAGGGCGGAGCCGAATATGTCGCCAAACTCGAACGGGACCTCGTCCCCAGCGGCGCTAAAATCGCCACCGTCATCGGCCGCTACTACGCCATGGACCGCGACCACCGCTGGGAGCGCAGCAAGCTCGCCTGGGACGCCATCGTGCTGGGCCAGGGCGAAGCCATCACCGGCTCCCCGGTGGATGCCATCCAAAACTCCTACACCACCGACCCCCGGGGTGACGAATTCCTCCATCCCCTCATCCTCAGCCATCCCAACGAAGCCCGCATCCGCGATGGCGACGTCGTCCTCTGGTTCAACTTCCGCGCCGACCGCGTCCGCCAGCTCAGCGACGCCTTCCTCAAAACCGGTTTCACCGGCTTCGAGCGCACTGTCAGTCCCAAAATCGGCTACTACACCCTGACCGAATACGACGCCACCTACGCCGCCCTCGGGGCCCGCGTCATCTTCACCCAGACCAGCATGGACCAGCTCCTTGGCCAGGTCGTCGCCGCCGCCGGCCTTACCCAGCTCCGCGCTGCTGAAACCGAAAAATACCCGCACGTCACCTTCTTCTTCAATGGCGGCGTCGAAGTCCCCAACCCCGGAGAAGACCGCTACATGGCCGTCAGTCCCAAAGAAGTCCCCACTTACGACAAAAAGCCCCAGATGAGCGCCCCTGACCTCGCCTTCGAAGTCATCCGCCGCCTGGAAAACTACGACCTCGTCATCCTCAACTTCGCCAATCCTGACATGGTCGGCCACACCGGTGTGGTCGAAGCCGGTATCCACGCCTGCGAAACCATCGACCTCGCCGTGCGCATGATGGTCGAAGCCACCCTGTCACTCGGCGGCAAGCTCTTCATCACCGCCGACCACGGCAACTGCGAACTCATGCGCAACCCCGACGGCACCCCCAACACTGCCCACACCACCAACCTCGTCCACGGCATCTACGTCGCCGCCGACAGCGCCGGCTGGGAAGTCAACAACGGCATCCTCGCCGACATCTCCCCTACCCTGCTCGACATGCTCGGCGTGGCGCAGCCTGCGGAGATGACGGGAAAGAGTCTGCGGGTAAAAAAGTAAAGCCCAACTGGATTCAAGCGATGACCAGCCGCCCGCCCTCAACCCGCAGGACCGGAAGCCTACTGTTAGGCATGACGATGATTACTGTTTGCTATTTTACAGCTTTTTGGCTGCTGCTGGCGCTGGGTGATCCTTTTTCTGAAGGCACACCTCGAATCGGAAACAAGCCTCTCCTGACAATCGCGGCAGCCCTGGCCGCAGCAGTTTGGGCAGTCACTGGATTCATCATCCGGAGATTCATGCTAAACCCGCAAGGAAAGGCAGCTCAGACCAAGATCTCCTTCGTTTATGCGGCGATACTCCTCCTCGTCATACCCGGAATCTCCGCCTTATTATCGTGGAAGTTTTGAGAAAAAATAGCTCTTCCCCGGCATCTCTCCTACCCTGCTCGACATGCTCGGCATCGCCCAGCCGAAGGAAATGACGGGGAAGCGTTTGCGGAAAAAGCAATAGTCAGAGGGAAGGCCCACGGCCTGCCGCAGATTAAGTGAATGCAGCTGGGTCCATCCCTTTTTTTGCCGGAAATGCCAGCATCCTGCAAAGGCAGATTGCAAGCCCGCGCGGGGCTTTCAGGATTGGACGGGGACTATCCTGGCGCGGACGGCGGTCAGGAGCGTTTCAAGGCAGGTGGCTTCATCCATGGTTTCGGTGTCGAGGATGAGATCGGCGCTTTCGGGTTCCTCGAAGATGGAGTCGCGGCCGGTGAATTGTTTGATTTGGCCGCCCTCGGCCTTGGCGTAGAGGCCTTTGACGTCGCGGGCGCGGCAGGTTTCCATGCTGGCTTTGACGTAGACCTGGAAGAAGTTATCGTCGCCCACGATCTGGCGGGCGAGGGTGCGGAGGGCCCGGCGCGGGGTGATGAAGGAGCAGACGGCAATGACGCCGGTTTGGTTGAAGAGCCGGGCCACCTCGGCGGCGCGGCGCACGTTTTCCCGGCGGTCGTCGTCAGTGAAACCCAGGCCGGCATTGAGGCCGGTGCGCAGGAGGTCGCCGTCCAACAGGGTGGTGAGCCGGCCTTCCTTATGGAGGCTGCGCTCGAGGGCAGTGGCGAGGGTGCTCTTTCCGGAGCCACTCAGCCCGTAGAGCCAAATGGTAAGGGAACGCTGACCAGTGAGTCGCTCGCGGGCACTGCGGCCGAGCACGCGGACATTGCCGATGGAAAGGGGAGGATCCGTAGCAGTCATGGCGGGGTTCAATAAAGCGTGATCAGGGTGGGCAGCCCGGCGGTGTGGGCGGCATGGAGCAGGGCGATCATTCCGATGGCGAGGATGAACCAGACAGCACTGCCCATGTGATTGCGGAAGACGCGGGGTTTGACCTGGTAGGTATCCGGCTCCTTGAGCAGGGACCAGCGGGGGAAGAAGGCGGGGACGGCATCCCGGTAGGCCTGGAAGGGAGCACCATGGATGCGGGTGAGGTCGGATTCCTCGGCCCGGATGACATTCGGATAATAGACGGCGAAACTGAGGAGAACCAGCACGGGGATGGTGATGGTATGGGTGCAGAGAGCGACTCCGGCGGCTCCCAGCATGGAGAAGAAGTAGAGGGGATTCCGGCACATGGCGTAAGGCCCCTCCGTGACGAGGCAGGATTTTTTATACCCCGCGATGTAGAGTGAGCACCAAAGCCGTCCCACGGCCGCGAGGGAGGTGAGGATGAGGGCCGCCAGCAGCAGCCCGGCGCTGGAAAAGGGACCAGGCTGCCAGCGGCTGTCGCTGAAAAGGATCAGGCCGGCGAGGAGGGCCACGTAGAGTCGGGTAAACAGGATGCGCATTTCGGATGGGTGGGGGGGATCATCGTGCGGGGCGGGGCGGCGGCAAGCGGACTTCCTGGGAGGATGAGGGGCCTGATATGCCGGAAAAATAAGCGCTACGGGATGCCGGAAAACCAACATGGCAGGACTACCCCGCGGATTCTCCTGGCTAAACGACCTTGGCACGTGCGGCCTTGTGCCGTCCGTAGTAGCGCTCGAGAACCTGAAGCAAGTTGCCGGCTTCACAGACCAGGGGGAGGGGGAATAGTTTTGTCTTGGCGATTTTCGCTTTGCTGGCCGGCATATGGGTGATGGAAAGGCGCTTTTTGCCCCAGGATTCATCAAGGCTGAGAGACTTGATATCATCAAAAGGAATTTCGCTTTCCCAGGTGTCCAGGCGCAGGCTCCGGTAGTCGATCACAGCGGAGTTGCCCTTGGCATCGCGAAGGGTGAGCCGGGGGAAATGCAATTCCACCGCGGCGGTTTCCTCCGGGGTTTCCGGCAGGACCCGGTAGGCAATGGAGAGGCTGTGATACTTCTGCAGTTCCTCTTCCCGCCTGGCCCAAAGACCCGACTCTATGGTGCTGGCGGAAAGGATGGCGTCGTGCCAGGTGCGCGTGGGCGTGGTCTGCAGCGTGGCATCCTGCAGGACCTGCTGGGTATCGAATCCCAGCCGCTGGATGCGCTCCGCCATGGGCGGGTGGGTATCGAAGGGATGCTGGATTTCACTCTGCATGGAAGCGGTATCCCCGGCAAAAGCAGTCAGGAAATCCGGATAGCCTGTTTCCAGTTGGGAGGCCAGTTGCAGCTCGTTGGCCACGGCGGGTTTTTCGATGATGCCGTGTTCCGTTTTATTGCGGTAGTCGCAGTAGGACGCCACCTTGACAAGAGCGCGCGCCATCGCCGCCGGGGAGTTGACGCTGGAGCCCACCCCGTCGGCCCGGAACTCCCGCGCCCGGCTGAGACGGCGGATGGAGAGCAGATAGAGATCCCAGAAGAAATGCATGAACCGGGCGACCGGAAGGGCCAAACCACTATACAAGGCATTCAGATAAATCCCGAATTTCCCCAGAAGCGGCGAAATGCGCCGCGACCACAGGGTGTCATCGCCGCTGAAATGGGCAAGTTCATGACCCAGCACGGCATCCGCTTCCTCCACGCTCATGATCTTCAACATGGGCAGACTGACAAAAAGGGTGCGCCCTTCCATCCGGGTGCCGGCGAGCGTCACCGGATGCTCGGTCACAAAGAAAGAGGCTTCGATACCCGCCACGATGCGGTCCGGCGGAGCGGTGCCGAGCATTTGGGCGATGCTACCGATCCGGCCCCAAAGTTCAGGGGCGTCCGTTTTGCCTACCAATTCGCCCTCAATGGGATGATGGTCATCGACCTTGCGGAAAATCGCCACCACGAGGGCAAAGACGGCGCAACCGGCGAGGATGGCGACCATGATGATCAACTTGAGCACATAGATCTCAAACCACAGGGCCGTCACCCAATAGGATAGAAAAACCACGAGCACGGCCTGTCCCACCACCTGGATGACGGCAGAAGTCTGCAAGACCGGCCAACCGAGGCGCAAGGCCCAGTATTGAGTCCGCTGTGAGCGGAAGGATAATGCCACACTGATGCCTACCAGAACAAATGTGACCAGCACCGTGATCAGGCACACCCAGGCGATGCGCTTCAACCAGCGGAAGATGGAGTAGTGGGAGGAGGAAGGCTCAAACATCTTCTGCAGGTCAGCCACCTGAGGATCGCTGGAAGCCATGATCCTGGAGGCCGGGACCCGGCGGAAGAATTCCAACTGCGCGGCTTTTTCATCTGCCGGCATGTCCCTGGCCACCCGGAGGCTCCCTTCGATGCTCTCCAACACGGCGGCGTCCATGCGCCGTTCCGCATCGCGGAAAAAAGCGAGGGAAAACACTGGAACCAGCAGCACGAGGAGAAACGGGAGCAGGTTCTTCTTGAAGAAACCTGGCGCAGGGAGTGGTTTTGCTGAGGCCATGGCTGAAAAGGAAGGGCGGTTTTGGTTGGATAGCCCTGGCAGATCCTCCGGTGAAAGCAAACTGTTTCGTCAGGAAAAACCGGTGAAAAGCTGACTTCGGGGCAGAACTCCGGCCTTGCCCGGGAAATGGCAGGGGGCACTGTGGGCCGATTCTGATTTAATCAATTTTTGACTATGAGTGCTGCTGCTGGAAAACCTGTGCGACGATTGATGATAGCCTGTGGAGGGACCGGGGGACACTTGTTCCCAGGGATCGCGGTGGCACAGGAGGCCGGGCGGCGGGGCTGGGAGACGATGTTGTTGATTTCGGAAAAGCAGATCGACGCCCTGGCGGTGCAGGGTCATGCGGAGCTGCGCTTTGAAAAGGTGCCGGCGGTGGCGATGCCGAAGCTGCTGTCGCTGAGGATGGTGAAATTCCTCTGGCGGGTGTGGCAGACGAAGCGGCATTGCCGGAAGTTGTTGCTGGACTTCAAGGCGGATGCAGTGCTGGGCATGGGGGGCTTCACTTCCCTGCCGCCGGTGTGGGCGGGCCGGAGTCTGGGGCTGCGGACTTTTGTGCATGAGTCGAATGCGGTGCCCGGCAAGGCGAACCGGCTGACAGCCCGGTTTTGCACCGGCGTGTTATTGGGCCTGGAGGCGTGTGCGAAATTCTTCCCGGCGGGCCGGACGACCGTGACCGGGACACCCTTGCGCACCGCGCTGCTGGAGAAACCGGAGCGCGCCGCAGCGCTGGCGTTCTTCGGCCTGGATCCTGACAAGCAAACCGTGCTGGTGATGGGTGGCAGCCAGGGGGCCCGCGGGGTGAACCGGGCGGTGGTGGAGGCCCTGCCCCGTCTGGCGGACGCCGGGGTGCAGGTGCTGCATATCACGGGTCCGGGGGAATTTGAAACCCTGCAGCAGGCTTATGCGGCCTCCCCGGTGAAGGCCGCCGTGATACCTTTCTGTCAGGACATGGGGCTGGCCTATGCTGCGGCAGATGTGGCAGTGAGCCGCAGTGGGGCATCCAGCCTGACGGAACTGTCGGCCTTCGGGCTGCCGGTGATTTTAGTGCCCTATCCTACGGCGGCAGATGATCACCAGCGGCGGAATGCCGATGTTTTCACCTCTGCCGGAGCCGCTCTGGCCGTGGAGGAATCCGCCCTGGGCGGCGGCAAGCTGGGCGATCTGCTCAGCGGCCTGCTGGCAGATGCGGCGGAACGCAGCCGCCTCACTGCCGCGATGCAGCGCCTCGCTCCGGCAGATGCTGCGGCGCGGGTTTGCGATGCTGTGGCGGGCTGACTGAAGAGCCCGGCGGCCACCGGAACGGTGCCAGGGAATCCGGAAACCAGTCTCGTGGTGACTTGCCGCAGATCCAAAACCTGATCTGAAGTTTCAAAAAATCCGGCTGGTCGATGCTATTAGGCTTCAGCCTTGCGTTGGGTCCTGCATTCCCTGATTGATCCAGCAGCGGGTTGCGCCCCCGGCCAAACCGGCGCATTGTTGGCGCATGATTCCCCACGATGCCACCACGCCTGAACTGCTGTCTCCCGCCGGCAATTGGGAGTGTGCCCGGGCCGCAGTAGCGAATGGGGCGGACGCGATTTTCTTTGGCATGCCGCGCTTCAATGCCCGGATGCGGGCGGATAATTTCACTCCGGAGGACCTCCCGGCTTTGATGGAATACCTCCACGGTCATGGCGTGCGCGGGCTGGTGACCATGAATACGCTGATCTTCACCAGCGAGCTGCCGGACGCCGCCGCCCAACTCCGCCACCTGGAAGCGGCCGGGGTGGATGCTATTATTGTGCAGGACATCGGTCTCGCCCGCCTGGCGCGGGCGGTGGCTCCACGGCTGGCGCTCCATGCCAGCACGCAGATGACCCTGACTTCTCCCGAGGGGCTCGCCTTCATCCATGGGCGCCTGCACCTCGACCGGGCGGTGCTGGCGCGGGAACTTTCCCTGCGGGAGCTGGAGCGCTTCCGGGACACTACGGTGCCGCTGGAGGTTTTTGTGCATGGGGCTCTCTGCGTGGCCTACTCCGGGCAATGCCTAACGAGTGAAAGCCTGGGCCAGCGCAGTGCCAACCGCGGCGAGTGTGCCCAGGCCTGCCGCATGCCCTATGAACTGATCGTGGATGGGGCGCTCACGGATCTGGGGGACAAACGTTATTTACTGTCGCCCCAGGATCTTTCGGCGGTGGAGGAGATCCCGGCCCTGTTGGCCCGGGGCGTCCGCAGCTTTAAAATAGAAGGGCGGCTGAAAGCCCCCGGATACGTCGCAGCCGTCACTGCGGTTTATAGGAAGGCGCTGGATGCCGCCATGGCTGGGCAAACCGGGGGTCCCATGGCCTCGGAGAAAGACCGTTATGCTCTCGAAATGACCTTCAGCCGCGGCCTCTTCAGTGGCTGGATGCATGGGGTGAATCACCAGCAACTGGTGGGAGCCCGCTACGGAAAAAAGCGCGGGGCGATGGTGGGCCGGATCCGTCAGGCCGGGCGCGATTGGGTGGAGCTGGAATCCATCGGTGCCAACCTTAAGCCGGGGGATGGCGTGGTCTTCGACACCGGCGGGGATACCAACGAGGAGCAGGGCGGACGGGTTTTTGAATTGTGGGATAACCGGCTGACCTTTGCCCGGGGAAAGGTCGATTTTTCCGTCCTGAAGCCCGGCGACCGCGTCTGGAAAACCAATGACCCCGCCCTCGATAAGAGGCTGCGTGCTACATTTGAAAAGGAAGCGGGATGGAAACCGCTGCGCGCCTTGGACCTGCAGGTGAATGGTCAGGAAGGGTCACCGCTGGAGTTGTCCTGCGGCTCCCTCACGGTGTATTCCAGCATGCCCCTGGTGCCTGCGCTGAAACGCCCGCTTTCCGCCGGAACCCTGCAGGATCAGTTGGGCCGTCTGGGCGGCACAGCCTATACGCTGGGAAATCTTGAATGCCGCCTGACTGGCGATCTGATGCTGCCCGTCAGCGAGCTGAACCGGATGCGCCGGGAACTGATCGCCGAGTTGGATGCCGCGGCACCAGTTCAGGAAACGGCCAGCCAGCCTGACAGGCCCACCCCCTCCATCACGGTCGGAGCCATGCTGGAAGCAGTCAGGCAACGCCCCACTGGAGCTGCCCCGGACCAGATGGAGCTTTCCGTGCTTTGCCGCACCCTGGCCCAGGTGGAAGCCTGCGCCGCCGCAGGGGTGGCGGTCGCCTATGCGGATTTTGAGGACGTGCGCGGTTATGCCCAGGCGGTGCAATTGGTCCGCGACACTTCTGCCATGCGGCTGCTTCTGGCCACCCCTCGCATCCAAAAGCCCGGCGAGCAGGGCTTCTTTAAACTGATCGAGCGTGCCAATCCCCACGGCGTCCTCGTGCGGAACCTGGGAGCGGTGCCGTGGTTCACCCACCGTGGCCTGGAAACCACCGGCGACTTTTCGCTGAACATCGCCAACCCCCTGAGCGCGGCCTTTTTCAAGGACGAGGGGCTGGATCTTCTGACCATTTCCTACGACCTGAATATCACCCAGGTGCTGGAACTCCTCGCCGGAGCACCTCCGGCCTGGTTTGAACTAACACTCCACCAGCACATGCCCATGTTTCACATGGAGCACTGCGTTTTCGCCGCCTTCATGTCGCAGGGGAAGACCTTTCTGGATTGCGGCCGGCCTTGTGAGAAGCACTCCGTCAAGCTGCGCGACCGCGTGGGCATGGAGCATCCGTTAAAGGCCGACGTCGGCTGCCGGAATACCTTGTTCAATGCCCAGGCGCAGACCGGAGCCCGCTACTTCACGGAACTCCACGCTGCCGGCCTGCGCCGCTGCCGGATCGAACTCCTCGAGGAAGATGCCGCCGGCGTGCGCCGCGTCCTGCAAACCTACCGCGCCCTCCTGGAGGGCCAGGCCGAGGGAGCGGACCTCTGGCGCAGCCTCAAAGCCCAGTCCAAACTGGGCGTGACCCTGGGCACCCTGGAAACCCAGTCCTGACCACAGCCCGCCGTTTATCCTGAATTCGGGAACAGCCACCACGGGTTTCACTGATTTCACAGATAATAGCAAGTTTAGAATACCGGATTGACTTATTCTCTGAGTGAGGGGGAATTTTGCTTCAAAGCATTGGCAATCCGTGTGTTCCGTGGAATCCGTGGATGCCTACTGCGATTTTTAGCCTAAAAGCGGCAGTGGAATTTGAACAGAAGGACACAAAATCAGTAACTTGCGAAGATCCCGCCCAAATCTGATGGTCACCCTGCAAGTGAGGGCGTCTATTTCCATAAATCTGTGATTATCAGTCATATCCGTGCCATCCGTG
>Ga0114967_10002807_pt1 | contig 14505 bp, 9 predicted proteins | sample M_130628_MF_Meta_FD_92639 | JGI IMG/M metagenome (GOLD analysis project Ga0114967, IMG submission 92639) | Freshwater microbial communities from Lake Montjoie, Canada to study carbon cycling - M_130628_MF_MetaG | ecosystem: Environmental > Aquatic > Freshwater > Lake | place: Lake Montjoie... | reverse complement strand
TTTATTTGTTTTTGTGTTTTTAATTCATCGAGCTGTGGTTCCAGCTGGAGCAGTCGCTGATCAATTGAGGCAATTTTCTGCTCGATATCCTGCTTTCTAGTCTGGCTATTTTCAATAAAGGCAAGATGTTGCTCTTCCTTTGTTCTGATTGAAGTTAGCTCATTCAGTGTGCCGTTGATATCATGTTGTATTTGTTGAATTTCTTGCTTTTTTGAAGATGACTGGAGTGTATTTAACTTCTGACTTGACTGATCGGCCTCTGTTTTTAATTGACGAATATTTGCTTCAAGCAATTTGATATCCTTTGCTAAGTTTTCCAAATTTCGGGCTCTACCAATCCGTTTGCCATCAAATAATCCAATGGAGCCGCCAGACATTCCGATCCTAGATTTTGAAAATTTGCCTTTACAGCTCAAAATTACAATTTGCTTTTCGGGAAGGAGCGTTTCAAGTTCACCATCATCAGACTGAAGTATATACACATGTTGTAATAGAAATTCGCAGAGCGGAAGGTATTTGGGTTCTACGTCGATGATGTCCAGTGCAGAGATGAATTTTTCTGTATCAAAGGTGCTTGTAGACGAGCGGTTCGAGCTGGTTTTAATGGCATCTAACACCAGAAAGTGGGCTCGCCCTTTAGCAGAGTCACTCAATAAATGAATAGCTTGGACAGCATCTGCTTGGTTTTCTACCACATAGTGATTCATGACGGGTTCCAGGTAATTTTCTATCGATATACGATATTCCTCCTTGCAAGAGAATACATCTGATAGTAGGGGCGCACTTTTAGCCCAACTGGCATTTTTTTTCAGGAAGCGGATAGATTCTGGAAACCCTTCCAAATTGTCTACCAACGATTTGGTTAGGCTATACTCGTTTTTTTTAGCATCCAATAATCGATTTTTAGCATTCAGTTGTTCTTTTTGAGTGACAATTAATTCTTTCGTTGCCGAAATGTGTTGTTGAGCTTCATCCTCCAGTTGTTGCAAAAGTGCATACCCATTTTGTTTAGATTTTAATTTATTTTCAAGGATAGTAATGGCTTTATTGAATTCACTTAATGCTGTTTCTTTAATGGTGGTGTCTGATAAGTTCCGATTGCTTTCTTGTGAAAGAGCCTCTTTCTGAATATTCAGAATCGTAATTTCTTTCTCAAGTGTGTAGACTTGATTTTGTAACTCGTTGTTCTCTTTTACTATGTGGTCGAGTGCTAACTTATTCTCTTGTTGATTGGTCCGCAATCTATCAACCTTGGTTTTGTTTTCTTCTAGACTGATTTTGATAGTTTCCAAAGACCGATTTTCCTGAATGAGCTCCTCATTCAGGTTTTTTAAAAGTTGAGACACATGATCTAACTGATTTTTGTCACGTTCAATATCTGCTATCAGCTTAGTCCTTTTCTCCTCCATGAATCGCAGCTGTTCATTCTTTAGTTTTTGAGCACTTTCGTAGGCCTGTATTTTAGATATGAATTCATTGGTTGCCTTTTGTTGCGCAGCAAGATTTTTTTCTTTGATAAGATGATCCAATTTTTGCTGCTGCGAGTTAGCTTCGAGCGCATCAATTTTTGTATGGATGGCTGATTTTTCTACGTGTTGGTTTTGTTCCTGCTCATCCAGTTTTTCCAATGAATGACGAAGGTCGATGATTTGGAAAGATGCCAGCAAAGTACTTAGGGATTTGTATTGCTCTTTTAGTTGATAATAACGTTCTGCTTTTTTGGCTTGATTTTCAAGTGTCTTAAGATTTTTTTCGATTTCAAATATCAAGTCTTCCACTCGATTTAAGTCATCTTCGGTATCCTTTAACTTGCTAAAAGTTTGCTTTTTCCGAAGCTTATATTTTGAAATCCCAGATGCCTCCTCAAACAAAGCTCTTCTGGATCTTTCCTTATTACTAATAATCTCGTCGATCATTTTTAGTTCGATGATCGCATACGAATCGGAACCAATACCAGTGTCTAAAAATAGGTCTGTGATATCTTTAAGGCGACATTGTACATCATTAATACGATATTCACTTTCACCAGTTCGGTATAATTTACGTGTTAATGTGATTTGAGTAAATTCAGTTGGCAGTATATTTTTAGTATTGTCAAACGTAAGCGACACCTCTGCCAGATTAGAAGGTTTACGGGTTTTAGTACCATTGAAAATAATGTTTTCCATTTTTTCTGAACGAAGCATCCGAGTACTTTGCTCACCTAGCACCCAGCGAATGGCATCAACCACATTCGATTTTCCGCAACCATTGGGTCCCACAATGGCCGTGACACCTTCGTTAAAATGGATTGTTACTTTGTCTCCAAAACTTTTAAAACCCTTGATATCTAGTTTGGTAAGTTGCATTTTATCTCTAAATCGAACCGTTTAAATAGCAATATGACGCGGGACACAATTTACCAAAATATAGGGATGCCAATGGTTTTTTGAGCTTTTGTTGTGATCTATCCATCCTTGGAGTATAGCGACTTGCTGAGGCTTTATAGTTCCGACAGTTTAAATGTTTTTGCCAAACGAGCACCTTTTTCGGTTTGCTGTAACGTGCAACATTCAATTTCTGGATCGTGTTCGAAGAAAAGGATATACTCGTTCGAAACTGCTTCTTGTAAAAATATTTTTTTTTCTGTCAGCGTTTGTAGTGGGAACATGTCATAAGCCATTACATACGGAATAGGAATATGCATGGTAGATGGCAAAAGATCGGCCATGTACAACAGTGTTTTGTTCTTATAGCTAATTTGTGGAATCATCATAGCATCGGTGTGTCCATGGGCAAAACGTACTACCATGTTACTGCTGAAATATACACCATCTTCCATGGGAATAAACTGCAATTGCCCACTTTCTTGAATAGGCAAAATATTTTCTTTCAAAAAAGAAGCCTTTTCTCGATCATTTGGCAAAATAGCCCAGTTCCAATGACTTTTATTGCTCCAGTAAACGGCATTTTTAAAAGCAGGTTTTAGTTTTTCGCCTTCTCGAATAATGGAGCCACCACAATGGTCGAAATGTAAGTGTGTTAAAAAAACATCAGTAATGTCATCAGCACAGAAGCCATGTTTTGCAAGTGATCGATCTAAAGTATCATCTCCATGCAAATAATAGTGGCTCATAAACTTGGTATCCTGTTTCGTTCCCATACCATTATCAATTAATATTAGTTTGCCATCATCTTCTATCAACAAGCAGCGCATAGCCCAAGTACACAGATTATTTTCATCAGGTGGATTCAATTTTTGCCAAATACTTTTGGGTACAACGCCAAACATTGCTCCGCCATCTAATTTGAATAAACCAGCATTAATAGTGTATAAATTCATAAGTTTGTCCGAATAATTTGTTCGTATCCTGTCGAAGATAATAAATGAAATATAGGACAACAAAGATGAAAAAATGAGCGGGTGTTACATTGTTTTTTTAAAATTTCTGAGGGCATAGATTAAACATTATTTAAATCCAACGTAGAGTTTCTCGTTTTAGGCTTAAATACAAGGATATTAAGGCCAGCTTGGATGATGTAATTTATTAAATCTGTAATATCTGTTTGGCTAAATATCTGCCATTTAGTTTTAGCTTAACGCTTAGGACCGTGTCTAGTCTTCGTTTTTTAGAATAAAATAGTCTTTTTGATTAATTGCTACTAGTGACAATGTTTTTTTAACTAGGGGTTTAATATTTATTCAATTTTAAAGTGCATAAGCTCTTGCATAGTTGATTTTTTATTGTTAGCTTAGGTATATCAGATAAGGAAAATGCTTTTAAAGACATAAACAAATGGCACGTATATCTTTAGTTTTAGTTTTAGTTTTAGGAATTTTTGGCCTGCTAGTGGAGGGCTGCGGCAGTAGTAGTGGCGGAGGGTCAAATGGAGAGCTGGTGGGAGTGCCAAGTCCAAGATTTAAAAAGGCTGAACTTCCATATGGGATGGTTTATATTCCGACAGGTTCATTTATAATGGGGCCATCAGATCAAGATATTACTTCCTCTCAGATATCACAAAACAAGCAAATTACTATTCAGGCTTTTTATATGGATCAGACAGAGATCACTAACAGTGAGTATCGTCAATTTGTGAATTGGGTGAGGGATTCCATTGCTGTTACTAATTATGCTCAAGATGAGCAACTTTACTTAAAACCCAAAGGACAAGGGGATGCTGCGGGGGCAGCACCCAAAAAGATTATCGACTGGAAAAAGGTTGGAAATGGGCGTACTCTTTGGAGCTCGAAGTATGCAGCTAAAATGCAATCGATGTACTACCAAGGAGAAGACCGGGTTTTTGATAGAAATGAGTTGGATGTACGCTTGTTGAAATATAACTTTTCGATGTTGAAGCTTCGAGAAGCCGCAAATAACAGAGGGGATCGATCGAAGAAACGTTCTGATTTTATTTTGAGTGACACGGTGGCAATTTATCCAGATACATTAGTTTGGTTGGCCGATTTTTCATATGCTCAAAATGAGCCTATGGTTCGTGGATATTTCTCACATCCAGCCTATTCCAACTATCCGGTGGTTGGGGTTACGTGGAGACAAGCCAGAGCTTTCTGTATTTGGCGTACTAGGCTGAATAACTCTTACAAAGAGAGCCGTCATTTGCCAATACGTTCAGAGTACAGCTTACCTACAGAGGCAGAATTTGAATATGCTGCTCGTGGTGGGCGTGTTGGAACAACATATCCATGGGGAGGGCCCTACATTAGGAATGCGAAGGGCTGCCTGATGGCTAACTTTAAACCAGGTCGTGGTAACTACATCGACGATGGGGGAGCCTTTACAGTGAATGTTAAATCTTATTTCCCTAACGACTTTGGTCTGTATTGTATGGCTGGGAATGTGGCGGAGTGGACTTCTTCAGCCTTTGATGAATCTGCATCATCTTTCACTCATGATATGAATCCATCATATGAATATGAGGCAAAGGGAAGTGACCCTGAGGGGATGAAGCGTAAGGTGGTTCGTGGTGGTTCGTGGAAGGATGTCGGTTATTTTCTTCAAAATTCTACAAGTACGTTTGAATACCAAGATACCGCGAAATCATATATTGGATTTCGTTGCATAACAAAGTTCCAAGGGCGTGATATTCATGACAAACATTAATTTAAGTTGACATTTTTGGCAGTAAATGTCAGTGAGATAAATAAAAGAAAGTATCTTCGCAGTTTTGGGAGTATTGCTACTTAATATATCTTTTTTCTCAAATGTATGGTGAGTTGTAAATTTGTCTTTTTCTAGAGTAGAATTGTTTGTAAAGGTTAATTTAGATAGGAAGGTTTTTATTTGTAGAGAGGTTAATAGATTTATATCCTGTTCTTTATTTTGAAATAAAACCATCTCATGGGTTTCCGTTCGCAAATCAAGAATGATTAGTCCAGTTCATGGTAATTTCATGACCATTAAAAAAGCAAATACATGAAAATATATAAATCAATCCAATTGTATTAGAAATCCTAAGCTATTAATTTATGAATCAGAAGAAAAATTTTGACTGGCTACACACCGCTATTTCGTGGGGCGCGAGCGTTGTAATTGTTGGTGCACTTTTTAAGATTCTTCATTTGGGTGGAGTCTTTGGGAACTATATGATAGGTGCAGGATTGGGGGTGGAAGCATTTTTGTTCTTCTTAACCGGTTTTTTCCCTCCAGCAAAAGATCCTCAATGGCATCGTGTTTATCCCGAACTTGCGGATGATTATGATGGGGCACCAACTGTGGCTATAAATGCATCTCAAGGCTCTGGTTATTCATCCACGGCAGCTTTAGATAAAATGATGACTGATGCCAAAATAGGCCCCGAGCTGATAGAGAGTTTGGGCTCAGGATTGCGTGCATTCGGTGAAAAAGTTTCTGCTATTTCCAATACAGCAGATATATCTGTGGCAACTTCTGAATTTACCACCAAAATCAAATCCGCATCGAGCCGATTCGATCAGTTGAGTGTTACTTTCGATAAAGCTTCTGCGGATATCGCCGAAATGGCAGAGACGACCTCTGATTCTAAAGCGTATCATGAACAGGTGAATTCGCTAACTAAAAATCTAGCTACTTTGAATGCTGTTTACGAGCTGGAGTTGCAAGATTCAAATGCCCATCTGAAATCAATGAATAAATTTTATCAGAATATAGCACTCACGATGAAAAATTTCAATGATTCAATGGAGGACTCTACGAAGTTTAAAGAAGAGGTCGGAAAATTAGCTAAAAATCTAGCCTCCATGAATGCTATTTATGGAAATATGCTAACCGCAATGAGCCAGTCTCGGGGTTAATTTTAATCTTTTAACAATTAACTTAATATAATCATGGCAGGAGGTAAAGAATCCGCGAGACAGAAAATGATTAACATCATGTACTTGGTGTTGCTCGCAATGTTAGCACTAAATGTTTCAGATTCTATTTTAGATGCTTTCAGAAATTTAAATGATAGCTTGGGCACATCACAGGCGAATGTGCACGTCAGTACGGGGCAGTTGTTTGCAGCATTTGAGCAAACAAAGTTGAAGAACGAGCCAGAACGAGCTAAGCCATTTTATGAAAGAGCCCAAAAGGCGAGAGCAATTTCTGAAGAATTGAATGCCTATATAGAAAAATTAAAAGAAGAATTTGTTGTTGCAGGACAAGGTTTGGATAAAAAAACGGGCGATTTAGTAGAGAGATCAAATTTAGATATCGCCCAAGGTATTATGATTAATAGGGGAGAGGGCGAAAAACTGAAAGCAAAAATTAATGAAACCCGTGAAAAGTTGATACAGCTGCTGGATCCTGAAGAGCGTAAAAATATTGCTTTTTCGCTCGAGGCGAAGGATCCAGAAGGAGCAGACCCAGGGGAAAAAGGTGTTTGGGAAGAGGTTAACTTCGGTGAGGGGACTCCACTAACGGCTGCCAGGACTATTCTGACCAAAATTCAGTCAGATAATAGAAACGCGGAGTCGGATGTGGTGAAAAAGATTCTGGGTAAAATGGATGTGGCAGTTGTTAACTTGGATCGGTTTTCTGCTGTGGCAATTGCTCCAACTTCCTATGTGCTTCAAGGACAGCCGTATACTGCTGAGGTGTTTTTAACTGCATCTGACTCTAGAAGTAATCCAGATATTACAGTAGGAGGGGCGAAGTTGGCAGTAAAAGAAGGAAGAGGAATATATACTACTTCCACGAATAGCGAAGGTATATTTAGCTGGACAGGTGTAGTTCGAATCAGACAAACGGATGGAACTGTTAAGGAATATCATACTACTGAGCAAAAATATCAGGTAGCTCGTCCTTCTGCTATTGTTTCGCCAGATAAGATGAACGTATTTTATGTTGGAGTGCCTAACCCCGTGTCCATATCGGCACCCGGAATTCCGAAGGAAAAATTGAAGGTTAGTATGACGGGGGGTAATATATCGGGCTCTAATGGGAAATATGTAGTTACTGTGAGTACACCTGGAGTGACAGCCAAAGTAACGGTGGCTGCTGATATGAATGGTAGAGTGCAAAATATTGGAACAAGTGATTTTAGAATAAAACGTATTCCTGATCCTAAAGCAAAGTTTGCAGGAAAAACTGGTGGGGCAATGAGTGCTGTTGCTATCAAATCGCAAGATGCTCTTTTTGCAATTTTAGATAATTTTGATTTCGATGCAAAATTTACCGTTACCAGATTTAATTTGATCATTTCTAAACCTCGTGCAGATGTGGTCGTTTTGCAGTCGACTAGTAAAGATTTCAGTGGTCCAATGAGGGCAGCAATTGCTGGAGTTACACCAGGCACTCGTGTGATATTTGATAATATTGTTGCTGTTGGTCCAGATGGTTCACCTAGACAATTGGATGGGATTGTGTTTACAGCAAATTAGTTTTTAAGAAATGATGATGAGTCGTTATTTAGGAATTAAGAATTAATAACGTAGCGAAGCGACTCTTGAGTACCAGTGAAAAACAAGAAAAGTCCATGAAAAATAATTAGCTCATAATTGCTTCATAGCTGATAAAAAGATTATACAGATGAAAAGAAATAGTATCATAGGATTATTGTGTTTTCTTAGTGTTTTTGTGTTTGCTCAAACACCAAGATCAAAGCAAGGTGGGGGTAAGAGCAAAGCTAAGGGTACTAGTAGCAGAGTAAAATCGTCTGTTCAACCAGGTAAATCGATCACCCCATCCGTTCAACTCAATGAGTTGGTGCAACCGTCTGTCGTTCCTGCTGATAAGTCGGGCAGTTCATCCCTACAATCAAATGGACCAAGTTCATCTGCATCGACTACAATCCCGTCAGATTTGACAAAACCACTTTCACAATCTGCAAAATCATCAGCTTCTTCAACAACAGATAAACCAATTGATGGATATTATAAGAAAGAGATTATTCAGAATGCACGCGTGACGCCTTATGCAGCTATGAGAGAGGCTGATGTAGTTTATTCTAAACGTGTTTGGCGTGAAATTGACCTTCGTGAAAAGATGAATAATGTGTTTGGTGCACCCAAGGCTAGATTAATAGACATTATATTGGATGCTATAAATGCGGGAGAGCTAACAGCGTATGATCCAACTGGTAGAAAAGGAGATGTGAATGGGGATGAATTCTCCTCTATTTTGACGCCACATCAGGTGATGTCTAAGCTTGCAGATAGTGTGCTGGTCCCGATTTTAGATAAAGATGGCAATACAGTTGGAACTACAGTTAAATCAGGGGAGTTTAATCCAGATAGTGTGACTAAGTATCGTATTAAGGAAGATTGGCTTTTCGATAAGCAACGTTCGGTTTTTGAGCCTCGTATTGTAGGAATAGCTCCAATGATTAAAATCAAAGCTGCAGGACAATCATTTGACGATCAACCTGCTTTTTGGGTCTATTATCCAGAAGCACGGCCTCTATTTGCGACAAAGGCAATTTCAAATCGAAAGAATGATGTGACGAACCTGAGTTATGATGACTTATTTGTCAAGCGTATATTTACGAGTTATATTGTCAAGGAGTCGAATGTAGAAGACCTTCGGATCAAGGATTATGCTCAAGGTATTGACCGGCTGTTTGAATCGGAGCGGATAAAGAAGGAATTAATGGATTATGAGCATGATTTGTGGTCGTATTGATATGATGATTGTGTGTATAACTTATTTCAAAAAGGCCTCCTGTTCTGAGAGGCCTTTTTGACTTTCAAAGTATGTTTGTAGTGCTTTAATTTGCTTTATATTTAGTATTTCCAGAAGGTCTTTTTCTGTAGCATTTTGGATATTTTTCACCGATTTGAAATGTCGGAGTAATTTATCAGCAGATACTTTTCCAATTCCAGAAATTTTTTCCAATTCCGTTACTAAAGTGGCCTTGCTTCGTTTGTTTCGGTGAAATGTAATTCCAAATCGGTGCGCTTCGTCTCGTAGTTGTTGGATTATTTTCAAGGTTTCGGATCTTTTATCTAGATACATAGGATGGGGATCGTTTGGGTAATAAATTTCTTCTAAACGTTTGGCAATGCCGATGATTGTAACTTGCGTTTCTAACCCTAATTTTTTTAGACTTTTGAGAGCAGCTGAAAGTTGTCCTTTCCCTCCGTCAATGACAATAAGCTGAGGGAGCGTTTCACCTTCTTCGAGTATGCGACGGTATCTTCTGAAGACTGCTTCTTCCATTGTGGCAAAGTCATTGGGGCCTTCGACAGATTTTACGTTGAAGTGACGATAGTCTCTCTTTGAAGGTTTCGCATCTTTGAAAACGACAATAGCAGAAACGGGGTATTGGCCTTGGAAGTTGGAATTATCAAAGCATTCAATGTGTCTGGGCAATTGATTCAAGCGAAGATCCTTCATCATCTGGTTAAGCAGCCGATCTGTTTTGATTTGTGGGTTTAGTTTTTCATACTGCTCCAATCGTTGTCGCTTGAAAAAAAGAACATTTTTTTGTGATAATTCTAGCAGTTTCTTTTTTTCACCCAGTTTGGGGATGGTGAATTTTATTTTTGAATCCTTGAAATCAAGATCAAATGGTATGATGATTTCCTTTGACATACTGTTGAAACGTGTTCTGAATTCAGAAATGGCAATGCTTAGAAGCTCCTCTTCGGTTTCGTCTAGTCGTTTTTTAAGTTCTATCGTTTGAGTTTGGGTGATTGTTCCATTCATTATCTTGAGAAAGTTAACGAAGGCATACTGATCATTGGAGGCGACACTGAAAACATCCACATCGGAGATGGAGGAATTGACGATAGTAGATTTGCTCTGATAATGTTCCAGGGACTCATACTTTCGGTTTAACTGGTAGGATAGTTCAAAGTTAAGTTCTACAATCGATTGATCTAATTCCTGTTTTAATTTTTTTAGTACTGCTCCAATTTTTCCATTAAGGATGTCTTTAATACTTTCTATATTTTTATTGTAATCCTCTTCAGATTGAAATGCTTGGCATGGGCCTTTACAATTTCCGATTTGGTACTCTAGGCAGACCCTAAATTTATTTGCAGCAATATTTTTGAAATTTAAAGGTAGGCTGCAGTTTCTTAGGGGGTATAATTCTTTAATGAGATCCAAAATAGTATGCATCATGCTTACGGAGGCATAGGGTCCAAAGTAGCTTGAGCCATCTTTTATTATGTTTCTAGTCCAGAAAATACGTGGGAAGTGTTCTTTTTTGATGACGATCCAGGGGTATGTTTTATCATCTTTTAACAGGACGTTGTAGCGTGGCTGATGTTTTTTGATGAGGCTATTTTCCAATAGCCAGGCATCTATTTCAGTATCCACAATAGTAAAAGTAATGTTGTAAATCTTGCCGACTAGGACACGTGTTTTGGCATTTACACGATAGTTATCCTTATTAAAGTATGATTTAACTCTATTTTTAAGATTTTTAGCCTTCCCTATGTAAAGAAGATCTCCTTTAGCATCCCAGAATTGATAGACTCCTGGTTTTGGTGGGATATTTTTTAGTGCTAATTGATCATTAGTTTTTTCCATTTTTATTTGCGGTACCTATCAGACGCTTATTTGTACTTCAATTAAGTGTTTGATTCATGATATGTTCCAATGTTGGGATAAAATTAAAAGTTTTTAGGAGGAGTTTGTTATTTAAAATTTGTTGCAATGATCATATCACAATGGGAGGCGTTTATAAAATCCATAGGTATCATGCCTGTATTTCCCTTACTTTTAGATTTTAACTATACGTTGATTCAAGTAGTAATGCAATTTTTCGTTTTTGATTTTTTTCCTATTAGGGTAAAAAAGTAGACCAGTTCATAAAAATGAGGGTAAAAGAAATATAGACACCCTATTTGAATCCAGCTTTTTTGTTTTTACCCCGTCTATTTATCCACATAATTATTCCTGTTATTGGGAAAGTAGCTCCGAGCAAACAAACGATAAAGCCAACGGATTTGGAGTAAATACCATAAACAGAAGCTATGTGGATTGGTTTAAATGTAGATCGTACACGTTGACCTAGATTTTTATCACTGAATTTTATAATGCTGAGAACCCGACCAGTGTATTGATCTATATAATACGTGTCAATCGCATTTTCGATGTTGTTGATGGGTAGAACATTTACGGTATATGTCAAAATGGAGTCTTGAGGAGCCAAAATAGTAAGTGAGCTCGCGTCTGGTGTGACTGTTTTTATCCGTTTGAATACCTCATCGAAGTCTATTTTATTTTTATTTGATTGAATCTCTGACCGTGGTGGTTTAAGGGGCTCCACTGATGAATTGGTTACCACATAAATACCATTGTTAAACCATTTAAAAGACCAAGCCAAACCTGTAAATGCAAAAATGAACAGAAATATAGCTGTATAAAAGCCTAAAATAATATGAAAGTCGTGGATTAAGCGTTTCCAATTTGCATTCCATTTGATTTTTAGACGTTGTTTAACCACTTTATTTGTTTTAGGAATCCATAAAATAATTCCAGTAATCAGTATAAAAAGAAATATTAGAGAGCTGGTTCCCACAATTAGTTTACCAGTAGCGCCAGCCCAAAGCCATCTGTGCAACGCTAGCATTTGATAAAAAAAAGTATTCCGATAGCTGTATAACTCAATTATTTGGGCTGTATATGGGTTTACAAAAGCGATTTTTCGGTTCGCCTTTGTCTCCTTTTTATCAGCTTCCTTCTTCTCATTCTGTTGTCTTTCTGGAATATGATAACTGAGCTCCGTTGTTCGTGTCGGGTTTCGATCAATCTTGATGGAAATAACTTTGGCATGAGGCACTTGAACTTGAACAGCTTTCACAAGCTGTTCAAGTTCAAGTGCATATTTCTCCTGTGGCTGAACAAAGTATCGATTGTGGTTAAACGTCTCTTGGAGTTCTTTTTCGAAAACAAGAACAGCCCCTGTCAAGCAGGATAGTAAAATCACAAATCCCGCCAGGAGACTTAGATATAAATGAATGGTACTAAAAAATACTTTCATCAATTTTGATTACAGCTTGTACGAGAGGGTTGCTGAAAATTGACGTGGAGCAACTGGATTGACACTATAATTTTCATGAACATAATAGTTGAGCATATTACCCACATTGGAAACTTTGCTCAGCATAGAAAATCGTTTGTATGAATATCCTGCAGATAAATCGAGCATTGTAAATCCTGATACTGTAAATGGTCCTCTCTTCAGATCATCACCCCCTACTGTTCTATTCCATCCAGCAACACGTTCACCAATATAATTGGCAGCAGCCCCTACTTGGAAACCTTTAAACTTTTTTCCACTAAATTCATAAAAAACACTTGCATTAGCTGTATGAGTTGGGGTATTTACCAAACGATCGCCAGCAATATAACTGCCTTTGGTATTAGGAGTGGTAGTAAAGCGCATAAAATTATAGCTATAGCCTGCAAGAATACTCAAGCCAGCAAGCGGGCGACTCGATAAGTCTAATTCGATACCATCACTTTTAGTTTGACCAACCAGTGCCTTTATATTAGAATCATTGTTTGGAGTGATTCCGTCTTTTCCAAACTGGGCGGTTTGAGCGAGATCATTATTCACAATTCGATACAACGTGAGGTTAGCTGATAGCAAACCCTTGAAAAAATCATTTTTAGCTCCTAACTCGTACTGGTCAATTAATGATGGCTTTAATGTATTTCCATCAACGTCTTTTGCATTATTCATGCTAAATGAATTAGCGTAGCTGGCAAATACGGAGGTATTGGGAGATAGTTTGTAAACTAAGCCTAAGCGCGGTGAAAATGCTTGATCTGTTTGTTTTTTTCCATAACTAATTGTGTTGGATATCATGCTGATTGTTTTGACGGAAGGTGCACTTCGGTATGACCAGCGCATTCCTGCCAAAACTTTTACTTTTTCTGAAATATTGATAAGATCGTTGATATAAATACCGAAACGATTAAGAGGTGTTTTCGTAACATCAAAAGGGTTCATTACTGGGATGTCGTTAAATGGGGTGTATTTGTTTGGATCAAGAATATTGATCTCATCATAGATTATATCTAAAGGCTTATTGTTTGCGCCCAAATACTTGTTCCCTTTTGTATATATATAATTTTTTGTCGATCCTCTATCGATATCACCCCCAGTAAGTAATGTGTGTTCGAAGGTCCCCGTTTTAAACTTTCCTGTCAGATTAATTTGTCCCGCATAACGAACATCATCCGTTTTATTTTTGCCTAAGGGTCTTTTCCAATCGCCATTGGCACTTGGTTGTATTCTTTCTGTAGATTGATAGTCGCGTTTGTACAACTGATATGAAGCCGTTGTATTTAATTGCCATGCTTCATTAAGGTGATGATTTAAAGATATTGATGCTGTTGTTTGTTGGGCAGTAGCATAAGACCAAGAGGCTCCAAAAAAATTCGAGCGATGCATGTCTACAATTACCTTATTAATGGCTCCAGTACCAAAATCGGGTGTGTATTTATGTTGTAAATAGTCTCCCTGAACCAAAAGATCTGTTTTGGTACCTAGTTTGAATAATAAAGAAGGGTTGACATAGTATCGGTCAGAATGCACATGGTCTCTAAAGCTATCAGCTGTTTCATAAGCCCCATTTACACGATAAGCTATTTTCGAATTTATTGGTCCATATATATCAAAAGTAGGTTTGTATAAATTGTTGCTTCCTGTGCGAATGGCAACTTCTATCCCCTGTTCAAATTTTGGTCGTTTGGTAACCATATTGATCACTGCCCCAGGGGCAACCTCTCCATATAAAACAGCTGCACTACCCTTCAAAATTTCTACTTTTTCCAAAGAACTTACCTCTGGCATAATCATTGCATTTATCTTATGGCCATTTTTAAATATGTTATCACTGGAAACTATATAACCTCGGGCATACAAAAACTCAGATGCGCTGCCCCTCGTGCTGCGCAAGTAAACACCATTCACATTTTTAATCACATCACTCAATCGTGAGACTTGTTGCTGTTCTAACACATCTCCGCCAATTATAGTAACACCTTGTGGTAGATCCATAGGCTTGATAGCTATCTTGCCTATATTTACAGGGCGCTCGTTCATTGTTCGGGCTGCTGTTACTAGTACCTCTGAAAGGTTTTT
>Ga0114967_10002804_pt1 | contig 14519 bp, 13 predicted proteins | sample M_130628_MF_Meta_FD_92639 | JGI IMG/M metagenome (GOLD analysis project Ga0114967, IMG submission 92639) | Freshwater microbial communities from Lake Montjoie, Canada to study carbon cycling - M_130628_MF_MetaG | ecosystem: Environmental > Aquatic > Freshwater > Lake | place: Lake Montjoie... | reverse complement strand
GCCATCCTAAATCTGAAAAGCGCCTGTGGTGAAATTGGTAGACACGTCAGACTTAGGATCTGATGCCGTGAGGTATGGGGGTTCGAGTCCCTCCAGGCGCACAAGTAAAAGGAAACAAAATATTTTGTTTCCTTTTTTTATTTTTTGAGCTAAATCCTTGTACAATTAAGAATATCGCTTTCGGGTTATTTATGACTTCATATCCGACAACTCTATACTATATTTGCAAGGCTTATATATTCCTAATCGCTCCTTTATAAATTGCTAAAATTATGATTCATTATAATAAATTCACACTCAAAAATGGTTTAAAAGTCATTGTACACGAGGATTTTTCAACTCCAATGGTGGCAATGAATATTTTATATGATGTAGGAGCTAAAGATGAAAGTCCACATCAAACAGGTTTTGCCCATTTGTTTGAACATTTGATGTTTGGTGGATCTATTAATATTCCTGAATACGATGAGCCATTGCAAAATGCCGGTGGCGAAAATAACGCATATACCACCAATGATTTAACGAATTACTACATTCAACTTCCAGCAAAAAATGCAGAAATTGCTTTTTGGTTAGAAAGTGATCGAATGTTGTCGTTGGCATTTGGTGAAAAAAGTTTAGATGTACAACGCAAAGTAGTTTGTGAGGAATTTAAAGAGCATTATATAAATAAACCCTATGGCGATGCTTGGAAATATTTACGTGAATTGGTGTATACTCAACATCCGTATCAATGGATGACGATTGGCAAAGAATTGTCTCACATAGAAAATGCTCAATTGCAGGATGTGAAAAATTTCTTTTTTAAACATTATCGCCCACAAAATGCCATCCTTTGTGTTGCAGGGAATATCACCACAGAAAAAGTAAAAGAATTGTCTGAAAAATGGTTTGAACCCATTGAAGCTGGAGAAAAATACAACAGAAATATTGCGGATGAGCCCGAACAAACATCGGCTCGTAAATTAGTATTGGAAAAAGAAGTTCCAGTTAGCGTGATTTACAAAGCCTATCCAATGGCCGCTCGTAGAGAAAAAAATTATTATGTTGCCGATTTAATTTCTGATGTTTTATCAGGAGGAAACTCTGCACGTTTGCATCAACGTTTGGTAAAAGAACAAAAATTATTCAGTCAAATAGATTGTTATCATACGGGCAGTGTAGAAAAGGGGTTGTTGGTTATTGAAGGGAAAATTTCGGAAGGAATCACAGCCGAACAAGCCGATGCAGCGATAGAGAAAGAATTAGATTTATTGAAATCTGAAAAAATTGCGGAAACAGAATTGGAGAAAGTAAAAACTAAAATTGAAAGTATGTTGGCTTTTGAAGATTTGAGTTTATTGAATCGGGCTAACAATTTAGCATTTTATGAATTGCTAGGGGATGCTTCGCAAATGAATACTGAATTTGAAAATTATAATCAAGTTACAGTAGAGGATATTTTTGAGCAAGCCAATGAAATATTAAATCCAAACAAATGCTCCACGATGTATTATTTAGCTAAAAAAGCGAACTAGAATTCATTTTATTCAACATTCACTTCTTTTTGGAATCTCATTCCAGTGATTTGTTTTTTACAGACTTAAACTGAAAAATTGTTTGCGAACTTCCATGCGCATTTTGCAATAAATTCTTTCTGTATATTTCATTTAGATATACTATCGTTTTATTTTATTTAATTAGTTTTAAAAATCAATTTACCCTTCATTTATACTTTTTTTGCCTTACTTTCGTTCTACTCTTTATGAAGAATCTACTCATACTTATTTTTTGTTTTTTCTCTATCACACTTTTGGCCCAAAAGGACAATGCCATTGTGAAAGGGAAAGTAATGGATGAATTTAACAATCCGCTCGAATTGGTTTCTGTAAGTGTAAAAGGTTTTCCTAATGGAACTAAAACCAATGTGGCAGGTGCATTCAGTATCAGTGTTCCCATTGATAAAAATTTAGCATTGGTTTTTAGTGCCATTGGTTATTCTACAAAAGTAGTTTACAAACGTTTAGAGAAAGGTGAAACCATTAATTTAAGTATTTCGCTATCACCCAATATAAAAAAAATAAAAGACATCACGATTAAAAGTGATAAAAGACGAAACGAAGCTGGCTCTGTCCGCATTGATCCTAAATTATATGAATTGCAGCCCACGCCCATTGAAGGAATTGAGTCGATGTTGAAAATATTTTTGAATGGGAATAACAATGAAATGACTTCTCAATATAATGTGAGAGGCGGAAATTTTGATGAAAATTTAGTGTACATAAATGACTTTGAAGTGTATCGACCATTTTTAGTAAAAAGTGGTCAACAAGAGGGTTTAAGTATCATCAATCCTGATTTAGTAGGTGGTGTTAATTTTTCTACCGGAGGTTTTCAAGCAAAGTATGGCGATAAAATGAGCAGCGTGCTCGATATTACTTATAAACGCCCAAAAGAATTTGGAGGGAGCGTGCGTTTGAGTATGTTGGGCGTTGGTGCACATTTAGAAGGCACGGGCAAAAAAAATAGATTAACCTACATGATTGGATTGCGTCAAAAATCGAATCAATATTTATTGCAAGCACAACAAACGAAAGGTGTTTACAATCCTACATTTACTGATTTGCAAGCCTATGTAACGTACCAATTTAATACGGATTGGCAAGTAGATGTTTTTGGAAATTATGCACGCAATCGATTTGATTTTCAACCAGCAAGTGCTACTCAAAGTTTTGGATTAATTAATAAAGCATTTCAATTAAGAACGATTTACGAAGGTGCCGAAATTGACAAATTTGATTCTCGGTATGGTGGAATTTCATTAACTCATACGCCCAATAGTAAAAATACTTACAAACTAATTGCATCTGGTTATCAAACCGATGAGGCCGAAACCTATGATATTAAAGGAGAATATTTATTAGGGGAATTAGAAACCGATTTGGGTAAAACTAATTTTGGGGATTTAAAATATGCACTCGGCACTGGAGTTATACATTCCTATGCACGAAATTATTTGAATGTCAATGTAGCAAACATAGGGGTTAAAGGGTCACATGATGTAAAAAGTCATTATTTTCAATGGGGGTTAAATTCCGAACTTATTAATATTTCTGACAAATTAAATGAGTGGGAGCGTAGAGACAGCGCAGGTTTTTCCCAACCTTTTAGCGATACTTCATTGAATATGGCAAGGCGCTACAAGACGGCCAATGATTTTAATTATCAACGAGTAACAGCATTTTTACAAGATAATATTGCTTTTGATTCCTTGAATTTAGTGATTACTGGAGGGATTCGATTTAACTATAATTTTTTAAACAATGAATTTTTAGTGAGTCCTCGAGTTCAAGCATCTTGGAAACCTAAATGGGAAAATGACATTGTATTTAGAGCAGCAACAGGGGTTTATTCTCAGCCACCATTTTACCGTGAAATGAGGAATTTAAATGGGGAATTAAATTTAAATTTAAAAGCACAAAAGTCATATCATGCAGTTGCAGGTTTCGATTATAATTTTAAAGGATTAGGGAACCGACCATTTAAATTTACAACTGAATTTTATTATAAAAATATGTGGGATTTGGTGCCCTATGAATATGATAATGTTCGGATTCGATATTTTGGTCAAAACAATGCTAAAGGTTTTGCATATGGAGGTGAATTTAGGTTGTATGGCGACTTGGTAAAAGATGCAGAATCGTGGATTAGCCTAGGGATTATGAAGTCGGGTGAAGATGTTTTAGATGATCAAATTAATATTAAAAGTAAGATTAATGGTGCAGATAGTGCAACCATTTTTCCGGGCTATATTCCTCGTCCAACAGATTCACGGGTGAACTTCGGATTGTTTTTTTCAGATTATTTACGTGGTCATGAAAACTTTAAAGTTCATTTGAATGGGGTATATGCAACTGGTTTGCCTTTTGGTCCACCCGATCAAAAACGCTATGGCGATACTTTGCGCATACCAAGTTATAAACGTGTAGATATTGGTTTCTCGGCCTTATTATTGGACGGTGCTAAAAAAGAGAGACCTCGTTATTCTTACTTTAAAAATGTAAAATCAGTTTGGTTGAGTGTCGAAGTTTTCAACTTATTGGGTATTCAAAATACATTGTCTTATTTATGGATACAAGACCAAAGCAGTAATAGAACCTACGCAGTTCCTAATCGCTTAACTGCCCGATTATTGAATGTGAAATTAGTCACGAAATTTTAGCTTTGAGGCTAAAAAATAGCCCAAAAAAGCCATGGGAATGTATGCTAATATAACATCGCTAAATTTGAACCAAACAGGCGCTTTCAAATTAACGACTTCCAGTATTCCGCCAAATAAAAATACAATGCCGATTGCCAATGCAAATTTTAATTGGTGATTAAATGCAATGTATGCGGTTATAAAAGCACCCATCAGCGTGCCAATAGCATGTGCTAAAAATGGAAATAAAAAATGTTTTGGTTGAAACAATAAAATAGCATCATTTAAGGGTAAATTTTTAGTTCCATTGGGAAGCGGAATGATAGAATATCCTGCAAAAACCAGCGCCATATTAACCACACTGCCCAAAATAATTCCTGCACAAACAGCAATAATATTTTTTAATAATGGATTTGAAATCATCTTATCTAATTTTTTTAGAAACCGAAAGTAAAAATAAAATTTGTGCCGAGGCAAAAAGTAAAAAACCGGTTACTACTTGAAAAATGATTTTTATATCGGCTACAAATGAACTGGCATTCATATTTCCATAACTGGCTTGTGGTGTAAAATGAGGAATGTAAAAAGCCAAAAGTAATAAACCAATAAAAGACATGGATGAATGCAGTATGCCCAATCGACCAGAAATTGGTTTTTTAATTGCATCAAAAATAAAATAAATACATAAGAAAAAGGCTTCGATACTTGCCGCTAAATAAAATGCATTTTGGAGTTTAAAAAAACCAAGGGTTACAAATAACACCACGGCTATAATAAAAATTAGTTTTGCTTTCATGTTTTATTTAGCTCGTAAAAAAAGTAATTACTACCGCAATTAAAGTTCCAAAAGCATAAAGAATGGCCAAAACAACAGATATTTTAAAATATTTACCTAAATTGTTGAAACTGTTGGCCAACTCATCTTCATTTCCTGTAAGAAAATAATTTTCACTTCCATTTCTAAATCGGATTAAGAAAAAAGCATTGAGTACAAAAACAGTAATGAATACGATGTATAATATCGCCAAAGCAATTAGTCCAAAACTTTCTATTTGACTATATGATAATTCACTCATGCCAATTTTCTCCGTAATCATTTTTTTTAATTTGTCAGTATTGGTGATAATTGAAACAAATAATAGAGTTATAAGGATAGCAGGTACTACGAACACAATGCCGATGAATTTAGCCCATTTTCCTGAAGATTTTATTTGTGATGCTCCGGCAGAATTAAGTTCTACGGGTTGTAAATTTGACGTATTATTTTCCATATGATTAGTTAATTGATATGATTAATCCGATTAATCCTAATAATACCAAGATGATAATTAACACGCCCATGATGGTAAAATAGGTTTTTAGGTGATGCAATGCTTGATATAAATCGGATGAACTATGATTATTTATGCCACTTTTTATCAGTTTAGAATAGTTTAATAAATTGATAGACATGACTAAACTAATTGCACTTGAAATTAAAAATGAAATTAAGGAAGCAAAAATAGAAGCATTTCCTTTTATTAATCCTACAATAATTTGCAACAAACCAATGGCTATCTGCAAAATTGAAATATATGCGGCATATTTCGACCATTCGATGGTAGAAGCGATTTCCTTTTTAGTTTCTTCTTTTAAAATAATTTCTGTTTTTAACATAAAAAATGAATTAATAAGCTCTCGCAAAAAGTACTCGTTGTGTACTTGGTTTTTGGGTTAAAATACAAGCTCCATTTTCTTGTTTATTATCCAATGGAATACAACGAATGGTTGCCTTAGTCATTTCTTTTATTTTCTCTTCAGTTTCAGGTGTTCCATCCCAATGTGCTGAAATAAATCCACCTTTCTCATCCAATGTTTTCACAAAGGTATCCCAATCATTTACCTCCACAATATTTTCATCACGGAATGTTTTTGCTTTGTTGAAAATATTATTTTGAATATCGCTTAATAACGATTCAATTTGAGCTTCAATTTGATCCAGGCTCAATACATTTTTTTCTTTTGTATCTCGTCGAGCAACTTCTACTACATTGTTTTCTAAATCTCTTGCTCCTAAAGCTATACGAACTGGCACTCCTTTCATTTCATATTCTGCAAACTTCCAACCTGGACGGCTTTGGTCATCATTGTCATACTTCACTTTGATGCCCTTGGCTTTTAAGTTTTTCATGATTTCTGTTGCCTTGGCATCAATAATTGGTTTGCTTTCTTCCCCTTTATAAATTGGAACGATCACAACTTGGATAGGTGCTAATTTAGGAGGTAAAACCAACCCTTGATCATCGCTGTGAGCCATTACCAAAGCGCCTATTAATCGAGTAGAAACACCCCACGAAGTTGCCCAAACATATTCTGGTTTATTGTCTTTGGTGATGTATTTAACATCAAATGCTTTCGCAAAATTTTGACCTAAAAAATGCGATGTGCCCGATTGCAATGCCTTTCCATCTTGCATTAATGCCTCAATCGTGTAAGTATCTTCTGCACCTGCAAAACGTTCATTGGCACTTTTTACACCTTGAATTACTGGCATTGCCATGAAGTTTTCAGCAAAATCAGCATACACATTAATCATTTGTTTGGTTTCCACTATCGCTTCCTCTTCCGTTGCATGTGCGGTATGTCCTTCTTGCCACAAAAATTCGGCTGTTCGTAAAAATAAACGAGTTCGCATTTCCCAACGAACAACATTTGCCCATTGATTAATTAATATAGGTAAATCTCTGTATGATTGAATCCAACCTTTGTATGTATTCCAAATAATAGCTTCACTTGTAGGACGAACAACCAATTCTTCTTCTAATTTAGCTTCTGGATCTACGATTAATTTACCTGGATTGTTAGGATCGTTTTTTAAACGGTAGTGTGTTACAACAGCACATTCTTTTGCAAATCCTTCGGCATTTTTTTCTTCAGCTTCAAATAAACTTTTAGGCACAAATAATGGAAAATAGGCATTCTCGTGCCCTGTTTCTTTAAATTTTTTGTCTAAAACATCCCGCATGTTTTCCCACAAGGCATATCCGTAGGGTTTTATCACCATACAACCTCTAACTGCACTGTAATCTGCTAAACCAGCTTTTAATATCAAATCATTATACCATTTGCTATAATCTTCACTTCTTGGTGTTATTTCTTTACTCATTTGAGATTTTTTTCTGTTAAATTTTTACTTCAAATTTCAGCGCAAATTACTACAAAGTTTTTAGGCTATTATAATATATTTTTTTATATACATAAAGTGGCTAATTATAAGTGCTTTGAAAGTTACTATTATATTTATTTACGTTAAATATTTATGCTTTGTTAATAGTGGTATTTTTTATAAATTATTTTAAACTTTTTACAAAACTTAATGTCTTAATGATGTAATTTCGATAAACAATATAAAAATACACAACATGAAAAATTTATTTTTAAGACTTACATTGATGCTTGCTATTTTTAGCAATGCACTTTTTGCACAAAGTTATGACGATGTGTATAGTAACTCAAATCCTCCATCGAATGGAAATTCAAATCAACAAAATAGCCAGTCGAATCAAAATGCACAAGAATCGAATGCTTACAGATATGATAATGTGGATGATGCAGATTATGTAAATGATCAAAATAACAATTCAAACTACAATAATAAAAGTTACGGTTACAGTGATGACGATGATTATGATGATCAAAGTGATGATTCATATTATTATGCTTCGAGAATTCATCGTTTTTACAGACCCATGAGAAGTTGTGGATATTATAGTCATTTTTATAGTGATCCTTATTGGTGGGATTGGTCTTATAGCTATCCATCATGGTATGTAAGTATTCCAACATGGAGTTTTGGTTGGAATACTTGGGGCTTTAGTTTTGGATACAGTAATTGGTCTAATAGTTGGAACAATTGGGGTTATGGTAACGGTTGGAATAACTGGGGTTATGGCAATGGATGGAATAATGGATGGTGTGGCAATGGTTGGAATAACTATTATAATGGTTATTACAATGGTTACTATAATGGCTACAATAATAGCTACAATAATGGTTGGTGCGGATTTAATAGCGGCTACAATAATGGGGGATATTATGGAGGTAGAAATACGTACAAATATGGTCCAAGAAGTTCTGTAAATTCTACCAATAGAAGTGTTGGAATAGACAGACCACAAAGAGATAGAGTAATGCAATTGAAAAATAATTCGAATCCGATGCCTGTAACTAACAGAGTGAATTCTTTAGATGATGTAAGACGAAATAATGTTTCAACAGGTAGAGAAGTCAATCAAAATAATAATGATAGGAACACTCGTTTCCAAGCACCAAGAGAAATTATTAGATCAGACAGAACTCAAATAGATCCAAACTCTTCAAGACAATTATCGAATACTAATAGAGATGTAAATGAAGATAGAAGAAGAATGGATCAACAAAGATTTGAAACGGAAAGAGCAAGAAATTTTCAAAATGAAAATCGCGGAAATCAAAGAAATTCAGAAATTCAACAAGATCGTTTTGATCAAAATAGACAAAATGAACAAAGAAGATTGCAAGAGCAAAGAAGACAAGAAATTCAACAAAGAGGAACTGAAAGACAAAATAACAATCGATTTAATGTTGAACCACAACGCAATTATCAGTCGACTGAAAGTTCACCTCGACAAGAGAGAAGAATGGAACAACGTCAATTTCAAAGACAAGAGCCACAACGCAGTGAGCCAAGATACGAAGCACCGAAAAGACAAGAGCGAAGTGAATCTCGTTTTCAAGCTCCTACTCGTCAAGAAACTCGCAGCTATGAATCTCCTCGTTCTAGTTCACCTTCGCCATCATCAAATCCTAGTATGGGAGGCGGTCGAAGAAGATAAATAAACAACAACTTTTAACGCATTATCTATGTATTCAATTAATGATAGATGATGCGTTTTTTTATTAATAAAAATAAAATACGAATATGAAAAAAAGAATCATAACAACATTTATTTTATCCGCTTTGGCGATTCATGCAATTGCACAAGATGAAAACGATGCGCTTCGATATGGAATGAGTCAATATTTTGGTACTGCAAGAGGAATGGCAATTGCAAATGCAACGGGAAGTATTGGCGGAGATTTTAGCACCTTGTCGGTAAATCCTGCTGGCATAGGAATATACAGAAAAAGTGAATTTTCATTTACGCCTAACTTTTCAAATGCAAAAAACGAATCAACTTATTTAAATGAAAATATGTCGGATCGTAAATCCAAATTGCATTTTGCTCAAGTTGGATTGGTAATCACCAACGCTAAAAAAGGCAATGCAGCCAAAAGGAGTGCATGGAAAACAGGTTCATTCGCTTTTGGAATGAATAAAATTGCTAATTTTTCAAACAACTATTCATACACAGGCAAAAACAATGTAAATTCAATCGTTAATAAATGGGCAAATGATTTTAATGCTCTTGGAGGACTAAATTCAAATAGCTTGGCTAACGTAAATTACAGTGCGTATGCTGCTTATCAAACTTATTTAATAGATAAAAACTTTGCTGGTGACAGCACAAAAGCAAAATCATATGTTCCTACAGCAGGAGGTTTACAGCAAACAAAACAAGTTTTTGAAACTGGAGGGATGAATGAACTTGTCTTTACAGCGGGAGGGAACTATTTAGATAAATTAATGCTAGGAGCAACCTTGGGAATTACTTCAATTAATTATAATCGATCATTTAATTTTGAAGAAAAAGATCTTTCAGGAGACTTAAGCAATGATTTCAGTTCTTTGCAATACACAGAAAAATTAGCCACATCTGGTACAGGAGTCAATTTAAAACTTGGCGCAATTTTAAAAGTGTCTGATAATTTTCGATTTGGGTTGGCGCTACATACCCCAACTGCAATTTATTTAAATGATTTCTCATCGATCGTTATGACTTCAAATACAGATAGTTTATTAACTCGAAACAATCCGTCAGCAAGTCCAATAACTACTTTCAAGCAAGATTCTATTCTAACATATAATTATACATTGTATACTCCAGGGAAAGTGATTGGTAGTTTTACCCTCTTATTTAATAAAAAAGGATTTTTAACTGCCGATGTAGAATATTTGGATTATTCAAGCATGGCATATCGTTATGAAGAGGCAGATATATTGGCTGAAAATTCGATGAATAATACGATACAAAAAACATATAAAAGTGCGGTAAATGTTAGAGTAGGTGCCGAAGCAAAATTACAAGATGTTAGTTTAAGAGCTGGGTTTGCATTTTATGGCAGCCCATATCAATCAACTGTAGTCAATTCCGATAGATTGTTATTTAGTCTTGGAACAGGTTATCGCACCAACACTTGGTTTTTAGATGGTGCTTTTGTACACAGCATGCAAAAAATAGCTGAAAAGCCGTATGTTTTAAATAACTTAAATGACGTTTCCAATGCGATTATAAAAAATAACAGCAGTCAATTATTGGTTACCTTAGGTTGGAAGTTTTAATTCTAAAAGCATAAAATAGTATATCAATCTCGTTAAATACTTAACGAGATTTTTTTATATAATTTAATCTTTTGAAACTGTACCTTTGCCAAACTGCAAGTACAGCTATCGCCGTTCAAGCAATTGAAAGGAGGAAAGTCCGGACAGCAAAGAGCAACGTACCACCTAACAGATGGTATTTACAGAAATGTAGATAAGACAGTGCCACAGAAAATAACCGTCCTAGCGATTACTCGTTACGATAAGGGTGAAAATGTGAGGTAAGAGCTCACAGTATTTATGGTAACATAAATTTCGGGTAAACCTAACGTGCTGAAATGTCAAATAAGTGAGTGATTGAGAGCGGCTCGTTCGATATTCATGGGTAGACAGATGGATTCTATTAGCAATTTTAGAACTAGATAAATGATAGCTATGAAATAGCAATATTTCAAAAACAGAACCCGGCTTACGTACTTGCAGTATTTTTTTATTTTTCAAAAAAAAAATTTGTTACTCTAAAATGTTTTTCTATATTTGCACTCCAAACAAAAAGGGAGTGTAGCTCAGTTGGTTTAGAGCATCTGCCTTACAAGCAGAGGGTCCGCGGTTCGAATCCGTGCACTCCCACCCAAACAGATAATCCAGACAAATCGTCTGGATTTTTTATTTTAGACTTATTGAAAGCGTTGCTATTGCTGAAATAACAAAAATAGTATTCAATCAATCAGTTTTAAAATTGACATTTTCGTTCTTATAAAACATTTTATCAAGGGAAATTAGAAACTGCAGTTTTTGTATTTCGAGAAATAAATTTCTACATTAAATTTGTACAAGTTTGTTTTTAATCGCATATAAAACAATGCCAGCAGATGTATGAACATTCATTTTTTCTTGGATTTTTACTTTTTGATTTTCTATCGTTCTTTTACTGCCTCCTAATTGATCAGCAATTTCTTGAGCTGAAAATTCTTTGCAGGTATATTCAATAATTTTTAATTCCTTTTCTGTGAAACTAACTTTAAATGAACGTTTGTGCCTATCAAAAGTATGTTTCTTTGCGAGTTCAACTAATTTCGTATTCATGTTTTTACAAAAGAAATTGCTGCCATTGTATACTGCAGAGATACCTTCTATTATTTCATTTTTTTTTGCGCTTTTTATTAAATATCCATTTGCTCCAGCTTCAATCATTTCTATCAAACTGTCGTCATCGTCTCTAAATGACAATGCTAAAATTCCAATGTGTGGATATTGTTCTTTGATGACTTTCGTTGCTTCAATGCCATTCATTTTTGGCATTTGTATGTCAATTAAAATAATATCTGGTTCATGCGTTTTTAAACATTGTAAAAGCTCGATACCATTATTTGCTTTGTCAATTATGGCAAATAATTTTTCTTTTTCAAAAATTGATATTAGACCATCTAAAAAAATGTCATGGTCATCAGCAATTATGATTTTCACTTCATTGTAAATGGTTTGTGTCATATCGGTATTTTTAAAATTATTTCAGTTCCATTATTAATTTCAGAATGGATGATGGGCGTTCCATTCAACATCTCTGTTCGATAAATAATGTTATTTATTCCAATGCCTGTCTTTGTATATAATGTTGTATTCATATCAAACCCATTTCCATTATCTCTAAAACGGATGTTTAAATCATGTTCTCTGGAGAAGCATTCAATTTCTAAAATGGTTGCTTTAGAATGTTTTTGTGCATTGTAAATTACTTCTTGAAATATTCTATAAATATGCAATGCTTTTTCTTTATCAAATATGGGTATTTTCCCAATACTGTATTGTATAGACAATTGGTCATCAAATTTACTTGAATTTATTTTTTCTACATAGTCAATTAAGAACGTTTTTAAATCTTTATTGGTTAAATTAATATCCATTAAATCATTCAAAATATACCTGAAATTACCTAATGTAACATCTAAGTTATCGGATATAATCAGTAATTTTTTTTGATCATTTTCAGATTCTGATTCAATGCTTTCGATCAGTAATTTAATACCAGCCAATGACGAAGATATTCCATCATGGATATCTCTGCCTATTCTTTTTTTCTCTTCTTCCAATATGCCATTTTTCCCGTAAATTATTTCTAATTTATCTTTCAAATCTCGTTTATGATATTTTACGATAGAATAAAAAAAGTAAAATAAAATAATTGCTAAAAGAAGACAGGCATAGACAATTACATAATAGATTTCTTTTTCATTGATTTTGTTATACATAGTAGTGCGATAAAATAAAGTAGATTAACGAAAGCATTCAAATAACTTTTGATCATAAATATATCGTAAATAAACAGACTTGAAAAACCTAATTTCGTTGAACAAAAAGTTTCGACAATAATGTTGTAAAAATAGAATATAATGAACCCAATACAAATAATAAAGCGATAATCTGTCATTAATTTGATTCGTTCAAAAGCAATTTTATTTACGAGATCGGTGGCGCTTAAAACAAGAATAAATGAATAAAATACCCTAAAATACGTATTTCTAATTCCAATGTCTGAAATGTACATTCCAGTATATAACCAAACTAGAATACTCAAAAAAATGAGTACATAAAAATTTAAATTGTTTTTGAATAAACCCCATTTTTTAAATTGAAATAAAAAAAGTACGAGCTCAAATAATAAATAGATATTGATAAAACTATTTATTAAATAACAGCCTTTAATTAAAATTGCAAAAACAGTAACCATCGAGCCTAAAAATAAACAAAGCAAAAAAGGAGTGATTGTTTTGTTTTTAAGAAATAAAAAAAGTCCTGCCAAGGTGGGTAAAAAAATACTCAAGCTTAACAGGATCATTAGTTTCATAGATTCAAAGATAATCTACAAATTGTTGATTTGGGAAGGGGCAGAACAAATTGTTGGACAAATAAAGCCATCCTGTAATATGATTGTATCTTTTGAATCTGTATCAGGGGCTAGATTTAAATCATTATTATCAATATCTGAAGAACATAAAACCAATACTATTTTATTTCTTTTTTCTAGAGGTGTTTCTTCTGTTTCATCATACATGCCAAAGTAGGCTCTCAAACCAGTTGTGCCCGTTTGTCCTAACATAGTTAATACGGATGATATTTCAAATGTTTGACTATTTGAAAAAACGTCTTTGTCAGCAAATGCTCCATCAGCAATTGCTTCTTTATTTGCTACAAAACGAGCTATTAAATCGTTCGCTTTTGCAACAGAAATTTGATGTGTCATGTTTTAATTTTATGCAAAAGAAATCTAATTTCCTGAAATGATTTTGAGTAATTATACTCAATCTCATTGAGTATAATTACTCAATTTTAGTAAAATAATACCTGAATTTCATTTTATCAATACAATTTTGTAGTTCAACTATTTTGTAGAAATTGATTTGAATTTCTTTGATTTCATTAACGTACTAAGCATAAAAAGGAGAAAATATACCTGCTATTTTTTTGAATACATGAAAATGCAGCTGAAAATAAGCATCCATTTATTCATATTTGAAACTTCTCTGAACTATCAATATCTTCGCAAAAAAAAGTGCAAATTTTGAAAGGTTACTTCCAAAAAAACCACCATAATGGACACTTTTTTTATTTAATAAATAAAATATTTCCAATTTGAAAAAACAACTTTCAGCCATGAGCTATGCCGATGGCGAAATGATTCTGGTAGACAAGCCCTATGGTTGGAGCTCATTTGGAGTGGTGACTCAACTAAAAAAATGGACGCATGCAAAAATAGGACATGCTGGTACATTGGATCCATTGGCCAGTGGTTTAGTCATTTGTTGTACAGGAAAATTTACCAAAAAGCTAACTGCACTCATTGGTTTAGATAAAGAGTATACCGGCATCATTCGCATTGGGGAAACAACGCCAACGTATGAT
>Ga0114967_10002801_pt1 | contig 14527 bp, 13 predicted proteins | sample M_130628_MF_Meta_FD_92639 | JGI IMG/M metagenome (GOLD analysis project Ga0114967, IMG submission 92639) | Freshwater microbial communities from Lake Montjoie, Canada to study carbon cycling - M_130628_MF_MetaG | ecosystem: Environmental > Aquatic > Freshwater > Lake | place: Lake Montjoie... | reverse complement strand
ATAATATATAATATATAATATATAATTAAGATATATATTATATATATGAGTTATACTAATTATTTTATTAATGATATTAAAAGTGTATTTAAAAATATTGATGAAAAATCTATAGAATCTATGGATGAATTATTCATTATAGCCAATATAAAAATTTCATATTATCAAATATTTATTAATATACTTTTTTTAGTTATAATTTGCGGCACGTTTTATATATTATATCGCGATTATATATATCGTATAGCAAATAAAGCAACACGATGCACAGATATTAATGATATTGTAAATTTTAATATTGATGTTAATAATGATTCATATATATATAATATATATATTGTTCAAGAAAATAATACCAAAAATATATTAGAAGATTTTGTTTTAAAATTAGAATATAACTTTGTAGATGAACAAACAATATTTACTCTTGGAAAATATAACAATATTTCACCTGTGTTATTTACTCCTTCTAATAATATTGGCAAAATTGGCAATGCTTTTTATATATTTGATTTGGAAGAAAAAAAGAAAAAATATATTGACTACTATGATAAAGAAAATAAAGTAGTATATTATATTGATAAAAAAAAAATAGCAAATAAAAAATATAAATACTTTGTAACCTCAAATACTGATAAAAAATTAAATGATGATAGTTCAAAACAATTAGCATATTTTGTTAGAAAATTTGGTTATAATGATAATATTAATTTAGACCCTATATACAATATATTATATGCTATTGAAAATAAAAAGAACATGGAATATTAATTATAAAAGACATCATTTAGTAATTTTGTTAGCTCTTCAATCTTCTCCTTATTTTTAATTTTTGGATAACTAATATTAAATTCAATGAACATATTTCCTTTATTTGATGTGTTTAATATAGGCATTCCCTTGCCTTCTAATAAATAATTTTTACCATTTGAAATAACGCCAAAAATATTTGTATTTATGTTTATTTTTTCTTTAAAATAAGGTATTACAATATCTTTTCCTATAACAGAATCTATAAATGATATATCTATCTTATAATATAAATCATTACCCTTTCTAATAAAATTTTTATGCTCTTCTATTTTAATATTAATTATCAAATCACCTGGTTTAATGTTTGGAATACGTGGTTGCTCTCCTAACTCAGGAAATGCAGTTTTATAATTTTCATCTATACCCTTAGGAATAATTAAGGTTGCCTTCTTATCTTCATTATAAGACCCTTTGCCATTACATTGACTACAATCAGATTTTCCTTCAATTGTTATTCCAGAACCTTCGCAATGCTCACAAGACCCTTGAAATATTTGTTGCATTATTCCAAGATTTCTTATTTGTTGTATTATACCGCGTCCATCGCATTTACTACATTTTTTATTACATTTATGACAAAATTTACGAATATTTATATTCAAATCTTTATTAATACCATTATATATATCATCCAGATTAAACACAAATGTTTTTTCAATTGATTTTGCTTTTTTAGGCTGTCTATTTCCACCACCTCCTCCCATACCAAAAGAAAAAATATCTTCTTCAAATGAACCTCCGCCAAAAGGACTGCCACCAAAAGGACCTCCACCATTTCTAAAAAATGCTTCAAAAATATCATGCGGATTTCTATGAACCTCTTGAGAAGAACCATTATTATAATTCTGATCTCCTGTATCATCATAAACACGGCGCTTATTATCATCACTTAATACATTATATGCTGCTGATATTTCTTTAAATTTTTCCTCTGCATCTGCTTTATCCTTATTCTTATCTGGATGAAACTTCATTGCGAGACTTTTATAAGCTGCTTTAATTTCATCTTGCGTAGCATCTTTGTCAACTCCTAATACTTTGTATAATTTAAAATTATCACCCATAATATTTATGATATTATATTAAATGTTTATATGTCTTATTTTTTATTCTTTGCAGCCATTATTTTTTTATACTCAGTTATTGTTATTAAATCACCTTTATGTTTTACATATTGTTTTCTATCTCCAGATTTTTTATAGATACATTTTTCTTTTCCAAGTATTTCTTTTTTACTTGTTCTTGTTATTTTGGTATTGCCGCCCCCAGCAAACTTACCATATGTATAATCTCTTTCATCTGGATAAAGAAAAGTTTGATTAGGTTCCTTTTTAATAGGATCATCTAAATCTAAATCCTCATAATTATCATCAGGTATTTGAATTGAATTTATAATATTTTTTTTTTCTTCATCTTGACAAATTTTAAATAAATATGAAAGTAATTCGGTTTTTAATTCGGTTTTTAATTTGTTTTTTGCTGATATATTCATATTTATTATACTTTGCCGAGTAAATTTTTTATCTTTTAAAAGTGTATATAATTTATATATATTCCAGCTACCATTACATGTAGCAGCAGATACCCATTTACTTCTATCAAATAGGATTGGATTGTCTATTGATAAATTAGCAAATAATTTATTAATAAATTTGTCACATTTATTGGTACCCCAATATATACCATCTACTTTAACTAAAAATTTAAGAAAATCTTTTAATTTTTCTCCAAATAATGTTTGTTGATAATTTTTATATACATTTTCATTAGCAACTTTTACATTTATTAGATTATCATTCATATTAAATGAATTATCTATAAGTTCAAATAATTTATTAATATCGCTTATGAGTTTATTTTTATTCTTTTCCATTTTTTCTTCCAAAGTTGGTTCAACAAATTTAATTGGATAATGAGTTTGTCTATTTTCATTTATCCACAGTTCTCCTTCTTCTTCTTTACTCCAACCCCCCTCATAAATATACCTCAACCCTACTACTATATACTATATAATATTATATAAATCACTACAACATTAATTATATATATATATTTTCTTAATATATCTTTCGCTAATATACTATATGCCCTTCTTGTTTTGTTACCATCTCTATGTTTGCAACTATAATATATTAATTTTTTCTTAAATGAAACATAATTATTTTCTTGTAAATTCTTAAAATTTTTACATATTGGGGTATTATTATGCGATTGGTTATTACATGTTCCAGTATAAAATATAAAAAATAATATAAAAATTTTTAAATAATTTTTAATACTATATAAATTCATTATTACATAGAATATATAGAATATATAGAGTTATAGTTATATATATTTAATTACACACATATCTCATCATAATATTCATAGTATATAATTCTTGATTTAGTAGCTTGAATGCGTATGGCATCCTTACTTGAGCAATATCAGTATTATTTTTACAATATTTACAGCTATAAATGCTTTTCTCTGTATTTACATTCGCATGCATCCCGCATTTTTTACAAATAAACACCCTATAATTATCTGATACATGAAGCATCCTTTCAGCAAGGAAATTAGATGTTCCATGAGCAATAAAGCAATCTCTTTCCATTTCTCCCAGGCGTAATCCACCTGACCTTGCTCGTCCTTCACTTGGTTGTCTTGTAAGCATTACAATAGGACCATTGGAACCACGCGAGTTTCCTGTCCATACTGATTTGCCATTACGTCTAACCATAAATACTTCTGATGATACGCTAATACAATAAACAGGACCATTATAATTATAGACACGTTCGCAGTGTTGCTTTTCTTTGCGAGTATCATTAGCATTTGTGTAGGGATTATTTTTCTTCTTAATTATAGTAATTTTCCAAGTATTCTCTTTGTAGATACTTTTGATACCACTCCAACCTGCATGAACACATAGTCTCATCATATCATCTGCTAAGCTTTCATATTTAGAACAGAACATATTATCATATTTAGAATGTCCTAATGCCATATGCGTATTTATCATAGATTTCATAAGAATTTTTACTTGCTTACTACTTAATTTCCATACCCACTCAGGCATACATAATGTGTCTGTATACATATTATTACAAAGATATTCTGTAATATTTTTGGTATCATTAGTATTATTATGAGAGCCAAACTGATACAGCACTTTATTATCACAATCGCTCACAATCCATTTACCAAAGAATAGCAACCATGCTTCCATATTAATTTCCTTATTGTTGCCAGGAATAATAAACTGATAGTCTGGAGCATCCCATACACAATCTTTTTTATATCTTACATATTTCCCAATAATATCAACCGCTTTTTCTAATATATAGTCATTACCCTTATTATTTTGATGTTCATGCTTTACATACATTCGGTGCTCTTTTGTAACATTTAAATCAATCTGTGAATTGCTGATATTATACATAGTTCCAGAATATTCAGGATATTTATGAACTTCCAATGGATTTTCATAAACAAGCTTATTATCTTTTAGAACAGCTACTTTGTCATCTTTTGTAATATTATTAATAAACTTCCAGCCATCATTTGTTAATACTTCATGATCTTCTGTAAGACAATGAATCTTGTCTGAAACCATATGCTTCAATCTCTGGTAATATGTAGGCCCAATAAATATGTCAGTATGTATTTGCTCTCCAGTTCTACCATTATATAATATTTCGTTACCATATTTCTCCATTCCAGACATTTCAAGAACTTTTGTAATTCCTTCAACAGAGCAATCAGTATATGGAGTAGAATCACCAAATGCTCCAATGTGACAGCATGCTTTACCCATAATAGATTCCATCAATTGAGCAATTGTCATACGCGATGGAATCGCATGAGGATTCATAATAATATCTGGAACAATTCCATCTTTTGTAAAGGGCATATCTTGGTGCCTATATATCATACCAATAGTTCCTTTTTGCGCACTACAGCTGGCGCATTTATCGCCAATTTCAGGTTTCCTATTTTTACGAATACGAACTTTACAAAACTTATAGCCTTCGCTATTAATACCATTATAATTCATATCAATATAGCCATCATCATTTGCTTTCATGGTCAAGCTACTATCTTGATATGTAATTACACCATTTGCCTTCTTGGGCATAACTTTGCCAACAATTACATCATTCCCATTAACATATGTATTTTTAGATACAAATCCATCATCATTTAACTTCTCATATGAATACGGCTTTTGCGAAGAAATATTAGTAGGATTTGTAAATAGTTCTTCCTCGCCTGTGCTGTGATTTTTATTACATACATCACGCATTGCCTTGTAATATGTGCTTGTAAACAATCCTCTATCAAGTGCCGACTGATTAACCATAATACTATCTTCTTGATTAAATCCTGTATGTGTCATAATTGCTACAATCGCATTTACACCTGATGGTAATTTGTGCGCCATTGTATATTTAGATAATTTTGTATATACAAGGGATTTTTGAGGATAATTCAAAATATTACCCATTGTATCTATGCGTTTATTGAAATTACTCATATATACTCCTAATGCCTGCTTTCCCATAGCGCATTGATAACAATTTCTCGGAGATTGATTATGGTCACTAAATGGAATATTAACTCCGAGAATGCCATTTATTAAACTTGGATGAATTTCGCAATGCGTATAGAATGGAGGCAAAGCAGTTCCTTTAATTCCCTCTTCTAAATCTATAGGAAATGTTGCTATCATAGCTGAATTAATTTCATCACAATCCATATATTCAATAAATCCTTCTTCGTCTAAATAACTATCTGGGTCATCTTGATTTTTAGAAACTTCGTTAGGAACTATAAAGTAATCAAAGTGCTTATCCGCAATATATTCATTCCAACTAATATTCTTTCTCTTTAATATTCTTTCAATACGCAATACACGCTTATTTGTTTCTGGAATAATATCAACAATATAAAGTGGTCTATACATTCTACCAGCTTCTGTGCTAATAATAATACATGACTTCTGAATATTCCATACAATTGAAGTCATTGGGTATATGATGCCACTGCGTTTATAATGCTTTAAAGTCAAATATAATTTAGATGGGTCTTTATAATACCCAATAATATCACCATTAACCATAATATATACGCTATCTTCGCTTCCCATATTCTTCAAATAATCAATAGGAGATTTTTCAGGATTTGACATATTATATGTATCATCATATACAACAACTCCTAAATTTACCAAGATTCTGCGGATATGTATACTATTCATAGAAATTGAGATATTTGTGCTAAGTGCCATATTTTTAACAAGACCAACTGAGCTACCTTCTGGAGTTTCAGCAGGACATATCATACCAATCTGTGAATTATCTAATTTGCGAGGTTGTACAAGTTTCCCATTTTTTTCCATAGCAGTATTAATGCGCCTTAAATGTGATAACGTGCTTGCGTAAGACATACGATTAAGAACTTGTGATACACCTTGTTTAATATTCTGAAAAGTTCCTATGCTTTTAATACCCCAGTTTCCTGTAGATAACGAATATCTAATCCATGAATCAAGTAGAGATTGCTTGAAAAATCTGTGAATACTTATATCAGAAATAATATTAGATATAGGAATGTTCGCATTACCGCGCCACAAATTAAGTTCTTTTTCAATCGCAATTTTTAGCTCTTTGGTCATTTTGCCATAACATTGTCTGAATAAATTACTCATTAATACTCCAGGTGTATCTACGCGTTTATTAATATATGAATCACGATTATCATAGGTATCGTATCCTAAATATATGCGTATCATTTTGCGAATAATATAGCCAACATATAATGCTTTTCTTCTATAAGATTTGCCAACATGAGGAAGAAAATCATTCATAAGATTATTATGAAGCTGTGCTTTGTTAGTTTCATGGTCATTGTTTTTATTAACACCAATCATAATCTTGATAAGCGTGTTTTCAGCTTGCTCCTGTGTATTAATATCGCAAGCATCTTCACAGCAAGCCATTAGTTCATTAATAATACGCTGATTTTTCTCACTATCTGTGTCATATATGATATGATTGATAATCTCGCGATCACTAATAATTCCAAGGGCCCTAAACATCACAAAGATAGGAACTTCAGAACGAATAAATGATGTATTAATGCGAATGATACGCCCCATGTGATTTAATTTACCACTCATATTTAAACAAGTTGTTTTAGGAGGAAGATAAGATGAATCACACATAGAGCGAATCTCCGCATATAAACCTTCGGCATTATTATTAGGATGGAAAACAAGAACTTTATTTTCATTAATTCTGTCTTGTGAGATTAAAACTTTCTCATTTCCATTTACAATAAAATAACCACCAAAGTCATATATACATTCATTCTTGTTCTCTTCGCATATTCCTTGCATCTGGCTAAGAACGCATAATTTAGAGCGGACCATAATAGGGATTTTTCCAATATATACACCATTAACAGTTTTATCAAACTTCTCAGTCATTCCATTCTTATTTGTAATCTCTGTTGAAATATGAACATTAACATAAATACCACTTGAATATGTCATATTATTCATACGCGCAATATATGGTGTCATAATGTTTTGTGTTCCATCTTGAAGTTGATAATTTGGCTTAACAATGCTGGGTTGAAGGATATTGATAGAAATATTATAGGTATTATCTGGCAATTCTGCTTTTTGATTTGTAATCTTAACCTTGATAGGATTAAACCCGCCAATAATTTGTCCTAATGTATTGTCTATGAACTTGTTATAACTATCAATTTGATGCTTTACAAGCGGATTAGATGATTCAGGAGAGCCACCCTTTTGAAAATAAATATCCAGAACATCCCAGCAATGATTAGAAAACATTATTATTTGTATTTATTTAATATATAATTCTTAAATATCAATTTTTAATTTTTTAAATGATTAAATTTTATATAAAAAATGATATTGTATTAATTATATAAATAATAACATTAAAATAATAATATTATAAAATGTCTAACAAAATGCCTAAGATTATTGCTATTTGCGGTGCTAAAAGAAGTGGTAAAGATGTATTAGCTGAACATTTAGTAAAAAATTATAATTATGAAAAGATAGCTTTTGCGGATCCTTTAAAACTTGTTGTAAAAAGCTTATTTAATTTTGATGATGACCAAGTAGGAATTGGTGAAGATAAAGGGACCAATAGAAAAGAAATGATTGATGAAAGATGGGGGATTACACCAAGAGCAGCATTACAATTCTTTGGAACTGAAATAATGCAAGAAAAAATACAGGAATTATTACCAACTATTAAAAGAAATTTCTTTGCGAATACTTTGAAAAATCACATAGAAAATGCGGAAGAAGGTAAGAAGTTTGTTATTAGCGATCTTCGTTTTATTCATGAATATGACATGTTAGCAAATATTTCAAACATAGGACACAAAGATAAAATGATTGTTAGAGTCATAAGACCTTCTAAAAATCGCATAAAAGTGCAACAAGAACCACATGTATCAGAGTTAGAATATACAAATATTCCATATGATATTATAATGATTAATAATGGATCAATAGAAGAATATATTAGTAGATTTGAAAAAATTATTCTTTAAATTTTTGGTTATAATTACCTATTCTTATGAATAAGAGTATGAATATATTTAACAATATTCAATTTTTTACCATTACAAGTTACATATAAATTTGTATCTTTCATATATATCATTTTATTTATATTATTTATTTTTACTGTTCCACATTTTTTATAAGTTGCCATTTATCTATTTAATATATATATATTAATTTTTACGAGCTACTTCTTACATCAGTTTTACTGAAACTAAATGAATTATCTTGTAATTCAATAAAAATACTTAAATCTGTTATAGAATTAATAATTTTATTATTAATTTTTAACAATTGATAATGTGTATTATCTGTTATTATAACTCCATAATTATATTTATTAGCACTGTAAAGAAGACGTGACGATCCAGTTGCTTTCATAACATTTTCTAATTTTTCACCTATTCGCCTTCTAACTTTACTTATTATCTCATTTTTCATAGTTTCATGTAAATTAACATCACCTTTATTTCTATAATAACTATTCATTATATCCAATGTTTTATCATTTCCTGAATTTAATATAATGCTCAATACAACTATATTGTAATTATTTTTGATATAATCAATTGCTAATGACATTTCAGGTTGTGATGGCATTCTTCCTGAAACTTCAAAATGTTTTTCTAATAAAGCCTCTATTTCATCTTGTTTATTTAAATCAAGATTTCTAATTTTTGCTTTTTTTAAAGATTTAATCTCTCGTATATTAACTGATAGCAATTGTGCGATATCTTCAACAGACATACCATCATTTATATAAAATTGAGCAAGTTCTAAATATGTCATAAATTTTTTAATTGTTTTTTTAAGATTTTTATTTTTTAAAAAAGTATTGCATAGGTACTTTCTTAAATAGGAACCACTTTTTAATTTAAAATTGTTTGTTTCTTTTAATATAAGATAAATAGAGTTAAAAAAACAATTATTATTTCTACCAGATACATTCAATAAATCTAATTTATCTTTGATTTTAAATGTTTTAGATATCTGAGATGTTTTAGATATTTGAGATATTTTAGATATCTGAGATATCTGAGATATCTTATTCATCATACTACGTATTTTTAAATAATCGTTAGAACCTTTACGAGGTATACACCATTTATCACTACCTTCATTATATTTTTTTAATGCATCTCTATATTTTATCATGTGTTAGTATTTCTTCTATAATTATATGATAGAAAAACAATTTTTTATTCTCTATGATATTCTTTAATACATTTTTCTACAGATGATTTAATATCAGGAATATCTGGATATAGTAAGTATAGCTTATCTGTTGATAATTGTATATTTGAACGCTTTGATAATAATATAGCATTTTGCTCTTCAACACTAAAGTTTTCCCATGTAAAGCAATTATCTATATTTTTCTTATACATTTCTAAAATCTCATTATGTGTAATGATACCTTTATTAACTAAATTAAAAGTTCCTGTAGTTTTTTTAATAATCATATCCATAATCACTGGAAACATATCTTCTAATACTGTCATCGAGTTTGGCATAGAGCAGATTTTCTTATATTTAAAAATTTTGCTTAGAAAGTTTCTATTATGTTCAAAATTAACAATTGGCATACGAATACGCAAATTTAGTGTATTTGTTGAATACATATGCTGAAGTCTATCAGTAAATCCCTTAACAATTGAGTAAGATGAACCAAAGAAATTAGGCTTTTCGTCATCATCAATAAATGTATTTGTTGGATCTTCACTGCTAAATATACATCCTGTTCCTAAATATGTATAGTGAATGTTATATCTTTCGCAAAGAATTGAAAGAACTATAGGAGAATACAAATTATCCCTAATATTATCATTGAGTTTTCCTGGTAATTCTAAATAATCAATAGTATTATATTCAGCACCATGTGTTCTCCCAATAAATGATATGATATGCGTAGGTGAATATAATTTAATTTCTTCTTCAACCCCTTTTTCATCATCAGCACGAACATCTGTGCTAATATATGTAATACCATTATTATTCAAGTAATTCCCAAATTGCTTACCAATCCACCCTCTGCTACCAAAAAAAAGAATTTTCATTTTATATGTAAGTTGATATTCTTTTATATATATTGTTATAATAGTAAATATATAATATATTATAGTGAATAATATATGAAATTATTAATAATTAATATGTACGATGACCAATTAAAATATAAAAAATCTAAAAAAAATTTAATGTATGCTCTTCAAGGCAAAAAATTAATATTTAAAAAATGGGATGATAAGCAAGGTATTTACAATACTTTGAAAAATAATAAAATAGATGGTATTATAATATCAGGGTCTGACTATTTTGTAAAAGAAAAGAGGCATTCAATAATAGATAAAATTATTATTAAATCCAATATACCTATATTAGCAATATGTTATGGGTTCCAATATATAATTGATAAATTTGGAAAGCATTCCTTTATAAAAACTCACGCAAGCGGATACATGGAATATTCCGCAAAATTTAGCATTACAAAAGTATTTAATATTCCTAAAAACAAATATTATTTATTTCATAAAGATTATATTGTCAAGGTCCCAAAGTCCTTTGAAATTATTAAGAAACTTAAAAATAAAATAATTATGGCATATAATCGCAAAAGAAACATATTAGGTGTTCAGTTTCACCCTGAAAAATATAAAAAATCTGGCATAATGTTTTTTAATATGTGGATAAATAAATGCGTTTTATTTTAACGCGCGTAATTATAATCGTTTAAAAATTATTAATATTATATAAACAATTGATATTCAATTAAATATATAATATGACAACATTAAATCTTAATAATATAAATGATGATTTGATTGAATTAAATAGGGATACATTTAATAATAAGCAAATGAGTTTTAAAATACCAAATAAGCATCAAAGAGCAAGTCAAAATAATTTTATGAGTGATGATATATTATTTAATAAGAATAAGATAAGTAATGATGTAATATCTATGTCATCGCGTTCATCTTCGCGTTCATCTTCGCGAGCCAGCTCAGTTAATGGAGATTATGACAAGAGCGACTATATGAAAAATATGAAAAACATTTATAGAAATAAAAGTGTTCCCAGCATATCAAAAAAATCAAATTATAATGATGATAATGAAACAAATAGCATAATAAGTAGCTCAAGTAATAAAAAGTTTGGACAATCAAGCAGTGGTAGCGGTAGCAACGGAGCTCGTGACTACGGTGGTAGTTCTAAAATAGGTAACAATTTCAAAAAACAAGATAGATATGAAGAAGATGATGAAGATGATGAAGAAGATGATGATGATGACGGTGAAGATGACGAAGAAGGTGAAGAAGACGAAGAAGGCGAAGAAGGCGAAGATGGTGAAGATGGTGAATATGGTGAAGAAGACGAAGATGGCGAATATAGTAGAGGAGGTTCTAAAAATAGACATTTATCTGCGAAGGAAATAATTTTAAACGAATTAAATGAAAAAAGAGAGATAATTTATCAATTAGATAGATTAGAATCCAAAGGATTCAAAATTCCATTTAAATTTAATATGAATTCAGACTTAGAAGAAATGAGAACAGAATATAATCGTTTGGTTCGTGAAAAAGAGCTTGATGGAAGCGTGAGATTTCAGCAAAAAATGTTAATGGCATTTATTTCAGGAACTGAGTATATGAATAGCAGATATGACCCATTTGCGATTAAATTAGATGGGTGGTCAGAACAGGTCAATGAGAATATTAATGATTATGATGATATATTTGAAGAATTACATTATAAATACAAGGCGACTGGTAAAAAGATGGCACCAGAATTAAGATTATTTATATCATTATCAGGCAGCGCATTTATGTTTCATCTTACAAGCAGAATGTTTAAAGAACAACCTATGCCAAATGTAGAAAATGTATTAAAATCAGATCCTGAATTAATGAAGCAATTTCAACAAGCAGCCGCAAAACAATATATGATGGGTAATAATGGTAATAGCAATGGTAATTATCCTCTTCCTTCTCAGGCGCAAGCAGCGCAAAATGTCCCATATAGAAATAGCAATAGTGGAAGTGATAGTGGTGGATTATTTGGTATGGTAAGCAGTTTGTTTAGTTCATTAAGTTCACCAGTGTCAAATATGTCAATGCCTTCACAATCTAACAATATGAGACAATCCCCTAATATAACTGAGCTAAGACAAAAACCAACAGTTGATATTGAAAATATTATTAACAATGTTCATAATAATATATCTATGGATAACAATGATAATAATATTGAAACACTTTCTGTTAGTGATGAAGAAATAACATCTATTATTGAAGATACCGCTGATATTAAGATATTAAGAGGCGTCGGGAGACCACGTAAAAATACGCGAACTTTAAATATATAAATGTAATAATATATATTATATTACAAATAGATAATTATGTTCGCATATTTTACTAAAATGAATAGCAAGGATAATATAGTCAGTTTATATTATGATAATTATAATGATGATAATTATAATGACGATGAATATTTATTTAATACACAAACTATTGCTAACTGGGCAAATGAATATAATGAAAAGCTTATATCTTTTATACCCCCTGATGAAATTATTGTTAAAAGTAATGATAATATAATCCCATTATTTTCTTATAGTTAAAATTTTTTTCCCCCACTTTTTTGATTTGATAATAATTTAATTAAATTAGAAGGTAATTCATTTATACGACCTTCGTTTTGTTGTTTTGTAAGTATAGCATTCATAATATTTTTAAATTTGTTTAAATATATATTATCGTATTTAATTTCTTTACTTTTGTAATATTTATCAAATTTTTCTATTTCTGATTTAATGTCTTTGGAACAAGGAATAAACCTACAATATGATAAATATTTATTAAAGGTAATCATTATTTTATCTATAAATTCCTTAAAAGTTATATAAGTAATTTCAAACCCCATTTTAGCATCTTTAACTTTAAAAGTATAACTAATACGCTGTCCTTTTGTATTTGATATAAATGAGAATTCTTTTTTATAATTATATTCTAAACATTTAAAAATTTTATTTAACAATTGTAAGCTATCAAGTTTTTTAACCTTCTTTACTTCGTTTACTTCGTTTACCTTGCTATTTTCATTGACAGTAACTTTATTAAATTCTTTCACTACGTTTACTTTATTTAATTCATTAACTTCATTTACTTTTTTTACTTTTTTTTCTTTATTTACATTTAAAATTTTTTTCTTGCTCTTTTCTTTTATTTTACGATTATCTTTTTTAATTATTTTTTTTATCTTTTTAAATGCATTTATAAAACCTTTTCTAATCCTATTTTTTAAATTTTTTTTTTTAGAAGATATATGCGGTCTTATAGAAGTTGAAGCGTTAACCATCATAGATGTATTTGTTCTTGAAGATAGCGGTTGTAACATTGTATTTCTGGTAAATTGCGGTATAGTCACTGGAGCTACCCGAGTTGCTGGAGCTACTGGAGTTGCTGGAGCTTGTATTCTTGTAGATAATGGAACATATGTAAATGAAACTGTACGTCTAATAAATGGTCTATTATTTCTATCACCATATAGTTGTGACCTTGTAGATGTAGATGATTTTGCTCGGAAAAATGGTGACATTTTTTTAGTTTGAGGCATTAATCCCCATATAGATGATATAGGCTGCTTAGGTATCCAATTAGATGCTTGATCCCAATAATTATATGGAGACTTTTTTTGTTGTTCTTTTTTTCTATAAGACATTAGAGCATTTGCATTTAGCAGAAATTGATTATTCATTTATCTATATTATTAATATAATTTTTTTCTGATATAATAGGAAAAACTTTGTAATAAGAGGTATAGGAATACAGCTTATAAAAAAACAAAAATATGTGATATAATACAAAATTATTTAATAGAAATATTAGATAAAAAATAAGTTGTTAATTTAAAGTTTTCTTTGGCTTATTTTTTTTATAAAGTTTTTTTTGGTTTCTCTTTTTCTTGTAAAGTTTTCTTTGGTCTCTTTTTTTCTTGTAAAGTTTTTCTTGGTTTCTTTTTTTCTTGTAAAGTTTTTTTTGGTTTCTTTTTTTCTTGTAAAGTTTTTTTTGGTTTCTTTTTTTCTTGTAAAGTTTTTTTTGGTTTCTT
>Ga0114967_10002798_pt1 | contig 14534 bp, 14 predicted proteins | sample M_130628_MF_Meta_FD_92639 | JGI IMG/M metagenome (GOLD analysis project Ga0114967, IMG submission 92639) | Freshwater microbial communities from Lake Montjoie, Canada to study carbon cycling - M_130628_MF_MetaG | ecosystem: Environmental > Aquatic > Freshwater > Lake | place: Lake Montjoie... | reverse complement strand
TTTATAGAAGGAACCTGTTTGAATTCGAACGAGCTCCAACCTTTTAAAAAAGGAACTGCCAGAATTTTACAAACCTGCCATACAGAAAATTGTTTTCCAAAAATTCAGTTAGCGGGCATTGCTTATAATAATTTTAAAGGTATTTGAAAAAGAGTAAATCTTTGTTTAGACAGCTTTATTCAAACCACTGCAATACTCACCCCTAAAGACAGAGTTGAGTTTAATAATGCTGTTTTTGAAAAACTGTCTGCCCTAATTCTTCCCACGGCCCACACACCTACTATTAAAAAAAACGCGCTTTATTATTTTAATCTTCCCCTTTATAATTTAGTATATCGTTTTGTTGATAAAAAAACAAAGGGTACTGTTTTTTTTGACTCTGTTTTATTTGGCGTATTATTTTTCTTATATCCAATATATCTTATTTTCATTATTACGCTTTTACAATTTATTAGTATACCACAACCAATAATTTTTGGTACCTTGGGCTTATTGTTTTTATTAAGAAATCAAACCATGTCAATAAGCTAATTTTAAATAAAATTTATGCCCAATAATATTAGAAAGCTAGAAAAAAGAAAAAGAATTGCCCTAATAGCGCATGACAACAAAAAGAAAGACCTAATTGAGTGGGCGGTTCATAATAAAATAGAGCTTTCTAAACATAGTTTAGTCGCAACAGGCACTACAGGAAAATTAGTGGAAGAGGCGCTTGACCAACCGGTAAAAAAATTATTAAGTGGTCCCCTTGGAGGCGACCAACAAATAGGTGCTATGATTGCCACCGGTGATATAGATGTTATCTTTTTCTTCTTTGACCCCATGGAGGCGCAACCCCACGATAGCGATGTGAAAGCCTTATTAAGACTAGCGGTGGCCTGGAACCTGCCGATGGCTTGTGATAGAACCACCGCCGATTTTTTAATGACCTCTCGTTTTATGCAAGAAGTGTATGAATACAAACTACCCGATTACACTCATTATTTAAAAAGAAATATATAATTTTTAACTTCTTAATATTTACCTATGAAAAAACTATTAATTAAAAATAATCTAAAAACAATTAGCCTTTGTTTTATAGTATTATTTATGGTGAGCAAGAATATGAGTGCTCAAAACTCAATGCTTGGTTTTAAAAATGCAGAAAAACAAAACAAGATTGAAAAAGATTTTGATGCACAATTAAACGCGGTAAGGGTTGGACAAAATATTAAATTACTTTCTTCAGTTCCACACCACGTGGGCTCTGTAGGGGGAAAATTTGTATCTGATCAAATCGTAAAAATATTTAAAGAGGCAGGCTGGGATACTAAAACAGAAATATATCAACTAATGTTTCCAACACCACTAACGCGTGTGCTTGAAATGTCTGGTGTAACGAATTATAAAGCCAAGCTAAAAGAAACACCTCTTAAAGAAGATGCCACCTCTAATCAAGCCGACCAACTTCCTACTTACAATTGTTGGAGTGCAGATGGAGACGTTACCGCTAATTTAGTTTTTGTCAATTATGGTTTACCCGAAGATTATGAAACGCTTGCTAAATATGGTATTGATGTAAAAGGAAAAATTGTCATTGCAAAATATGGTCGTAGTTGGAGAGGCATTAAACCAAAAGTGGCACAAGAACATGGAGCGATTGGTTGTTTGATTTATTCCGATCCAATTGATGATGGATATGGCGCAGGAGATGAATATCCTATTGGCTCTTTTAAAAATGACCAAACCGTACAAAGAGGCTCTATCATGGATATGGTTATTTATCCTGGAGATCCTACCACACCTAATATTGCATCCACCGCAAACGCAGCAAGAGTAGACCATAACGATGCAGTGAACTTATTAAAAATTCCCGTACTTCCAATTAGTTACGGAGACGCAGCCCCTTTATTAAAAGATATGGATGGTCCTGTTGCCCCAAGAAACTGGGGAGGAGGACTTCCTTTTACTTATCATATTGGACCCAGTAAATCCAAGGTGCATTTAAAATTAGCCTTTGATTGGAAACTAAGACCAGGTATTAATGTCATTGCGACAATAAAAGGATCTGAATTTCCCGATCAATGGGTTATTAGAGGTAATCACCACGATGCTTGGGTAAACGGCGCAGCGGATCCTATAAGCGGCATGGCTGCTGAATTAGAAGAGGCCATTGCTATTGGAGGATTATTAAAACAAGGATGGAGACCTAAAAGAACGCTAGTGTATTGTGCTTGGGATGCAGAAGAACCAGGATTAATGGGCTCTACAGAATGGGTAGAAGATCACGCTTCAGAATTACAAGCTAAAGCGGTGGCTTATATAAATTCTGATGGAAACGAAAGAGGTTTTTTAGGCGCAGAGGGCTCACATGCTTTCAGGCCATTGATTACTGAAATTAGTAAAACAGTAATAGACCCTCAAACAGGTGTTTCTGTTTTTGAAAGATCTAAAGCACAAATAGCAACGCAAGCAAGTACAAGCGCTGCAAAAAAAGAAGCCTATACATCTACTAGTTATCCTCTAGGCGCTATGGGCTCTGGCTCCGATTATTCTTCATTCATCCAACACCTAGGTATTCCTTCTTTAAACATTGGTTATGGTGGAGAAGGTTCTGGCGGAGAGTATCATTCTATTTATGATTCTTATGATATGTATCGCCGATTTAAAGACCCTAGCTTTATTTATGGCGTAACACTTGCACAAACAGCAGGAAGAGCTGCACTTAGACTTGCAGAGGCCGACGCATTACCCTTTGATTATACAGTGCTTCATTCCACTATTAAAGGATATGTTAACGAGTTAATAAATAATGTAGATCAATTAAGAGAGAAGACGCTTATTGAAAATGAATTGGTAAATAAAAAAGCATATGCTTATGCAGCAGATCCTGAAGAAGGCTTAAGCACACCAAAGGTTTTGTCTGAAGTTCCCTATATCGATTTTTCTGCTATTTTAAATGCCCTTGCTAAATTAGAAAAGGCGGCAGCACATGTAGAAGAAATTAAATCAAAAGGAAATGCTGCTCAGTTAGCTAATTTAAATTCAAAAATTTATACAGCTGAACAAAAATTATTATCTGAAACAGGGCTTCCGCGCAGACCTTGGTTTAAACATACTATTTATGCACCTGGTTTTTATACTGGCTATGGTGTTAAAACAGTTCCTGGAGTAAGAGAAGCCATCGAACAAAAAAATTGGCCAGAAACCAAAGAACAAATAATAGAAACAGCAAAAGCCATTGAAAAACTTTCTATGTTTTTAGATGCGCTATAGCATGTAAATTTGCAAATGCCTTTTCAATTAGAATCCACCTATACCCCGTCGGGCGATCAGCCTACAGCCATTCAAGCACTCACCGACGGGGTCTTGGAAGGCGAGCGGTATCATACACTTTTAGGGGTAACAGGTAGTGGTAAAACTTTTACTATCGCCAATCTTATACAAAATGTACAAAGGCCTACACTTGTATTAACCCATAATAAAACATTGGTGGCACAACTCTATGGAGAGTTCAAACAATTTTTTCCTAATAATGCAGTGGGTTATTTTGTTTCTTATTACGATTATTATCAACCCGAAGCTTACTTACCCACTTCGGGTGTCTACATTGAAAAAGATTTAAGCATTAACGAAGAGCTTGATAAATTAAGACTACAAGCCACTGCACAATTATTAAGTGGTCGCAGAGATATTATTATTGTAGCCAGCGTGAGTTGTATTTATGGTATGGGCAATCCTACTGAATATGAAAAAGGAATTATAAGAATTAATGCAGGCATGGTTTTGGCAAGACAGGCTTTTTTACATGCCTTGGTTAATAGTTTATACCACCGAACGGTGACTGAATTTGATAGAGGTTCTTTTAGAGTGAATGGAGACACTGTAGACATTCGACTACCTTATGTGGACTATGGATACCGCATCACATTTTTTGGAGATGAAATTGAATCTATAGAAAGCATAGAAGTAGAAAGCGGCAAAAGAATAGAGACGATGGAAAATGCGGCTATCTTTCCTGCTAATTTATATTTAGCCCCCAAGGATTTAGTACAAGAAATTATTTATGAAATTCAAGATGAAATGCGTGCACAAGTAGAATATTTTAAAAGCACGGGTAAACATATTGAAGCACAAAGAATAAAAGAGCGCGTTGAATATGATATTGAAATGATTAGAGAGCTGGGCTATTGCACGGGCATTGAAAACTACTCTCGTTTTTTTGATAGAAGAAAGCCTGGCACCAGACCCTTCTGTTTATTAGATTATTTCCCCAAGGACTTTTTATGTGTAGTAGATGAAAGCCATGTAACCATTCCTCAAATATCCGGCATGTATGGTGGAGATAGAAGTAGAAAAATGAATTTAGTAGAATACGGTTTTAGACTACCAAGTGCTATTGATAATCGACCCCTTAATTTTAATGAGTTTGAAAATATGGTGGGGCAGTCCATATTTGTTAGCGCCACACCTGGAGAATATGAATTAGAAAAAACAGGTGGTTTAATTATTGAGCAAGTGGTAAGACCCACAGGGCTATTGGATCCGCCCATAGAAGTGCGCCCCACTAAAAACCAAATAGATGACTTATTAGAAGAAATTGCGATGCAGGTAGAAAAAGGAGACCGCGTTTTAGTCACCACCCTTACTAAAAAAATGGCGGAAGAGATGGACCGTTATTTAAGTCGTATTCAAATTAAATCAAAATATATTCACAGCGATATAGACGCACTTGAAAGAGTAGAAATTTTAAGAGAATTAAGATTGGGTGTGATTGATGTACTAGTGGGTGTGAATTTATTAAGAGAGGGACTTGACTTACCCGAAGTTTCATTAGTAGTAGTTCTAGATGCAGACAAAGAAGGCTTTTTAAGAAATGAAAAGTCCTTAACACAAACCTCAGGAAGAGCGGCTAGAAATGTAAATGGCCGTGTTATATTTTATGCCGATCAAATTACCAAAAGCATGCGCCGCACCATGGACGAAACCGATAGAAGAAGAGCTAAACAAATAAAATACAATGCAGATCATAATATTACACCCACCACTATTATTAAAAGCATTGAACAAGTTATGGCGCAAAGCGCGGTATTAGATATAAAAGGCTTTACGCTAAATAATATAAATATTAAAACTAGTGACGATCTTGAAATGGTGACAAATGCCTCTGATGAATTCAAAACCATACCACAAATAGAAAAAGCCATTACACAAACAAAAAAACAAATGGATAAGTTTGCGAAGGCTTTAGATTTTATGGAAGCCGCTAAACTAAGAGATGAAATGTTTAGATTAGAAGCACAGTTGGAGAAAATGAAGAATACTTAATCTTCATACTAAAAAACTAGCTAAACCTAAGAATACCTAATAAAATAATTATACCCATGTCCACTGTTTTAGAATCTATATATAATGGCTTAGTGCAAACTACTTGGATAGAAGCCATTGCAGTGATATCAGGTATTGTATCGGTTTGGTATAGCAGAAAAGAAAATATTTTAGTATTTCCTACAGGTCTATTAAATACAACTATTTATATTTATTTAAGTTTAAAAGGACATTTACTTGGTGAGGCTAGTGTGAATTTATATTATACCATTATGAGTTTGTATGGATGGTATTTATGGACCAGAAAAAATCAAACTAATCAAGAACTCATTTTACAAATTACGCATAGTCATACTCAAGAAAGAATACAGCAGTTTTTGTTTTTCGCAGGTGTATATGCAATTATTTATTTCGCCCTGGTTTATTTAAAACAATCTTTTGCGCCTGAAGCCATTCCATGGGCAGACGCATTAGCAAGTGCTTCCGCCTATACAGCCATGTGGTTAATGGCCAAGAAAAAAGTGGAGAGTTGGTTTTGGTGGGTAGTTACCAATATTGCTTCCATACCCCTATATTTTATAAAGGGATACACTTTTACGAGCGTTCAATTTATAGTATTATTAATTTTAGCTATTGCTGGATGGATAGAATGGAGCAAAAAAGCCAATCAAGCTAAAAATTTACATGAAGCTAAAATTGTTAACTAGCATAAAAAAACAAAATGGGTAAAGATAAAATGGCTACAAATACCAAGCTGCAAAAAATAGTGGTGCTAGGCCCAGAGTCCACGGGCAAATCAACACTATCAGAAGCCTTAGCCAAACACTATGGAGTGGTGGATTGCAAAGAATATGCCAGACAATATTTACACGAAAATGGTACAAAATATAATTTCGAAGATTTATTAACAATTGCCAAGGGGCAATTAACATTAGAACAGCAGGCAATTCAAAAAGCGGAGCAGCAATTTATTGAGCAATCAAAAAACAAGATAATTATTGACACCAATATGTATGTTATGAAGGTATGGTGTGAATATGTTTTTAATAATTGCCATACTTATATTTTAGATGAAATCAACAATAGAAACTATGATCTCTATCTTTTATGTGATATAGACCTAGCCTGGACTCCAGATGAAATGCGTGAATATCCAGATGAAAAACCAAGACAAGAATTGTTTGCTATTTATAAAGATATTTTAATCAATCAAAATACACCCTGGGGTATTGTAAGTGGTGAGGGCGACCAGAGAACTCAAAATGCCATTCAACTCATTGATAAAATTTTAGTCAAATAACTTTAAAAAATATTTAAAACGCACTCAAGACTAATTCGCTTGCCTTTTCTATCACTATTAATTTTTTAATAGAGCAGCTATATCCTCATCCGTTTCAATATTATTCATCTCTCTTATAATTTGAGGATAGCGCCAAGCAACCCTTCTAGTCATAGGACTTGCTGTAAATTTTTTAGGATTGGGAAAACCTGCAACAATCATGGCGGCTTCAGCCCTTGTTAAATTTTTAGCAGACTTTTTAAAATAGTGTTGCGCCGCAGCCTCTACCCCAAAACAACCCGGGCCCGTTTCAATTACATTTAAGTATACTTCTAAAATTCTTTGCTTCCCCCATATAAGTTCTATTAAAAATGTAAAATAAACTTCTGGAACTTTTCTAATGTATTTATCATAACGCCCCCCCTGCCATAAAAACACATTTTTAGCTGTTTGTTGCGAAATAGTACTTGCACCACTACCCAATGGAATTTTAGATTTTTTATTTTTCTTTTTAGGATGTAAGCTTTTTTCAATGGCGTCCCAATCAAAGCCCATATGATCTGCAAAGGCTTGGTCCTCGCTAGCTATAGCGGCTAGCTTAATAGTATTGGACATTTTATCCCAACTAACATAATCTCTTTTTAAGCCTAAACCAAACGCGTTGGTAATCTGTGTAATGGTAATGGGTGGATCTATAAATTTAGTAATGAGCACATATACAAATGAGCTTAAAAAAAGATAAAGAAAAAAGCGGCTTATTATTTTTAGCACAAAAACAATTTATAAAATTTCTACGCTAAAACGTTTTCCAATAGGACGGTAATCTGGATTTGATTTTTTGACCAGTACGCCAGCAAACCAAGTGATCAAGCCTCCAGCTAATTTTGTTATATTCTTGGTTTCAAAAATTTTATCCTTATTTATAGCTGAATTGGTAATATTTAAACCTAAATAACCAATACCCCCTGCTTTTAAAAAAGCACCATTGGTAAATACACTTCTAAAACGGCCTCTATCTTTTGCAAATGCCTTTATTTCATTAATATGCAAAATAAGTCGACCTAGTTTAAGTGTATCCTGAGCATAAGTGCCAAACATGGTAACAGCGCCTTGAAGGGCAAATTGATTAATTTGAATTGAATCATCTCTAATCCAATCGATATAGCCTGTAAGCCATTGGGCATTACTAAATTCAAAGTTAATATAATTGCCTTCGGTAAAGGATTTTACTACCACCCCTCTATCTTTCAATAATAACAGTTTGCCACCTTGAGCACTTAGGTTTGTATGAAATACAGAAACTAGCGCAACTAGTAGACAATATTTTAAAAGGGATGTTTTTTTCACAATAGCAATTTACGATTTTATATTTAATAATGAATAAGGCCTATTTAGAATAAACCTTTTTATTATCGACTAATAATGCAATGCGCCGTAAAACAAGGCAGCGCTAAATAATAAAATAATAATTCCCGAGATTCTATTAATGATAATCATGTTTTGAAGGGTAAGCTTAGAACGAAGCTTTCCAGCAACAGATACCTTTAATAAATCGGTAAATAATACAAATAATAAGCAAGTGCCAAAAACAATTATTCTATAAAAGATTGGATTATTAGTTTCTGAAGCAGTTGCAGTAATAGCGGCGGTCCAAGCAAACCAAAATAAAAAAACACTAGGGTTTAAGGTATTCATAAAAAATCCTGCAATGAATATTTTAAATAAATCTGATTTACTCAATAACTTTTCTTTGTCTAGTGCACCTTCATTAAAAATAATTTTTTTTAAAAACAAGGTATACAAACTAAGTACTAATAAAAACCCGGCCCCCAACATGGCAATAAGCGCTTTATGTGATAAGGCCATTACAAAAAACGAGGTAAAAAAATTGCAAATAAATAATAATATAATATCACTAATAGAAACGCCAGCTACAAAAACATAACCCGCTTTGAGACCATTGGTTAAACTTTGTTTTAAAATGGCAAAAATAACAGGACCAATAGAAATACTTAAAATAAGTCCTAGCAACAAACCTTTTAATATGGGCTCTTGCATCACTTAGCAATAAAATTTTCCCAATCGTTTAATAAATCGCCTTTAATCACTCTAGGAAACTTATGCTGGCCGCCCACCTTGCCTTTGCTGCTCATAAAATCCATAAATACACTTTCTTTTAAAACAGTTATAAAAACTTTCTTTAATGCACTTTTTCTCTCAATGGCATAATCATCATTTAATTCAATTAATTTTTCATCAATATTTTTGATGAGTAAATCGCTGTCTACTTCTTCGTTGCAGGCAACATACCAATGATGTGCAAATAAACTTTCAAAAGGCACACCTGTTACACCAAATTCAGGAATAGATATATTCATTTCCTCACTTACTAGTTGAATAGCCTTATTCATATTATCTACACTAAGGTGTTCTCCCACTAAACTTAAAAAATGTTTTGTTCTACCTGTAATAATAATTTCTGCATTGGTTTTATCAATAAAGCGAATAGTATCTCCAATTAAATAACGCCAAGCCCCAGCGGCAGTACTAATTAAAATAGCATAGTCTTTATTTTCTTCTACTTCGTATATTAATAATGCTTGAGGGTTTTCAACCATTTCACCATTATCGTCAAAGTTATTTTCATCAAAAGGAACAAATTCAAAAAAGATATGTTGGTTAAAAGACAAGCGCATACCTACTCCGTCTTGCTTATCTTGCCAGGCTAAGAAACCCTCACTGGCTAAATAGGTTTCAACATAAGTGATAGGTTTTCCTAATAATTTTTCAAAACCATGTTTATACGGTTCAAAGCTTACTCCACCATGTGCAAAAAAACCAAGATTGGGCCAAATTTCATGAATATTATTAAGCTTGTACTTTTCAATCACCATTTCAATACACATTTGTATCCAAGCAGGCACGCCCACAATAAATCCAATATCCCATTCGGGTGCTTTTTCTACAATTTTTTTCAATTTATTATTCCAATCCCTTTCTTTAGCAATTTTTTTACCAGGTTTATAAAAAGGTTGAAACCAAAAAGGATTTTTTTTCGCAGTTATACCACTTAAATCACCTGCATAATACCCAGCTTCTTTTTGCAAGTCGGTACTTCCACCCAAAGCAAGCCAACCTTTGCCAATAGATGAAAAACTTACATCACTATACTTAAACAAACTTATGAGCTGTTTAATCATAATAATTTTATTACCCCTTAATAAATCGTTGGTAATGGGAATGTATTTACTTGCAGACTCGCTGGTACCACTACTTAAGGCAAAGTATTTTATTTTACCTGGCCAACAAATATCTGATTCTCCTTCAAGCGTTCGGTGCCACCATTCTTTATAAATTTTATTATAATTATAGGCAGGTACTGATTGCTGAAAAACTTTATCTGCTCTTTTGCTTAATAAAATTTTATCAAAATGAAACTGTTGGCCAAAAGCAGTATATTTTGCTTTGCGTAGTAATTTCTTGAGCACGCGTAGCTGTGCTCTTTTGGGGCTTCTTGGGGGAATACCCAAAGCCTTTTGAATAGTTTTTGGTAGGTTAATCTCAAAAATGGGCATCTACTGAATCGGGGTTTATTTTTTAAAGATTATCTGCAAAAATAGGAATGTTATTCGAGCAAACGCACCTACTTTTGCCATATGATTAAAAATACACTATTAAAAGCCGTAGAGGCCGGTGGTAAAGAATTAAAGCGGTTTTTTAACGGTTCTTTTACAATTTCTAGCAAGGGTTCTCTGAATGACCTAGTCACTGAGGCCGATCATGCAGCAGAGAAGGCTATTTTCAATGTGATTCAAGAGGCTTTTCCTACGCATTTTATTTTAAGTGAGGAAACGGGTGAAATCAAACAAGATTCTACCATAAAATGGATTATCGATCCTATAGATGGTACTATCAATTTTGCCAATGGTATTCCTATTTGCTGTGTGAGTATTGGTGTGGAAGAAGAAGGTAAAATGATATTAGGTGCAGTTTACAATCCCATCATGAACGAACTTTTTATTGCAGAGAAAGGAAAGGGTGCTACTTTAAATGGACAAAAAATTCAAGTAAGCGATAAAGACAATTTATTAAGCAGTTGTTTAGTCACTGGTTTTCCTTATCAATATTTAGATACAGAAAATGGACCCTTACAAATTTTTGAAAAATTAATTCGAAAGGCCATTCCTGTTCGAAGACTAGGAAGTGCCGCCATTGATTTATGTTGGACGGCTGCAGGAAGGTTTGATGGTTTTTATGAACATAAGTTGCAAGCCTGGGATAGTGCTGCAGGTTTTTTAATGGTGGAAGAAGCAAGTGGAAAGGTAACGGACTTAAAAGGAAACACCTACAGTCCATACCAGCCGGGCATTATAGCTACCAATGGAAAAATTCATGATCAATTATTACACGTTATAACAGGCGGAAATTTATAAATTATTTTATGTCAACAGAAAGAACTGAAATTGATAAATTGGGTGAGTTTGGTTTAATAGATCATCTCACAGAAAATTTTGAAACACATAATGCCTCCACTGTTTTATCGATAGGAGATGATGCGGCAGTGATAGATCATTTTGGAAAACAAACTGTCATTACCACCGATTTATTAATCGAAGGTGTTCACTTTGATTTAATGTATACACCACTTAAACATTTAGGCTATAAAGCAGTGGTAGTAAATTTAAGTGATATTTATGCAATGAATGCAACGCCTACTCAAATAACCTTGAGTATTGCGTTTAGTAATAGATTTAGTTTAGAAGCCCTAGAAGAATTTTATGAAGGGGTAAATATTGCTTGTGAAAAATATGATGTGGACTTAATTGGGGGAGATACTTCTACTTCTCAAAAAGGTTTTATTATCTCAGTGACTGCCTTAGGAGAAGTAGCGCCTGATAAATACATCAAACGCAGTACCGCTGAAAGTGGAGACCTGATCTGCGTTTCAGGCGATTTGGGTGCCGCTTTTTTAGGACTAACTCTTATGGAACGTGAGAAAAAAATATTTGTAGAGAACCCACAAATACAACCCAATTTAGAAAACGAAGATTATATAGTAGGTCGTTTATTAAAACCAGAAGCAAGAAAAGATATTATTGAAATTTTAGAAAATCAACAAATCCTTCCTACTTCTATGATGGATATTAGTGATGGCCTAAGTAGTGAGCTATTGCATTTGTGTAAGCAAAGTAATTTAGGCTGTAGAATTTATGAAGAAAAAATTCCTATTCACGAGTCAAGTCGTGCAGCTGCTTTTAAGTTTGGTTTAGATCCAACGGTATGTGCTTTGAATGGAGGAGAGGACTATGAACTTATATTTACCATGAAGCAATCCGATTATGATAAAATAACCCTGCAAGAAGAAATTAGTGTGATAGGTTATATGTGTGATAAAGAAGAAGGCGCTAAATTAATTACCAAGGGTAAAAATTTATTTGATATTACCGCACAGGGTTGGAATGCTTTTGGAAAATAAATCGCGCTTAAGCTACTATCATTTTTATTAAGATAAGCTCTTCGCTTAAGCAAGCTAGGTCTGCTTTTCCGCCTATTTCAATACTGCCGTTAATGGAATCGTGTTTCATTACCTTTGCAGGATAGACGCTACACATTCTTATAGCTTCTCCTAATTCAATACCTACTTTATCTACTAAGTTTTTCACCGATTTTAATTGCGTTAAAGCAGAGCCACTTAATACACCCAGGCTTTCATATTTATCTCCCACCAGTGTATGTTGGTAGATTCCCGTACTTGCAGTAGTCACCGCATCGGTAATACAAAACAATCTATCGCCCATTATTTTTTTAGCAATTTTAATAGCTGCAAAGTCCACGTGGTAACCATCTGCCACTAAGCTACACATGGCAGTGGGGTGATTAAATAAAGCACCCACCATACCAGGAGCCCTGTGTTGTAAGCTACTCATCGCATTATATAAATGTGTGCCCACTGTAATACCCTTATTTAAAAAAGAATTAGCTAGTTCATAAGAGGCATTGGTATGTCCTGCAGAAATAACAATATTATTTTCTTGAATTAAATCAATAATTTTTTGATCTACAACTTCAGGTGCAATGGTAATCATACCAATACAATCTTTTCCATATTCAATAATGGCCTTCACTTCTTCAAAAGAAGGAGCGTGAATAATTTCAGCCTGATGCGCCCCCTTTTTTTCTACATTAATCCAAGGTCCTTCAATATGGAGTCCCATACAACCCTTGCCACCACTAGCTTTATAGGCTCTTACTGCATCTATTGCTTTTAAAATAATATCATTTGTTTGAGAGGCAATGGTAGGTTGAAAATAAGCAGCTCCCCCAGCCAAACAATAACGGTATGTTTTTTCAATAGTATCTGCATCAGGAAATTCAGACAATAATTTATTTTCTGCTCCATAAATTTGAAGATCAATTAATGCAGGTATAACAATAGGCATTGCATTATTCGCATCATAGCCCCCGGCACTTATATTTTTTATAATCCCATTTTCTATTTCAACCACGACTTCTTTCATCCAATCTTTTCCCGTAAATAATTTTTGAACAGATAAACGTATGTGCATAGTATTTTAATTTCTAATTATTGAATTTGAAAAAAATCGGCATCCTTCCAAAAAGGAAATTGATTTCGAGCTGATCTGAGTTCTTCTTTTTGTAGTGTAATAGTAAATACATCTTCTTTGTAAGCGCAGTGGTAGAGCACTTCTCCAAGGGGCCCTACAATTAAGGAATCCCCACTATGTGCTATATTATTACCATCTATGCCTACTCTATTCACCCCAATAGTATAGCACTGGTTTTCAATAGCACGTGCAGTTAATAATGTTTTCCAAGCATGATTTCTTTTTTCAGGCCAGTTGGCAACATAAAGCAGTACATCATATTCTTCCCCTTGTTGACGTGCCCAAACAGGAAAACGTAAATCATAACAAACCTGTAAATTTATTTTCCAACCCTTTACACTTGCAATTAATCTTTTGCTTCCTGCTGAATAATGTTGGTCTTCCCCCGCAAAGGCAAACAAATGCCTTTTATCGTAATAGCCTAATTCTCTATTCGGTAAAACCCAAATAAGTCTATTATAAAACAGAGGCGCTTCTTTACTCATTTCTTCCTTGATAATTAAAGACCCCACTATAATAACTTTCTTTTCTGCTGATAATTGCTTCATCCACCTAAGCGTAGGCCCATCCATCGTTTCAGCAAAATCAGTAGGTCGCATACTAAAACCTGTACTAAACATTTCAGGAAGCACTACCACTTCTGTATATTCTTCAATACCCCTTATTTTTTTAGCCAACATATCAAGGTTGGCCGCTTTATCTTCCCAAACTAAATCGGTTTGTATAAGGGAGAAACTAAGGGTGGATACAGACATTCTTTTTTCTTATTATTTAAAGGTACAATATTCAAATAAAAAACTTACTTCTTGTTTAGTGCTTGTATAATAGGGCTAATTAAGTTTGATTCAAAGCCTCTTTGATTTAAAAAGGATTGTGTTTTCGCCATACGACTAATGCCTCTTTCCCCTTTTAGTGAATTCCATTTTTTGGTGGCCAGGTTTAATAAAGTTTTTTCATAAGCATCCTCGTCAATAGAAAGCAAGGCCTTTTTAATATTCACAGGGCTTACTCTTTTTTGTTGCAAGGCATATTTTATTTTTTGTTTACCCCATGATTTTATTCTAAAATGACCCCCTGCAAAACTTTCTGCAAACCTTGCTTCATTTAAAAAATTATCTGAAATTAAATCGGAAATTATTTCTTCCACTTCATCAGGGGTCATACCGAAAGCATAGAGCTTATCTCTTACCTCTTGTTGTGCCCTTTCTTGGTAAGCACAAAAATGCCGTATCCTTTGTATAGCCTGCTCTTTGCCTATTCTAATCTTTTGCATTTTGTAGATAAGTATGTCAATAAGAAATGCTAAAATAGCTTTTTAATCT
>Ga0114967_10002797_pt1 | contig 14535 bp, 15 predicted proteins | sample M_130628_MF_Meta_FD_92639 | JGI IMG/M metagenome (GOLD analysis project Ga0114967, IMG submission 92639) | Freshwater microbial communities from Lake Montjoie, Canada to study carbon cycling - M_130628_MF_MetaG | ecosystem: Environmental > Aquatic > Freshwater > Lake | place: Lake Montjoie... | reverse complement strand
GGTGCGACGGGGATGAACGACACCATCGCGGGGTGGTCAGTGGACATCGACGCTGGAGCAAGAATCTCGCCGAACAGATCAAGAGCCCTGTCGCCTCCGATACCGGCTTCGGTGACGGTGTCGGGCATGATGGCCCGCAGTTCGGCAAAGGGCATCCCTTTATCTAGGGGAGGCGGGTCCAACTGCATTCGGTCACGAGCGTAGTCAAAGATGCGCTCACGAAGTGCCGCCGTAGCGTCATCGTGAATGTGCATGCGCAGTGGGTTGGTCATCGTGCCTCCGTCATAGTGAACACGAAATACTGTACGACCTACGGTGCCAAAACGGCAGAGTATTGCGCGATAATCGCGTGAAATCACAGCCATCGTGCGTCAATAAGGCTCAAACGCAATCAAATGTGGCTAACCATGCTTCTAGCGTGGCGATTCGCGCGTTAGCGGTAAGAGACTGTGGCCAATGCAGTGCGAAGGACGGCGCCACGGCCGCCGACAAATTCACCATCGATCGAGTCGCGGACGGCGTCGTGGACAGGAATCCATCGAATATCAAGCGCATCTTGGCGCGGTTGCGCTTCGCCGGAAACTGGCACAACGAACACGAGCGAGACCGCGTGCTGACGTTCGTCGACAAGTCGCCCAGGGAAAGGGAAATATTCTGCGACCGTCGCCGGAACAACGCTTGTGGGTAGACGGGGAAACGCGAGTGCGCCGAGATCTTTCTCGAGGTTGCGGCTGAGTGCGTCGCGAACCGACTCTCCGAATTTGACGCGACCCGCAACGAGAGCGGAGCGCATTTCGCCGTATTCATCGACACGGATTAGAAGTCCCACCTCTGTGACGAAGCCGTCATCATCTAGTCGAACGGGTACAGCCTCGACATACAAGAGCGGAAGCCTGCGCCGGACGCCTTCGAATTCCTCGTCGGAAAACCAGCTGGGGTCGGGCGTGCGCACGTCGCTCATGACTTCATTATTCCGCGGATGTTTGCGCCCCGTGGCGTTTGCGAAAGGCAAAGAAAGAACCCCGACCACATCGCAGTGGTCGGGGCTCTCAAGGCTTCAGCTATTTACTGGCAGCTATCGCACTGCAGCAGGTCCATCGGGTCGACGGGAACCGCATAGCCGCCAACGCTGTCGTTGTCGAAGTCCATAGTTCCTCCTGAAGGTTTGCGGCGAGGATGCCGTAGAGAAAACACTATATGTCGGGAATGACAATCCTGTCATTTCACTACATCTAGTGTTTATGGCGTGTCGCGCCAACTCTGTGGTGTTCCCGGCACGTCCCTGCCATCCCCAGTGCCGTCGATCGGGGTGGTCGGGATTTCACCAGGGGCGGTTTGAGGTGCTAACCTCGCATGGTGCCTTCGTGGCACTCGCCCCGATAGCTCAGTGGTAGAGCACTTCCATGGTAAGGAAGGGGTCGTCAGTTCAATCCTGACTCGGGGCTCGACCTAATTAGGTTGCGGCGGGGTAGCTCAGGTGGTTAGAGCACACGGCTCATAATCGTGGTGTCGCGGGTTCGAGTCCCGCCCTCGCTACCAATTAGTTCCCTTTGGTGTGATTGAGCAAGAATTCGAACGGGTCGATGTGAACTCCGTCCACGATGATTGCAAGGTGTAAGTGAGAACCGGAAGTGACTCCCGTGTTCCCCACTCGCCCGATATAGTCTCCGGCCTTGACCATCTGGCCGACCTCGACGCCCGTCGAATCGCGAATCATGTGGGCGTACATGCTGTCGAATTTGAGCCCATCAACATCGTGTCTGATGACGACCCATTTTCCGAGGTACCCGTCGTCGTTAACTTCAACAACTTCGCCGGCGGCGACGGAATTGAACGCCGTTCCATCGACTGGGTCAAAGTCAAGCCCTTGGTGATTGGTCGAACACCCCAGACAAGGGGCAGATCGACCACCAAACCCTGAAGAAATGGGAGTGACGACTGGGAATGGCCAACGGATCGGTCCGCTATTTGTGACCGAATACTTGAAACCTGACGTGAGTCCATAGGTCAATAGCAAGAGATCGGAATAGGTCGTCACCGCGAATTCGCCTAGGGCTACCTGCTCGGCTTCCGTCCCCGTTTCTGCCACCTTGACCGATTGGTCATTGCCTGCCGTCGAAGTCCCCCACCCCGTGTTCGTCGCGTCAAAACCGGTGGCGGGGAGCGCCAGAACCGCGAATAAACCCCCCACAACGAACACGACGAAACTTCGCCCGAGCATATTGCGTAACGGATGGGTGAGTCTCTGTGGTTTCGTTTTGCGGGATGAGCGCTTCGCCACAGCTTCCGCCTTCTTGCGCAACTTGTCTTCCGCCCGCTTTCGGCGCTGCGCTCCAACATGGCCGCGTTCCGCATAACTGTTGCTGGCCGCCTCTGATTCGGAAGGCGCGAGGCTCAGAGAGGTTTCAGTTGGCGACGTATCTGCCAACGCTGGTGGAAAACTTGCGGTGTCTCGCGGAAGTGTTGGAACCTGTTGGCTCTTGTTGATCTGATCTTGAAAGCGCGCAACTTCTGCCTCGCGTGCTTCGGTTGCTTCTTTTTCCCGCCGGATTTCCTCTGCACGCTTTAATGCATTCGCTCTGATCCGCTCCCGTTCACGTTCGCGAGCGATCTGTGCAACCTTTTCCTGCTCTGTGCGAAGCCGCAACTCGCGCCGCCCAAGAGGCTGGACGGGGGTTTCAGCGCGCGACTCGACATCCACGCTGGACAGCGCCGAATCAGAATCAGTAGTCACAAACCCTCCAAAAAGTCTTGCTTGGCAAGTGTAAGCGAGGGACCTTGGTGACGCTACCGGAGGTCGAAATGAGCGCCCGCGGCGACAAGCACGGATTCAATCTCGTCGATCACGTCGGGGTGTGCTGCGAGTAGCCAATCAATGTCCGGCGCCGAACCGTTCCAACCTCGAATCTCGGCACCTGCTTCACGAGCAATGAGGACGCCCGCGGCGTGGTCCCAGGGCTGCAGCATTCGCTCGAAATAGATGTCGAGCTGGCCGGCAGCCAACGCCGTGAGGTCTAGCGACGCCGCTCCCATTCGCCGAATGTCACGAATATGCGGCATCACCACGGCCATAACCTCCGCCTGTTGAGTCCGAATCTGTTGTGAGTACGAGAAGCCCGTCGACAGCAACGAATGTCCGAGCGACTCCGGACGATTAACGATGAGGGGAAGTCCATCTGAGAACGCACCGCCCCCGCGAGTGGCGGTGAATTCGCGGCCGCTCGCGACATTGATGACCACCGCGGCGAGTTCCGTCCAACCGCCCGGGTTTGGCTCGCCTTCCACGACCGCGATGCTGACGGCATATTGCGGTATGTCGTACAAATAGTTGACCGTCCCATCGATCGGATCAACAACCCACGTCAGAGACGTCGATCGATCAGTCCGACCGCCCTCTTCCCCGAGAAATCCGTCACCGGGCTGCAGTTCGGCTAGTCGATGCCTCACGAGGGCCTCGACCTCGCGGTCAACCGCCGTGACGACGTCAACGGACGAACTCTTGCTCTCGGCGACCGTCACCGTTCCGCGACGACGCTCTTTGGCGTGCGCTGCGGCCTCTCGGGCAATGAGGAGTGCCGTATCGAGAAGTTGGGCGGACATGTCTCTATTGTCGCGCAGGTTACGCGTCAGTTGCCCCGCTTAGTGTCGGGGCATGGACCCGTGGAGTATCTCGTTCGGCGTTGTCGCCGGAGTCGTTATCGCGGTGGGCGGATTTCTGCTCGTCGGGGCGGCCGTTCTGGCGCTGTTTCGCTGGGCGACCGAACACGTCACGCCCGAGAACCCTTCCCTCGATGATGAGGACGAAATCGACCACAGATTTTACTAAACGAAAGTCCCCAACCCCGAGGGGCTGGGGACTTGGTGGTGGGTGAGGGATTCGAACCCCCGAAGGCTGAGCCAGCTGAGTTACAGTCAGATCCCTTTGGCCGCTTGGGTAACCCACCAGGTGCGTTCCACACCAAGGTGATCCTCGACGAGGCGCGCAAGTCTCAACAATACAATACGGACACACGTGGAAGCGACCCCGCGAGGGAGTTTGTCGACGGCGAGCGCCCGACGCTAACGGGTCACCTGACCGCCTGCGCCTAAACTGTCGGCATGGCTGATTCCTCTTTTGACATTGTTTCCAAAGTCGACCCGATGGAACTCGACAACGCGGTTAACCAAGCACAACGCGAGATAGAGACGCGCTTTGATTTCAAAGGTGTCGGTGCCGAGATTGAGAAGAAGTCCGACAAGGTCAATCTCGCCGCAAGCAGCGAAGAGCGAGTCAAGGCCGTCCTCGACGTACTCGAGTCCAAACTCATCAAGCGTGGCATCTCACTCAAGTCACTCGAGGTCGGAAAACCCTTCGCATCGGGCAAGGAGTACCGAATCGAAACGACGGTGAAAAACGGAATCACCAGCGAACACGCTAAAGAGATTGCCAAAATCATTCGCGAAGAAGGCCCGAAGTCAGTCAAGCCGCAGATTCAAGGCGACGAACTTCGCGTGTCTTCGAAGAGCAGGGATGACCTTCAGGCAACGATGCAGTTGATTAAGGGCAAAGACCTGCCGGTCGACGTGCAGTTCATCAATTTCCGTTAATCACGAGAGACACGGAGCATCTCGTCTCGATCGACGACTTTGATTCGCTCGCGACCGTGCGGCGAACCAAGCGACTTTTCGTAGTCGTCTAGTCGGCGCCACCCATCAAGGTTCGTGTAGCGAACGCCGCGAGAATCAAGCAGCGCGGTGACAGCATCTTGGGACGGTTCCGCGGGTGACCACCATGACGCCTGGTCCTTGACCAGATGTGCGACGGTTTCCATCGCGTCGGATTTGGTGTGTCCGATGAGCCCTACGGGGCCACGCTTGATCCAGCCCGTCGCGTAAACGCCAGGAAGTATGTTGTTGCTGTCATCCATGACTTGTCCCTCGTGATTGGGAATCACTCCGCGGCGTTCGTCGAACGGAATACCGGGGAGTTCTGTGCCGTGGTAACCGACCGCGCGGTAGAGCGCTTGGACTGGCATTTCGCGCATTTCCCCCGTGCCACGGACACCACCAGCACCGTCCGGTTCGGTGCGCTCGTAACGGAACGAGCTGACTCGCCCTTCCGTGCCAACGACCTCGACGGGATTGGCAAAAAAGTGCAAATGAAGTCGGCGGCTAGCCGTGCCTGCACCTGCCTCTCGCCACGGGGTGAAAATCTTGTTAATGACAAAGATCTGCTTGTTTGATTCGATAGCGGCCTTGGACGCGTCGTCGTAGTCGAAATCTTCGTCGTACACAACCATGTCGACGTCGTTGAGTTCACCGAGCTCGCGAAGCTCGAGAGGGGTGAACTTAACCTGCATCGGACCGCGACGCCCAAAGACATGCACATCGGTGACAGGGCTTGCTTTGAGTCCCTGGTAGACGTTGTCCGGGATTTCGGTGGGCAAGAGGTCGTCGGCGTGCTTGGCCAACATTCGTGCGACATCGAGGGCAACGTTTCCGTTTCCGATGACCGCAACCTCTTTCGCATCCAACGGCCATTCGCGCGGCACGTCGGGGTGACCGTCGTACCACGAAACAAAATCAGCGGCGCCATACGAACCCTCGAGGTCGATCCCCGGAATATCGAGGTCAGCGTCGCGAATCGCTCCCGTCGAGAAAATGACCGCGTGATAGTGATTCGTGAGGTCATCGAGCGTGATGTCGGTTCCGAAGTTCACGTTGCCAAAGATTCGGATCCCACCGGCGTCGAGCACGTCCCGCAACGCGTTGATGATGCCTTTGATGCGAGGGTGATCGGGCGCGACGCCATAGCGAACGAGCCCGTAGGGTGCGGGGAGGCGGTCGAACAGGTCGATTGACACGTCGAACGCCCGCTCATACTTCTGCAGAATGTCCGCGGCGTAAATTCCAGCGGGGCCGGCACCCACGATCGCAAGTCGAAGCTTCATGTCGTTCCTAGTTCGTTCGGTCAATGACGCGCGAGGCGAATCGGGCGAGTGATTTCTTGGGGAGACCGTCAGGAAGAATGTCGAGGGCGGCAACAGCTTCGGTCGCCCAGCGACGAGCGCTGGCAATGGTTTCGACCGTGTGGCGGCTAGCCCGGAGTTCATCCATCAATTCCGCGAACATTTCAGCGTCGTTGGACTCAATTGCGGTGTCGATTCGCTCGACGAGCGACACCGACTCGGAATCGGTCGCGGCCCGCGCCAACAAAATTGGGAGGGTTGCGACACCGTTTCGAACGTCGTTGCCCTTCTCTTTGCCGGTTTCGCCACCATCGAGGTCGAGGACGTCGTCAATGATCTGAAAAGCTACTCCGATTTTTTCGCCGTATTGACGGAGTGGCTCGAAGAATTCGCGCGGCGCACCCGACGTCATCAGGCCAACGACGGCGCTCGACGCAATCAGTGATCCCGTTTTGTCCGCGAGCACCTGGAGGTAATGCGCGATCGCATCAGCGCCCTTCTGCGGGCCGGTCGTTTCGTGTAGCTGACCGAGGCACAGACGTTCGAAGGTCGCTGCGTGTAAACGAACCATGTCGTCGCCGAGAGTGGAGGCGAGTGAACTTGCTCGGGCAAGCAGTAGGTCACCCGTGATGATTGCCACCGAGTTGGACCACACCGTGTGGGTGGTCGGCACCCCGCGGCGAAGGTCCGCATCATCCATGACGTCGTCGTGATACAGGGTGGCGAGGTGAATTAGTTCAACAACCTGGGCTCCCATGATGATGTCTTCACGGGTTGGGTCGCCGTATTCGGCGGTGATGAGCGCCAACAACGGCCGAACTCGCTTTCCCCCGGCCTCGAACAAGTATCGGGCGATCGTGTCCGTGTGTGCGTCACCAAAGTGCAGATTTGACTCAAGTGAAGCTTCCATCCGCTTAACACCGGAGTTGAGCCGCGTAACGAGATCGCGCTCTTCGGGCGTTGACGAGAGAGCGTCGGCAAGCCCGAAGTTCGAGCTAATGGAATTCTGGTGGCTCATCGCTCGATTCCCATCGGGGCGGTTCCGCGGTGAAGTGCGACGACTCCACCAGTCAGATTTCGATACCCGACCGCAGTGAAACCGGCATCGCGAATCCAGCTCGCGAGGAGTCCCTGTGAGGGCCAATCATGGATCGAGTCCTTGAGGTAGGTGTAGGCGGCGGGATTGGTGCTGGACATTTTTGCGATTCGGGGCATCACCGACGTGAGATATAAGTCATACGCCCGTCGAACTAATTGGTTCGGTGGAGTCGTAAATTCGCAAATGATCAAGCGACCGCCGGGAACGAGAACTCGACGCATCTCGGTGAGCGCTTTGTGCGGGTCGTGAACGTTACGTAAGCCGAACGACACGGTGACGGCATCGAAACTACCGTCGTCAAATGGCAACGCAGTCGCGTCACCTTCGACGAATTCGATATCGGGGTGACGTCGGCGTCCAACCGCGACCATCCCCGCCGAGAAATCAAGGGCGGTGACCCGAGCCCCAGCGCGCGCAATCGCGGAACTGGATGTTCCCGTGCCAGCGGCGATATCAAGAATTCGGTCTCCGGGGATGATTCCGAGTGCACGAACCGTCGCCAATCTCCAGAGCGCACTGTTTCCCATCGAAAGAATCGCGTTTGTTCGGTCGTAGCCAGGGGCTACATCGTCAAACATCGCCGCGACTTTGATGGGGTCTTTACCCAGGTCAGCACTCGTCACGATTATCAACTCTACCCGTGCGTCGGTAGCCTTAACGAGTGAGCAGCGCCAACCCCGAGACCTTCTCACGAGATGTCGTTCGATCGGCTCGCCTTGAGGCGATACTCGACTACGCAAACCCGACTCGACCTCTGTATTTCCGCAGCGGAGACCAAGAGATTGTCGGTATTGGTGTGCACACTCGATGGTCCGCGAGTGGGCCGAATCGATTCGCAACGCTGGCCAGATTCTGGGACGCTGCGGTGGCGGTCGCACCGCCCGCGATGCGCCCCTATCTCCACGCGATTGGAAGCGGATCGTTCGATCCGAACGGCGAGGCGTTTCTGATTTTTCCACGCGTGACCATCATTCGACGGGGGCATGAAGTGACGACCGTGACAGTGGGCGACAACAATGCGATGCCCGAAAACACCCGTCGGTCCATTGGACCCGTCCCCGTCGTTGATTGGCCCCACATCGACTCGGTCTACCGCGATCGAGTTCGATCGGCGCTGGGGCGTTTGGATTCCGATTTCGGAAAAGTTGTTGTTGCGCGGGCGATTACGGGACACGTCGTCACGGCAGGTGACGAACGCGCACCGTTGGTCAAACTCGCATCGGGTTACCCGGACTGCCACATTTTTGCGGTCGAAGGTTTGTGGGGAGCATCACCCGAGACACTCGTTCGGGTTCACGATCGACGTGTCCAGACTCGGGTGCTCGCAGGGAGTGCCGCGCGCGGAAGCGACCCTCAATCCGATGCCAGCGCCGAATCACGCTTGGCTGACAGCCCCAAAGATCGGGACGAACACGAGTACGCGATGCAATCGGTTCTCACGGCCCTCGCTCCGCACTGCCGGTCGATTGTCGGTGCATCAACACCGTTCACACTGCGACTGTCGAATGTTTGGCATCTTGCCAGCGATATCGAAGGTGTCCTGCGGACCCGAACGTCGGTGCTCGACATCATTGACTCGTTGCACCCCACAGCTGCCGTTGCCGGCGTCCCAACTGACCGCGCGCTGGCCACCATCGCGGACATCGAGGCAATCCCGCGCGGGCGCTACGCCGGCCCAGTTGGCTGGGTGGACGGAGCAGGAAACGGGGAATGGGCGATTGCGCTTCGGTGCGCGCAATGGCGCGAAACAGACATCGTCGCGCACGCTGGTGCAGGAATCGTTGTTGGGTCTGACCCAGAGTCGGAGTACGACGAAACCGAACTCAAGTTCCGGCCTATTCGCGAAGCCCTAACTCTCTAGCCGTGGAGAAGCGGCGCTTCAATAAGGATCGGCTCAGCGGTTTCCGTCAAAGCTGACGTCAGCTGTCCCCGCGTTTCAACACGTCGATACGCGATACCGTAAGCCTCGGCAAGTGCCTCGAAGTTGACGTGTTGAGGTGTGAGCATGACGGACTCAAAGTGTGCGGGATTTGCGGTCGCCTTGACGTCAAGCCCCTCAAAAATTCGACCGCCGTTGTTGTTACAGACAATGACCTGTATCGGACCCGTAATCAACGCGAGGGAACTTGAATCGTAGGCGGCGGCGAGATCACCGAGAACGAGACGCGTGACGCCGGCTGGCGCATCGGGACGGCGCGAGGCCGACGCAATTCCCTGCGCGGTCGCAATCGTTCCGTCAATTCCGGCAAGACCGCGGTTGGAATGAACCCGAATCGGCTTCCCTGGCACAATCGAGTCAGCAATTCGAATAATGGACGACGCTCCGAAAACCAGCCGATCGTGTGGCCACGTGGCATCCCACACTAATCGCACGATCATGTCGCTCGTCACGGGCTCACGCTGAATTTCCATTTCCCGCCTTGCGAAGGCTGACCGGGCTGCGTGATTGTCGGCGAGACTACCGTCTACATCCGCCGCTGGCTCCGTCATTTGAGCATCAAGCGCTATTCGCGATCGCCTTGCCCACGCGAGTCCCCACTCACGGGAGATGTCTTCACCCGATCCGGCCACGACAATCTCGTCAACAAGACGCGATCGTTCAGTCGGTCGATAAGGGACGCCTTCGCCCACCTGCACGACCGTGACGTCGACTCCTTCCCGTGTGCACAACTGGTCGATGACGTTAGAGAGGGTGGGTCGTCCCACGACGACCACCGTGTGGACGGCGTCAGCGAATTCTGGGTTCACGGCGATGGTTCGATAGTCCGTCACCAAGTGCGGCCCGAAGTGCGACCCGCTCTCGATTTCGGCAAACAGTGGAGCCCCCAGCTCCCGCGCCCACTCTTCGGCTCGAACCCCAGCACCGAGTCCCGCGACAACGACAACCCCGACCGTGGCCTCGATTGTCACCGACACCGATTCTCGTTCAATGATGGGAAGTTCCCCGGGATGGATTGACTCGAGGTAGCTCTTCGGGGCTTCGGATGAGAGTGGCTCGATGAACTGTGGGTTTACGTGTACCGGTCCACGTTCGCGAAGGGCGATAGTCAGAGCGTCGACGGCAACGGTCGCACCACTAATTTCGGCATCCGCAGGACTTTCCGAGGGGGGAACGTCAAACGTTGCTCGGGCTGCGGCTGCGAACATCCCGACGTGGAAGGTGGTCTGTCCACCGCCCTGCGCGCGAACTGAAGCCGGGCGGTCAGCGGTGACCAGCAGCAAGGGAGTGCCCTGGTGAAACGCCTCGACGACCGCCGGATGAAGGTTAGCCACGCTGCTTCCCGATGTCGTCACGACAACCGCGGGACGACCGGATTCGAGTGCCAGCCCTAACGCCAAAAATCCGGCTGCACGTTCGTCAAGCACCACGTGAAGAGTGAGCAACCCGCGCTCGGCCAATTCGGCGGCGAGCAATGCCAACGATTGCGAACGCGACCCAGGGCACACGACAATGTCGGTCACCCCGTGCTCGACGAGTGTGCGAAAGAAAGCGAGCGACCAGTTCGTCGCGTTGGACACGGCGGACGCGTTCAACGTCACGCCGAGTCCTTGGGCGGGTTTTCGCCCTCCTCATCAAGTCGGCGAAGTTCCTCTTCGAGTCGAGCGATACGGTCATCAACCGATTCGGTCGAGAACGGACCACTTGTTTGGCCGCGATCAACAATGTCGGTCGGCGGGGTTGGTTGTGCGGTTGCGCCGCGGCGACTCTTGCCCACAATTAGCCAGAGGATTGCACCGATAAGTGGGAACACAACAACAACGACAAACCAGAGCGGCTTCGGCAGTCCGCGAATCTTTGTCGCGGGAGTGACGGCAACAATCACGAGGGAACCAAACAAGAGAGCGCGAGCGAGCATTTCTTCATTCTAGGCGCGGTCCGCCGGCGCATACGATGTAGATATGAGCCCGTGGATCACCTACACCCTCGCCCGTCTCGGGTTTTTCGTTGTCGCACTGGTAGTGCTGCTCGCTTTGGGAACAGGTTGGATTTGGGGAGCAATCTTTGCGACCTTGATTTCGCTTGCTCTTTCTGTCCTCCTACTCAGCGAGTTGCGCCAACGCATCGCGAATGACATTCAGCGACGTATCCAAAAACCGGCCGCCGACATCGATTCGGATGTCGAAGATGACCAGATTGATTCGGCAAAGAACTAGGTCAGGAACCCCCGCAACAACGCCGCAGTTCCCTCGAGGTGCGCTCGCATGGCGGCCTCGGCGTCCTCGGGACGTCCCGAAAGAATTGCCATGACGATGGTTTCATGCTGTTCATTCGAGTGAGCGATGTTGGGTGGCAGCAGTGGAATCCCGTCGAGAAGTTCTGTGACCCTCACCCGCGATTGAGCAATCTGGGTGACGAGCGAATTCGAGCCCGCCATCTCGGCAATCAGAAGGTGCAGTCGGGAATCGAGACGCCGATAATCCTCGACCGTCGCGCTGGCAGTGGCGTGGTGCACCGACCACAGGCGCTCTCGGAGTTCGCCGCTGAGATCCCTCATCGCCGCCTGATATGCCGCTCCCGGTTCAAGCACGGCCCGCAGCACGAGGACGTCATGGATGTCCGACACAGTGAAGTGTTGGCGTTCGATGACGTCGCCGTCACGCCCGATGACGATGGGACCAGCGGGAATCGTATCAGCAACAAACGTGCCACCGTATCGTCCGCGCCGAATCGACAGATATCCCGCTTCCGACAATGACGCAATCGCGTCCCGAACGGTGTCTCTGGAAATCTCGAGCATCGTGGCGAGCTCGCGCTCAGGCGGTAACTGTTCGCCAGGGTGAATCAAACCGAGGCGAATTGTCTGCAAAATTCGTTCGACCGTCTCTTCGTAGGTGTTCCCACCGCGAATGGGTTTGAGAAGCAACGATCGGTCGAAGCCGACCGTTGCTCCCGCAGACTCATTCTCCGAGATGTCGAAGTCCATGTTGGTTAGACCGGAGTGACGTACGCGCCCGAGATTCCGCCATCAACAAGGAATGTCGATCCGGTGATGAACGATGAGTCATCACTCGCAAGGAAGGCAACCGCGGCTGCGAGTTCTTCCGGCTGAGCGAAGCGTCCGATGGGGATGTGGACGAGTCGACGCTGAGCACGCTCCGGGTCCTTGGCAAACAACTCCTGCAGCAACGGCGTGTTGACCGGTCCGGGGCAGAGCGCGTTGACGCGGATTCCTTGTCGCGCAAACTGCACACCAAGTTCGCGGCTCATGGCGAGAACGCCACCTTTACTTGCGGTGTACGAAATCTGGCTCGTGGCACTTCCCAAGACGGCGACGAAGGACGCGGTGTTGATGATCGACCCGCTTCCCTGCTTGGTCATGTGCCGCAGTACCGCGCGACAGCACAGGTACACGCTCTTCAGGTTCACGTCTTGAACTTTCTGCCACGCCGGAAGTTCCGTGGTTTCGATCGAGTCGTCATCGGGCGGTGAGATACCAGCGTTGTTGAACGCGATGTCGACACGACCGTGTAAGCGAACCGTCTCGTCGAACAGGTGGTTGACCTGGTCCTCATCGGCTACGTTCACTTGGATGAACGTTCCCTCGAGTTCTTCGGCGGCCGCGGTCCCCGATTTCGGGTCCATGTCGGCGATGACGATGGTCGCACCTTCGGCGCGCATTCTCTTAGCGGTCGCAAGACCGATTCCGCTCGCACCGCCGGTGATTACGGCGACCTTGCCTTTCAGGCGTTGGGTGAGATCGATTTTTTCAATGGACATGGTGGTTCCTTTCTGGGGATTAGTCCGCGGGGATGAAAACGTTTTTTTCTTCTGTGAAGTGCAGGGGTGCGTCAGGTCCTAGCTCGCGACCAAGTCCCGACTGCTTGAATCCGCCGAACGGCGTGTTGTACCGCACCGACGAGTGCGAGTTGACCGAGAGGTTGCCGCTCTCTACTGCGCGCGAAACACGGATGGCGCGCCCTACATCACGGGTCCAAATCGAGCCCGAGAGCCCGAATTCCGTGGCGTTAGCGATGTTTATCGCGTCGGCCTCATCCTCGAACGCATGCACCGTCACAATCGGTCCAAAAATCTCGTCGGTCATGCAGGGATCATCGAGTCCGCGAGACAGGGCGACGGTCGGGGCAAACCAGTTGCCGGGTCCTTCCGGCGCGCTTCCGCGGAAAGCGATTTCCGCTTTGTCCAGGTAAGCACTTACTGATTCGAGGTGCTTCGCGTGAACAAGCGGACCGACCTCGGTCGCATCCTTAGTCGGGTCTCCGACAATTACTCCTTTGACCGCGGTTTCGAACTTCTCCATGAACTCGTCGAGGACCGACTTCTGAACGAGTATTCGGCTCCGGGCGCAACAATCCTGGCCGGCGTTCTCGAACACCGAATACGGCGCGGTCGCGGCAGCCTTGTCGACATCGGCATCCGCAAAGACAATATTTGCGCTCTTTCCACCGAGTTCAAGTGTCACTCGCTTGATCTGGTCAGCTGCGCCACGCATGACACTCTTGCCCACGTCGGTCGACCCCGTGAACACAATCTTGCGAACATCGGAATTCGTGATGAAACGTTCACCGACAACGCTGCCCTTACCAGCGAGAACCTGGAACAGTCCGTCGGGAAGGCCCGCGTCGCGACCCAATTCGGCCAGTCGGAGGCTCGACAGCGGTGTCCATTCGGCCGGTTTAAGAACGACGGCGTTTCCAGCCGCAAGTGCCGGAACGAAGCCCCACGACGCGATTGTCATCGGGAAGTTCCACGGGGTGATTATCCCGATGACACCGAGGGGCTCATTGAAGGTGATGTCTATTCCACCCGCGACAGGAATCTGCTTGCCCAGCATTCGTTCGGGGGCGGCCGAGTAATAGTCGAGCACATTGCGAACGTGCGTCGCTTCCCACCGTGCCTGTCCAATGGGGTGTCCTGAATTGCGCACCTCGATTTGTGCGAGATTCTCGATGTCGGCTTCGACTGTCCGAGCGAATGAACGAAGTGCCTCCGCGCGCTCGGCGGGAGGGAGGGCCGCCCACTGTCGTTGGGCGTGCCCAGCGCGTGCAATCGCGTCATCGGTTTCTTCGACTGTCGCGTGTTCGACCGTCTCCATCTCTTCGCCGGTGGCGGGATTGATAATCGTGTAACTCATGCCTTGCTCCTCTGTGTCCGCGCTGCGGAGGTCAGCGCGTCGAAAAGTCGACCGTCCTTTTCCGATGTCACTTCGGGGTGCCACTGCACCGCGACACCGAACGGGTAATCATCAATCTCGATCGCTTCGACAACGTCGTCGTCGGTGCGAGCGGACACCGTCAACCCAGAGCCGACCGCATCGATTGCTTGGTGGTGATAGACCATCCCGGTGACCGATGATCCGACGATTGACTCGAGCGTCGAACCTGGCGACACCGTCATCTCCATCTCGGTCAGCACGGCTTCTCCACGCTGGTAGTCGTTTTTTCCGATGACATCAGGAAGGTGCTGGAACAGGGTGCCTCCGCGATACACATTGAGAACCTGGGCGCCTCGGCAGATAAACAACACGG
>Ga0114967_10002796_pt1 | contig 14538 bp, 12 predicted proteins | sample M_130628_MF_Meta_FD_92639 | JGI IMG/M metagenome (GOLD analysis project Ga0114967, IMG submission 92639) | Freshwater microbial communities from Lake Montjoie, Canada to study carbon cycling - M_130628_MF_MetaG | ecosystem: Environmental > Aquatic > Freshwater > Lake | place: Lake Montjoie... | reverse complement strand
GGTTCACGCGTTGGTACCGCATCGAGCGCATCGGGCAATAAAGCGATGCCACCTCGACGAACCAAATCAGTCTCGCGGTCATTCCAAAGGCGCAGTTGGTCGTGCGAAGGAGCAACGCCGGCGGTACCCATAAAGATGCCTTCGGGGATTTTGACGCCCGGAATTTGTGCCGATCGTGCAAAGCCTTTATCGACATGCCAGTGAGCAAGAAACTTGGCATCAAAAATTTCACGTAAAAAGCCAGCGCCTGGTCGAATGACTGTCCAACCATAGTTCTGCGGGATCAGGTCCACAAACTCGACTTCTAAGATGTCGCCAGGTTTTGCACCTTTGACAAAAATTGGCCCTGTGAGAGGGTGACCGGCTTTTTTGTCGTTGCGAGCGAGGTCTTCAAACACCATGTGCGGTTTGACCTGGCCATCAGCCGCATCTCGAGTCTCGAGCAAGAGGTCTTCACCTGGCGCGACTTCAAGAAGTGGCTCGATATCGGGATGCCAACGGTTATGGCCTGTGCCAGGGTCATCGCGTAGGCGACGGTTACGGTCGATATGGATAGATTTCATGCAAATACAATAACCTAAACGTTGACATTTGGCACGTTGTTCTAGTTAGCGCCCGAGCGAGCTAACAGACGCACAATAGGGTCGTGTTTGAAAGTGGCTCTTCGTGTCAAAAAAATTGGCTGTTGCAAACAGAGCACGGCCACATGGTCGCCACCAGCCAATTATAAAAAATGCAATCTAATTTTTGGCGTTGCAGTAATCACTGCGCATAAATCACTGCAAAGTATTGCCGGGGATCTGTCCAAACTTTGACTGACTGAAAGCCAGCGCGACTCAGTAGAGTTTGGATCGATCCAATCGTATATTTGTGTGAATTTTCAGTATGGATCAATTCACCTTTCTTGAACACGCGTTGCTTACCGTGCCATGCGACGGTGGTATCTCGTAGCGCTTCAAGATAAAGCTCGACGCGTTCTTGTGATTGATTGACCACCACTTTATGGCAAAAATCTCTGACATCAAAATCTGAATCAATGATGGCATTGACCGAGCGCAGAATATTCAAATTGAACGCAGCGGTGACCTTCAGGGGATCATCGTAAGCCGCCTGCAACACATGCTCTGCCTTCATGAGGTCGACGCCCAGCAGTAAACCGCCACCCAAGGTTTCGCGTTTAATTTGTTTCAGTAGGGCCTCGGCGTCGGTCGGTAAAAAATTACCTAGGCTTGAGCCTGGGTAAAAAAAAGTCCGTGGCCCTTGGGTAATCGTGTCAGGTAGTTTGAGCGTCTGTGAAAAATCCATGCCGATCCCAAACATGGGGATATCCGCATACTGATTTTGTAGTTTTTCTAAAGCCTCTTTCAAGTAGTCAACTGAAAAATCGATGGCCACGTACGACGAGGGTTTGATTGATTCAAAAAGTCGGGCAGCCTTTTTGCAATCGCCTGCGCCCAGATCAATCAAAACGGGCTTATTCCCAATTGCGGCAGCGATTTCATTTGTGTATTGCTTGAGTATGCTGGCTTCAACGGCGGTTGGATAATATTCTGGCAAAAACGTGAGGGCCGTAAAAAGATGGGCACCCAGCGCGTCGTACAAAAATTTTGGCGAGATCGATGCGGCCTCGGCCAACAACCCTGCCTCAATTTCAGACGCAAGGCTAAGAGGCTGGATGACTTGTTGACTTTCAAGGAATACGGGTTTTTGCATGAATGACAGGCGACCTTAGCTAGACTGAGCGGTCTGTATACCATGAGATAACAGGCAAAAGATGAAAATCCGCGTGGGCTTATTTTTAGGCCCGCTGCAACGGTTTGTCTGACCGTAAGCCTTGCAAGGGCTAAGTGCCAAATCAGGCTGACATTGCGTACAATCGGGCTGATTGACTGAGCGCTTATGACCACTTACACCGACGTTTCTCTCTTCCCACGCAACGCCAAGCCCCTGAGCAGTTATCGCAAGTTCTGGGCGGCGCGTTTTGGCGTGGCTCCCTTTTTGCCGATGAGTCGCGACGAGATGACTCAACTCGGGTGGGATAGCTGTGACATCATTATTGTCACGGGTGACGCCTATGTTGATCATCCCAGCTTTGGTATGGCCGTGATCGGGCGGATGCTTGAGAATCAAGGTTTTAGGGTCGGCATCATTGCCCAGCCTGACTGGCAAAGTGCCGAGCCGTTTAAGGCCCTTGGCAAGCCAAACCTGTTTTTTGGCGTGACCGCTGGCAACATGGATTCGATGATTAATCGCTACACCGCTGATCGCAAAATGCGTAGCGATGATGCTTACACAGCGGGCGATGTTGGTGGCAAGCGTCCCGATCGCGCTGCAATTGTTTACACACAACGCTGTAAAGAAGCGTTCAAAGACACCCCAGTGATCTTGGGCGGAATCGAAGGCTCCTTGCGCCGTATCGCGCATTACGATTATTGGTCTGATAAAGTTCGCCGCTCGGTTGTTATCGATAGCAAGTGTGATCTGCTGCTGTACGGCAATGCCGAGCGTGCAGTCGTTGAGATTGCGCATCGACTAGCAGCCAAAGAACCGATCGCTCAAATGACCGATATCCGCGGTACCGCGTTTATGCGCCGCGAAACTCCAGAAGGCTGGTTTGCGATTGACTCGACCAGTGTCGATGCGCCCGGCCGTGTTGAGGCCCATGTCAACCCGTACTTGATGATTAGCGAGCAGGCACTCGAGCAGGGCGAAAGCTGTGCGCGTAACGATGAGGCGCGCGAAGTGGCCGATGCCGCAAATGCCAAAAGTGAGAAGGATGCTAGCGCCAAAGCAACAAGCGCGAAAGCATTGGGCGCTCATGCAACAAGCGCAAAGGCCGCAATTGCTAAGGCGCAAGAGGGCGCGAAGGCGGTAGGCAACGGCAAGCATAGCAGCGGTAAGGGCAGCCCAAGTCAAGGCAACTTAGCCAGCAACGAAGCGCCGCTAGTCTTTGCACCTAATCCTGCTCTGCAAACCAAAGGCAAGCTCAAGGTACCACCGCGTGAGCGCAGCGTGATTCGTTTGCCGTCTTACGAGCAAGTGAAATCAGATCCAGTGTTGTATGCGCATGCTAACCGAGTGCTGCACTTAGAAACCAATCCCGGCAACGCCCGTGCGCTTGTCCAGGCGCACGGCGAGGGCCGCACGGCGCGTGATGTCTGGATCAATCCTCCGCCGATTCCGCTCACCACTCCTGAAATGGATTTGGTATTTGATTTGCCCTATGCCCGCAGCCCTCATCCTGTGTATGCAGACGAGAACGGTGGTCACGATGGCGCTACCAAGATCCCCGCCTGGGAGATGATTCGGTTTAGCGTGAACATTATGCGCGGCTGTTTTGGTGGTTGTACGTTTTGTTCGATCACCGAACACGAAGGCCGAATCATTCAAAGCCGCAGTGAAGATTCGGTTATCCGCGAGATTGAAGATATACGCGATAAGGTGCCCGGATTTACTGGAGTGATTTCAGATCTTGGTGGCCCAACCGCCAATATGTATCGTATTGGTTGTAAAAGCCCCGAGATTGAATCGGCTTGCCGCAAGCCCAGTTGTGTCTACCCCGATGTTTGTCAAAATCTAAATACCGATCACAGTTCGTTGATTCATATGTATCGACGTGCGCGCGCGATCAAGGGCGTGAAAAAAATCTTGATCGGCTCAGGTTTACGTTATGACTTGGCAGTGAAGTCGCCTGAATATATTCGTGAGCTTGTCACGCATCATGTGGGGGGCTATTTAAAGATCGCTCCTGAGCATACCGAGACGGGGCCCTTGTCTAAGATGATGAAGCCTGGCATCGGTAGCTACGACAAGTTCAAGCAAATGTTTGATAAGTTCAGCGTAGAAGCCGGCAAAAAGCAGTTTTTGGTACCGTACTTTATTGCTGCCCACCCCGGCACGAGCGATGAAGACATGATGCATCTCGCGATGTGGCTCAAGAGTCATGGCTTTCGTGCCGATCAAGTGCAAACCTTTTACCCAAGTCCGATGGCAACTGCAACCGCGATGTATCACTCGGGGCGCAATCCTTTAGGGCGAGTCACTCGTACAAGCGAAACAGTGGATATCGTGCGAGGCGACCGCCGCCGTCGCTTGCATAAAGCGTTTTTGCGCTACCACGACGCAAACAATTGGCCCTTGTTGCGTGAGGCGCTCAAGGCAATGGGGCGTTCGGATCTGATTGGTAACGGCAAAAAGCATTTGATCCCGTTTCATCAGCCTAGAACAGATGGCAGTTACACCAGCGCGCGACGTAAAAACAGTACTGAATCTGCGGTGCGCAAAGCGGTGACCCCAGGTCGCATCTTGACCCAACACACTGGCTTGCCGCCGCGTAAAAAATAGGCAAAAAAGCCCTGACACATTGAATTGCGTCAGGGCTTTTTTCGATCAACTGGCTTTATTCGAAGACTGCAGTTGTGACATCAGTACTCTTGTTGTAACGCAAAGTGATTTTGTTAATGGAACACAGGTCAAGTTGTTCCCAAACTCTGTCATCGTCTTCGCCGTAGCCGTCCCAATGTATCTTCATGTCATAGATACAAGCTGAACCTTGTTTGTTGAAGACCATTTCGCGAGAGCGGCCATTCGCCAAAATTGATCTGCCTAAGCGGTCTGGCCCCCAGTTTTTTGATTTACTAGGTGTAATGAATACGGACTCGATATCGTAGCCTGTACGATTTGTTAACGTGAAATCGGCATCGCCAGCAAACGCAACGTGACCGATCGCTAGAGATGCTGCAACGACCAATGATTTGAAGAAATTTTTATAGTTCATTTAAAGCTGCCCCATGCGTGTTATGCGCTAAACGTTCGCGCATTAAAATTTTTATCCTTTCCACGTGTCTTGGTCAAGAGGTTTTAGGCCAGCGCGATGACGGTATTGCGAGGTATTGCGAGGCCTTGCACAAATGAGAAAAACTCTGCCCCTGACTGCTTTGCACCGAAATGTTGCGTGAGGTTGTCGATCCTAAATTAAAACGCTACACGCTATAGCGTTTGATAATCTCAGGATCAGGGTCGCGGCCAAGGCCTGGTCCCGAGGGCACAGCGATAAAGCCATTCTTTACCTCAATCGCATCGCCCAAGGGGTTCGCACCCAGGTCGGCAAACGAGTATTCGATCATCGGTGCGTGGGTAAGCGCTGCAGCGATATGAACGCTGGCTAACAACCCTGGTCCAAAGTAGGGGCAATGTGGGGTCAGTACAACATTGTGTTGTTGAGCGAGTGCGGCGATCTCCATCATGGGCGAGATACCCCCAATTTTTGTCACACTTGGCTGCGCGATATCTACCGCGCCCGCTTTAAACATTTGCTCAAAGTTCTTCACGCTCATGGCGTTCTCGCCAGCCGCAATTTTTAAACCGCTTTGGGCTCTCACTTGAGCAAGGCTTTCAAAATCCTCGGGAGGCCAGATGGGTTCTTCAAACCAGCTCAAGTCGTAGGGGCGCACAGCCTCAGCAACCGCCAAGGCTTCTTTCACAGACCAGGGGCAATTGACGTCCATCATCAGGCCGATCTTTGGGCCAATCGCTTGGCGCGCCGCTTTGACTTGCTCAACGCCCAGTTCATGCAGCTTGACGGCGCCATAGCCTCGCGAAACCACACGGGCACTGTTTTCGGCGACGAGCCCAGGGTCGGTATAACGCATCAAACTTGCGTAGCAGGGCAGGCGGGTGTGTTTTGCACCGCCTAGCAAGGCTGACACAGGTTTACCTGCAGCTTTGCCGGCAATATCCCACAGGGCGATATCCAAGCCCGAGAGTGCGAAGACCATCGGCCCCGTGCGCCCGACGATATGAAGCTTTCTGTTGAGATCTTCCATCAAGGCAGGGATATTGGTTTCGTCGCGACCCAGCGCAAGCGGCGCCACCATTGCGTGGATTGCGGCACGCGTGGCGGGCCAAATGCCAAAGCCGAACGCTTCGCCCCAACCGACGATGCCAGAATCGGTTTCAACGCGGACCAACAGGATCTCCATCGAGCGGTCAAGGCCCGCAAACTTTGGGCGTGGCCCGTAGATTTCAAAGGGGAGGCTTAAGGCGAAGGTGTCTATTGTTCGTATTGTCATAAAGTTATTTATGGGGTGTGATCCCAGCGGGATGCTGGGCGCGTTTTTCGTTCAAATTGACTGTGTCACGGGCCTAAGAGACGCGTCTATTCAACTTTGATTTCGGCGGGCGTCTATGTGCAGTACCTATTCAGCTTTGATATTGGCATCCTTGATGACCTTCGCCCACTTCGTAATTTCAGCCGGGATCCAAGCGGCAAACTCGGCGGGCGAGCCGCCAACCGTGACAAAGCCCTGTTGCTTGAGTTTGGCTTGGAGTTCTGGTGTTTTCAAGGCGCGATTCACGGCGGCGTTGACACGCTTCACGTAATCGTCAGGGGTACCCAAGGGCGCAATCAGCCCGTTGATGGTGCTGGCATCCACCTTTGGCAAGCCCCCTTGGATAAAGGTGGCGATATCCGGGAAAAGCTCGCTGCGCTCTTTGCTGGTGATCGCCAGTGCGCGTACGCGGCCCGCGTCAAGCATTGCTTTTGACCCTATTTGCGTCGAGAACATTGCGGTGGTTTGCCCGCCAATCAGTTGCGTAATGGCTTCGCCCGCGCCCTTGAAGGGGATGTTCAACATTTCGATGCCGGCCTGCACCTTGAACTGCTCGGCCGCTAAATGCGCGCCCGTGCCTTGACCCGCAGAGCCGAACGTGATTTTGCCTGCGTTGGCTTTTGCATAGGCAATAAACTCTTGCAGGTTCTTGGCTGGCAGTGAAGGGTTCACCAGAAGTACTAAAGGTGATGTTGCGATAAACGCGATTGGCGTGAAGTCTTTGAGCGTGTCGTAAGGCAGTTTTGAGACGAGGCTTGGGTTGGTAATAAATGCGGCATCGATCATCCCAATGGTCAGGCCGTCTGGCTCTGCTTTGGCCACGGCGAGGGTGCCGATCGTACTGCCCGCGCCTGCGCGATTTTCAACAACTGCTTGCTGGCCAAATTCTTCTCCCACGTAGGGCGCGATTAAGCGTGCTAACGCATCGGTCGCCCCGCCCGGGCCATAGGGCACAATCATTCGGATAGATTTAGTGATTGGGGTTTGCGCCTGAACCGCTGGGCTCGAGAGGGACATCAGTGCCGCGAGCGTCAGCCCTCTGTAAAGCAAGGAAGAGATAGAGAGATGTTTCAAAGTTGCCTCCAGAGGTCGTCAATATTGTTTTTGGTATAGCACACCGGCGGCACTGCGGTCATCCTATTACCCTAAGGTAGGCCTGTTTAAAACAAGCTCTCCGTGTGGTGCAGGTGGAGCGTAAGGGCACTTTATATCAAGCTAATCTTTCTGGATAAGCGCTTCGTCACTGCATTTTCAAGCAAATTCACCTCGTGGCGAAACTGCTTCGTCAAAGCACGTTAGTGTTACGATATTTCTCACTAAGTTTAGTCCACCAAGAAAAATATCCGGAGCGAGCGATGAAACTAACGGGCGGCTGTTACTGCAAACAGATTCGGTACAGTTTTGAGGGCGATGTCATGGCCTCGCTGCAGTGTCATTGCCGTGAGTGTCAATATATTGCGGGTGGGCATCCTAATGCGCTCATGGTGTTGCCGCAGGCTGGGTTTAAATTCGAGACGGGTGTGCCTGCTACGTTTACACGCACAGATATCGAAAAGGCCGTGACGCGCCACTTTTGTTCGAACTGCGGTACTAGTCTTGCCACACAATCACCATTTCGCCCTGGCGCCATGATCATCAAAGTTGGCACCCTTGATGACCCGTCAGTATATAAGCCGACGGCTGCAATTTTTACGATTGATAAGCAACCGTTCCATCATATCCCCGACGACATCCCTGCCTTTGAGCGTCGGCCAGGCTAATGCTTAGCATCCCTCTATTGTTGACCAAGGAGTTCTGACATGGCTTCAGTTTTCTCTGCTGCGCAAGCGGCTGCCTTTGCTGCAGATGGTTATGTGATTGTTCGCAAGCTGTTCGATCAAGAAGAGGTTGCTTTAATGGCCGGTGCCATCGAGCAAGACCCAGACCTACAAAAGAGTCTTTATGATCGCAAAGACGCACAGGGTAAGGCGACCAAGATGGCGACCTGGAATCATCCGGGTGATAGCGTCTATGGTTTGGCGGCTCGATCACATCGGGTGGTTGATACGGTTGAGCAGATGTTGGGCGGCGAGGTCTATCATTACCACTCAAAACTCACAGCCAAAGAGCCGCTTGAAGGCGGCGCCTGGGAGTGGCATCAGGATTATGGCTATTGGTACCATAATGGTTGCCTGTTGCCTCACATGGCTAGTGTGATGGTCGCGCTCGATCATGCAACGCCTGAAAACGGCTGCTTGCAGGTGATTCGAGGTTCGCATTTAGTGGGCCGTGTTGAACACGGCATCATTCCGGGTGAGCAGGTGGGTGCCGATCCAAAGCGGGTCGAGCAGATGCTGCAGCAGATGCCGCTTGAGTACGTTGAAATGGCACCAGGCGACGCACTATTTTTTCACGCAAATGTGATGCACAGATCTGATCAAAATCGTTCGCCGAACCGGCGCTGGACCGTGATCTTTTGTTATAACGCAGCACGAAATAACCCGTTTATTGAGCATCATCACCCATTTTATACACCCTTACACAAAGTCAGTGATGAGGCGGTTAAACAGGCTGGCTTGAAATTTTCAAATGCGGGGCAGTCGGCCTTCAGAAAGACCTTTTCAAACCCACCTGGTTTGACACAAAAGCTGGGCGCGGACCGCTCGTAGGCAAGTTAAAGAGATACCGTGAAAAAAATATTGCTGTGTATGCTTTTGCTTCTGTCGGGGTGCGTGACTCGTGAATACCTGCAAGCGCAAGACGAATGTTCGCCGAGTGCGTATCGGCAATTTCCGCCCAATACGATGCAAGTGTTCGTGCCACGCACCACGGTCATCACAGTGCCAACAGGCGGGTCAATTTGTGAAAGCCGCACCGAAGACAATCGTGTCAAAACCAAATGTAGGCCTGAGATGCGTAACGAGTACCGCACCTATCAGTCACTTGAGGTGATTGATACCAACGCTGAACCTCGCGATGCTGTGATGCGTAACTGTACGCGCGACTTGTGTGTACAGCGTTTTGGAAACTCAGACTGCAAAGTGCCTGGTTCTTGAGTTGCGCTACGCGGCTCGAGAATAGTTATGTAGAGGGAAGGTTCTGTTCAAGGTTTGGCTGTTGGTGCGTCGATAAAAAAATAAGTTACGTTTTTTTTCTGTTCTTATGTTAAGTCTGGGATGTCACCCAGCCACTGGAGATTAAAAATGAAGAAGATCAATCTGGCGCTTGGCGCGTCTCTCACTTTAGCGGCAGCACTGCCCCCTGTTACAACTGCAGCGGTCACTGAGTTTGCGATTAAGTCGACCCAGCCCTATGGTGACTTTGCTACCGGTAAGTTTGTGCGTATCGAGGCAGAGGCGTTAGGTGAGTTGTCGCCAGCAGAGCCAATCCCTGGGCTAGATAAGGCACCGCGCAACGCGCGTGGGCTTGTTGAATATCGTACGCCGGTGACCTTGATTGTTCCAGAATCACCGCGTGCTGGTAACGGTAACCTGCTGGTTGACGTGCCGAATCGCGGTCGCCCAATTAGTCACGGGTTGTACAACAGCCCTCGTGCTCGGCCGCTTGCGGTCGGTTCACTCGATCATGGTAATGGGTTTCTGGAGAACCGAGGCTGGTCAGTCGCGGTTGTGCAGTGGGAGCAAGGCGAAGGGCCGGTGTTTCCGACTTTTTCTGACGAAAAAGGTGGCAAGCTTTATGCCGAGGGCGTGGGGTTCGCTGCGGTGCGCGACATTACAGTGTTTTTGCGTGACGCACGCACGGGCAACCCACTTGCTGGAGCCATCGAACGCACCTATGCGGTGGGCTACTCGCAAACAGGGCGTTTCTTGAAAAGCTTTTTGCTCAATGGCTTTAATCAGCTTGACGACAAGATGGTGTTTGATGGGTTACACATCGTGCAGGCAGGTGCCGGACAGTTACCGTTGCTTGCCGCAGGGCCAGGGCCCGGCTCAGTCGCATGGTCAACGCCAAGCTACACTGAACCTGAACTACGCGGTGTTCACGAAGAGCCCTTCACCTACGGCGATGCCATGAAGGTCGCGCAGGCAAAGTACCGTAAGCTTCCACGGGTGGTGGTGAACCATGCCTATAACGATTATCTGGGTGGGCGTGCGGCGCTCACCCGCACCGGCGCCAAGGGTATCGTTGATTTGCCTATGCCCGACAATGTGCGTATGTTCGATATCTCAGGCTCACCACATATCAACGGTCGCGCTAAAAATCCTGAGTGCACCGAGGCACCAGGCCAGGTTGATTGGGCACCTGCAGTGCGAGCGCAATTAGTGTTGCTTGACGAGTGGGTACGAGGCACGACACCACCGGCCAGCCGCCTCTTCGAGCTTGAGGCGCGACTCAGCGACCCAGAGGTCTTTCAGGCGCCTCGCTTTCTGACGGGCGCAATGGCGATGGTGCCCAAGCGCGATGTCGACGGCAATGCCATGAGTGGCGTTGTACTGCCCGATGTTGCAGTGCCGATTGCGAGTCATGGTTATATGAATGCACCGCTTACTGTGCCGGCCTGTCGTCAGGGTGGTACCTATCGACCCTTTGCCAAAACGACCGCAGACCGCAAGCCTGAGGATGCGCGTGCCGCACTTGATATGCGCTATCCTGGTGGTATTAACGAGTATCTGACCAAGATACGCGCGGCCACGCGCGCACTCGTTGCAGAGCGATTGTTGCTGGCAGAAGATGCCGTGGTGATTGAGAATGCAGCCGCCGAAAACACGGCGTTTAGTCCGACCACACCGCGTGCACGAGGTGCGACAACGGCCCGGTGATGTTGAAAGCGCCTTCGGGTGAGTTGATAATAATCACCCTACACCTCGCCAGTCGCAGGGCGTGTTAGGGCACGATGATTTTTTTGACTGAAAAAGGTATTGAATTGCCTTCTTCGATCGTGATGCTAACCGCGCCAGTTGTTTTTGCACCGGGCACTTCAAGACGATAGACGTTTTTTAGGATTTGCGACTCAAGCATAAATGTTTGGTCGAATTCGAAATTATGGCTGTCGCCATGCACAATCAAGATAGAACCTTGAAACTCTTTAGCAAGAGGCAGCAAGGTTTTTTCAATTGAGGCGTGAAATCCTGTCTTTTCGGTCCAAGTGCCCGAGCGCGACATCCCTCGAATCACGTCCGCTTGAAAAGCAAAAACGAGGGTCTGTAGTTTTTGCTTCGCTGCAATCTGAAATGTTTCTTTCATCCAGGCAATGTTCGCTTGCTCGCGTGCCAGAAATTCTTTTTCAGCTTCAGCGTTGTTGGGTGCAAAGCGGTTGTCGCTACCTACAATATGCACAGTCGTAAATAGCGTATTAGAAAATTGCCACCGCTGATTTTCAACAAAGGTCGAGTAGGCAGGCATTACCTTGCCTTGTGTGACAAGGGGTAGGGGTGCTTGACCCAAAGAGGTATCAGGTTTAAAAAATTGCCCCCTAAGTTTTTCGAGCCGCTCAAGAGGATCATAGCTGCCGTTACTTTTGCGACCGCAGTCTGTCCAATCGTTGTCGCCAGGCGTGTAGATCAGTGCGCCATTGAATAAATCAAAGTGTTTGCGCTGGCGTTCAAATTCTTCGTTAGAGCAATGCGCGCTGCCCGCTTTAAAATCGCCAACATGAATTGAAAACTCAGGGTTCAAGGCATTGATTTGGGTGATCAGTTGGCGATATTTAACGCCGGCAGTTTCGTCTGATCCGTAGGGCAAGTCACCCAGCGCAACAAAGTTAAAAGTTGCTGCCTGAGCAGTAGTCACGGCAAAAAAAAGTAAAAATAGCCTTAAAAACCAAGAGATTCTTTTCATTGCGAATTTAATCTGCGAAGAGGGCGAAGTTGAAAGATATCACTAATCAATAAAAAAAGGTCATCCATGCACAAGGGGCTATCGGAACTGCTTCCGGATACATTTGCCAGCAGATGCTCCACCTGCAAGGTGGATTTGCCAGATTGCGTGGAAAGCCTCGACCCTTTAGATCGGGGAGGATGTCAAGGTTTAAGGCCAGAAGTTTTGATCACGTCGCCCCACTTCTTGACTTCGGCTTGAACGAAGTCGGCAAACGCTGCTGACGAAGTGCCTTTGGGGTCTGCGCCTTGTGCCCGAAGCTCGCTCTGCATCTCGGTGGTGCCGAGCGCATTCAGAATCTCTGTGCTCAGTGTGGCTAAAACAGCCGAAGGCGTCTTCGCAGGGGCGAATACTCCGTACCATGAGCCGATTTCAAAGTTTGGAAAGCCTGCTTCGATCATGGTTGGTAGGTCTGGGGCCGCATCCGATCTTTTTGCTCCAGTGACGGCCAGACCAAGCAACCGCCCGCTACGGACTTGCGGCAAGATCGATGGCATATTTTCGAACATGAACGTGACTTGTCCAGAAATCAAGTCCTGAAGAGCAGGGCCGCCTCCCTTGTAAGGGATATGTGTGAGATCGGCTTTGGTGGCAATTTTTAACATTTCACCGGCAAGGTGTGAGGCCGAACCTGAGCTACCCGAGGCATAGTTCAGGCCTGCCTGTTGAGACTTTGCAAAGGCAATCAGCTCTTGAATATTCGTTGCGGGCACTGAGGGATGAACAGCCAGTAAAAGAGGCACCGAGGCGATCAGCGAAACCGGAGAGAAATCTTTGAGTAAGTCATAACCGGGGTCGGACATCAGCGTTGCATTGATCGCATGGGTCGCCGTGCCCATCAAGAGGGTGTAACCGTCTGGCGTTGCCCTCGCAGCCGCTTGTGCGCCGATTGCACCGGCGGCACCGCTACGATTATCGACCACTACGGATTGGCCAAGTCTAAGCGCAAGGTTTTGCGCAATGATTCGGCCCACAATATCTGTCACTCCACCGGGCGGAAACGGCACGATTAAGCGCACGGGTTTTGTCGGGTAAGGCTGTGCCGAAGTGACCGCCGTCGCCGTCAAGAGCGAAGCTGTGGCGAGCCAATAAAACAGTGTCATCGCAAAACTTTTCATTTTAAAACCTGAAAAAAATAGTTGAAATGATTAGACACTGTGTTTACGACAGAGGCGTGACAGCGAGAGGTAGCACTTTTCTGATTTCATTAAATATATAAATGATTTATACTATTTATAATTAATCGTTTATACTGTTTACGTAATTATCCTTATGTCTTTTAATCTGAAGGGGTCCGACATGAAATCAACCGAGCAAAACACCCAAGCGCCAACTGAAGTCGCCGCTGCGCCCGAGAAAAAAGCGCGCGTATCAACAGCGGTAGCCGCTAAGAAAACCGCGGTTAAAAAAACTGCTGTTAAAAAAACTGCAGTTAAAAAAACTGCAGTAGTCGCTAAAAAAACGAAGGCAGACGCGGCAGTTGCGACAAACGCCAAGCGTGCGAACCAGCAAGGTAAAGTCGCGCCTGCGGTGAAAGTTAAGGCGCCGGTCAAAGCGAAATCGGCTTTAAAGCCTAAGGCGACAGAATCCGTTGCTACAGCAGGTAAGGCTAAAGTCAAAAAAGACGTTTTGGTGCGTGATAGCTTCACCATGCCGCAGTCTGAATATCAGGTGCTGAGTCTTGTCAAAAAAGCATGTCTCAAAGCTGGCATTGAGATCAAGAAAAGCGAACTGCTCAGAATAGCGGTCGTTCAACTCGCCGGTTTATCTGTTGCAAAAATTGCGACCTTGCAACAGGGTTTGAACAAAATTCAGGCTGGTCGGCCAAAAAAATAAGCGCCACCTTAGACGCCAAATTTTTTAGGTTTGCCAAAATCGGCGAACGCAAGGTTTCATCAAGTATGAAACCTTGACTCGCGTAGGCCCGAAGGCTTTATTCGATTTTAACTTTCATCTCTTTTAAGATCGCGCCCCACCTGACTGATTCGGCTTGTATGAAGGCGCTGAACTCTTCGGGTGACGATCCTTTAGGGTCGAAACCTTGTGCAATGAGGCGTTCTTTGAATTCAGGTTCGTTCACGGTTTCCACGGCCGCTTTGCTTAAGAGCTGCAGTACAGCCGCCGGCATATTTGCCGGTCCGACCAAGCCATACCAGGTTGACATGTCGTAGCTAGGTATACCCGCCTCAGCAATGCTAGGGATGTTGGGTGCGGCACTTGAGCGCGTCTTGGTGGTCACGCCAAGGGCTTGGAGTAGGCCTTGGTCGACGAGTTTGGCGCCCGTGGGTAGATTTGGAAACGCTAAGTCGACTGTGCCAGCTAAAAGGTGGGGCATTAGGCTGCCGGCCCCTTTGTAGGGGATGTGAACCATATCCACCCCTGATAGCTGCATAAAAAGTAAGCCAGACAAATGCAGAGACGAGCCGATGCCTGAAGACGCCCAGTTGACTTTTCCTGGGTTGGCGCGAGCGTAATCGATTAAGTCTTTAACTGTTTTAAATTTGGAGTTGGCAGGTACCACCAATATATTAGGCCCCGCTAAAATTTGACCAATGGGCGTGAAGTCTTTGATGGGATCGTATTTAGCATCCGGATAAATGAGAGGATTGGT
>Ga0114967_10002794_pt1 | contig 14541 bp, 13 predicted proteins | sample M_130628_MF_Meta_FD_92639 | JGI IMG/M metagenome (GOLD analysis project Ga0114967, IMG submission 92639) | Freshwater microbial communities from Lake Montjoie, Canada to study carbon cycling - M_130628_MF_MetaG | ecosystem: Environmental > Aquatic > Freshwater > Lake | place: Lake Montjoie... | reverse complement strand
CCTAGATTTTTACTTTTCTTTCCTTGATGAAAGTAAAGTAACAAAAGAAAATCAAGTCTTCGTGATTGAACTTGCTTCCGTAAACTACAGCATTTTTAAAACTTCTAAAAAGTGACTTCTATCGATGAGCTATCGCTATCTCAATCGTTTACACTTTTCATTGCGCTTCAAAAACCGTCCAATCACTAGGACGGCTATCTTCTTCAATATCCGTTTTATTTTAAAAACCTTAGATTTTAGATATGCTACTTCAGGCGATGATATTACAGAACTATCATTCAGTAAATTTGAATTTTCTACACTAAAAATTACCTCAGCACCTCAAAATACTTGTAGTGAGTTTACCGAAGTAAGTTTTACCCTGAAGTTTTGAATTTAAATCTAAAAAAGATTTTTACTTCGCCTCTTTCAATGATTTTAAAATCTCATCGATGTAATTCAACAATTTCTCTTGACCAAATTTGGATTCGCTTGACGTAGTGAATACTGGGGGCAAATCATCCCAAAATTTCATCATTTCTTTTTTATAACCAGTCAAATTCTTTTGTAAGGCGGAAGAAGAAAGTTTGTCAATTTTAGTGAAAACCATCGAAAATGGCAATCCTTTTTCGCCGCACCAATTCATAAATTCTATGTCAATTTGTTGTGGTTCAAGGCGAGAATCGATCAAAACAAAAATGTTCATCAACGGTTGACGCTGAGTTAGATATTCGGCGATAAATTTCTCCCATTTCAATCGCGCTACCTTCGAAGCTTTCGCAAAACCATAACCTGGCAAATCGACCAAATACCAATCTTTGTTGATTTCAAAATGATTGATTAATTGCGTTTTTCCTGGCGTAGAAGAAGTTTTTGCCAACTTTTTTTGGCTGGTCAACATGTTAATCAAAGACGATTTTCCAACATTCGAGCGACCAATAAACGCAAATTCTGGTTTTCCATCCGTAGGACAAAGTTTGTGGTCATTGTTACTTACAACAAATGTTGCGGATTTGATATTCATGGTAAAATTTTTGGCAAAGGTACGGATAAACTTTGTTGTTGCAAGAGAAGACTTGTCGCTACTCCCCTTCTTTCTCTGGAAAAAGCAGCGAAACCACAACAGACAAAAGCAAAACACCTGCCACCACAATCAACGAATCCGCTGAACTGATGTGGAAGAAAGGCGAAATCACCATTTTCAATCCGATGAATGACAAAATGATTGCCAAACCGTATTGCAATTTACTGAACATGTGGATGAAAGTCGCCAAGATAAAATACAAAGAACGCAATCCCAAAATGGCGAAAATATTGGAGGTGTACAAAATGAATGGATCATCAGGTGCAATGGCAAAAATCGCTGGAATGGAATCTACGGCGAAAACCAAATCTGTAAATTCAATCACGCCAATCACTACCAAAATGGGCGTTGCGACCTTCAATCCGTTTTCGATGGTGAAAAAACGATCGCCATCGTAGTTCTTGCTTACTTTAAAAAAGCGGTAAATGAATTTTGCGCCGGCGCTTTTGGTGAAATCTTTTTCCTCATCGGAATCATCGTGGGCAAACCAAGATTTGATTCCAGCATAAATCAAAAACAAACCGAATAAAGTCAACACCACATTTACTTTGTGGAACAAAATTCCAAACAAATTGAAATCAGGTAAATAAGTCAATTTTATCAAGCCAATGCCTGCAAAAATGAAGAAAGCGCGCAAAAGTAACGCACCAATGATTCCCCAAAAAAAGGACTTTGTGTTGGTTTTCTTTCGGCACTTGAAAAAAGCCAAAAACGAGAATAAAAACAAACAAATTATCTACCGAAAGTGATTTCTCTATCCAATAAGCAGATTGAAATTGCGAGAATTTTTCGAGGCCTACATTTACCCCATTTGCATAGCCAAAACTGAAGTAAATCACTGCACTGAAAGTCATCGATAAACCAATCCAAACCAACGACCAAATGACCGCTTCTTTGTTGGAAATGACATGCCCTTTTTTGTTGAAAATCCCCAAATCGAGCAACAACATTACTACAACAACAATTGAAAAACCTGCAATTAATAAAGGATGATCGAGCATGTTGAATTTTGTTTTCGTTTTTGAAATTCCAATTTGGAACTTTTGAATTTGGGTGTAAAATTACGGGTTTTGGCGGGAAATAGCAAAAGATAAAATTTGACTAAAATAAACCAAAAATGTGAAAAAATTATTTTAGAACTATTTTACTAGTTTTTTAGTACAAATACCATTGTATTTTAAAAAATACTTTTTTATATTCGTACCGAAACACTTATTAACTGCTAATTAAAAAAGAAAGGAGACAACCAAAAAACATGCTGCTTCTCAATTATCTCCCTTTTGATATAAATTTTCGATGACCTATATCAAGGACAAAGATAAAAATCTTGTTTTGAAAAGCGTGTTACAAAATTGCTAAAACTTAAAAAGACCTGAATGAAGGCGACCCTTTCCTGTTTTTGGTTCAGACATTTAGAAAACAGAGTTAAAATACATTTTCTTTTTAACTGAATGTGCCAAATTTTCGTTATTTAGTATTGGAAAATGTATGTTTTTTAAAAACAATTCTTATCAATTGAATAAATTCGTTTTTTATATCTTTTTGTTTTTAATCGGTTTCAATCTGAAAGCGCAGGAGAATTTAGTGCCTAATGGGAGTTTTGAAATTTTGAGTGATTGTCCATTTGATGCAATATCAATAAATAAAGCCATTGGTTGGTTTAGCCCAAGTAATTCAACCCCTGACATATACAATATTTGTTCAGATTTGTCTTTTAATAATAGTGTTCCTCTAAATGGATTAGGATATCAATATGCAAAAGAAGGAAATGGATATGTTGGAATTGTACCTTACGGTCAAGGAACTGACTACCGAGAATACATTTCTTGTAAGTTAAGTAAGCAACTTGCAGCCAATAAAATCTATGAAGCAGCTTATTATGTAAATCTAGCAACTTCAAGTCCAATTGCATCCAGTCAATTCGGAATCGGATTTTCGGGTGATAGTGTTCATTTTAATACAAATAGTTTAATTCAAGCAAATTCAATTTTAGTGAGTGATACTTTAGTATTAGATACAACCAATTGGATAAAAATTTCTTTTTTTTTCGAATCGCAAGGCAATGAAAATTATATTATAATTGGAAACTTTTCCTCTGATCTCAATACCAAAATTGATACATTGAATATTATTTCAGGAAAAGATTGTTACTATTATCTAGATTTAGTCACCTTAACTGAACTAGATTTTAATTACGAAAACTGCCTTACTCCAAATGGTGACGGTGTTAATGAAATTGCTTTCAAAAACGTTAATGACTCTGATGATTTCAAAGTTAATATCTTTAATAGATGGGGTGAAAAGATAAATACCATCAATATGAAGGATGGCTGGGATGGCACTGATTTTAATAAAAATTTGCTTTCTGATGGGGTCTATTTCTATCAAATTATTTTCAAAGACAAAAAAAGTTTTAAAAACGGGTTTATTCATTTGATTAGGTAATCAAATGAAATATGAAAAAAATATTATTAGCTAATTTTCTTGTATTGTATAGCTTTGCTTTTAGTCAAAGTACCACCAATAACAATACTTGGGCAAACAATAAATATCTTGGTTACGATTTTTCGAATTTTGCTAATCCTCTTTTCACTAAAACGAATGGCATTAACAGAATGCGTTTAAACGGCAATCAAAATGCCTTAATCAATTTTGTAAACCAAAACACAAGCGGTTATTTGGGTATTGCACCTAGTGGCTATTTCACCAATAATTCTCCATGGTCAATGTTGCACTTGGAGGGGCCAAATAACACTATTTTCAATGGTGGTCAATGGAGAAGTTGGATGAAAACGGGGCTATTCATGCGCGAAAATTCAGATGCGATGTATGTTGGCTTGAAGCAAGAACCGGGAAATAATAGAAGTGATGCGATTGTGAGTTGGAGTGACGATATGGGTACAGACCGCCTACGCTTTTTATTCACAGCTACTTCGATAAATGGAAACTGAGATATTGCCAACCCTTTAAGTGCGAGTTCATTTGAAGGGTACGAATTTATGCGTATGGAATCATCAGGCCCTATAAATCATGTCGGTACGCTTTCAGGTCATGTCGCCATTGGTCCGCAATTTACACCGCGCAATCGCTTGCACATGAATGCAGAAAGTGCATTGCCAAATTATTTACAAATATCAAGCACCAATTCTCCGCTTGTACAAGGAACTGGAAATACAGCACTTGATGGTTTGAAGTTCGGTATTCAGCCAATTATCTCCAATGGCGCACCAAGGCAAACTGCCTTTTTGCAATGGCAAGAAAATACTCCGTTTATAGTGCAAACAGATTGGGATAATACGGCAGGCGGTGTGGCACAAGGTGAAAGATTAAGAGTTACTTCAGTTGGTGCACTTATAAATACTCAAGGTCTTACTTACGGCGGAATAACTAACCCAACAAATATCACAAGGATAGCGATTAGTCACAACGGTTCCAATCCAATCACAAAACCATTAAGTTTACTTCATCTTGGTTACAACACAGGTGCAAATGCATCAGGACCTAGTACAGATGGATGGCGAAAATGGATGGACATAGGTACTTTTATATCAGATGGAACTGATAATATGTACGTTGGGTTAAAAAGAGAAGGTCCAGACAGAGCTGACGCAATAATCAATTGGGGAGATAATCAAGTTGCAGGAATTTCACCAAACGGACCAGATAAACTTCGTTTTATTTTCACCTCTACAACCACAGCATTTCCTCCTGGGCAAGGAGATCCTGTCTCACAATCTAACAGCGGTTTAGAAACTATGCGCATCGTACCATTTAGAGACACCACATTCACCTATTTAGACACTGTGACAAATTATGGTCGTGTTGGAATTGGAGACTTCACGGTACTTGGAGTAAATGAAGAACCGACACATAAATTAGATGTTGTTGGAAATGGTCGTTTCAGATTTTTACCAGATTCACTCTATTTTGCTGATTCTACTGTAAATAAAATTGTGATGGTTGATTCAATGGGAGTATTGCGTTGGGCGAGTTCAGTACCAGGCCAGTTTGGAGTTCCATGCGGCGATACCGTAAATGGAAAATTATTTTCAGATACTAAAAAAGATTTGAATAATCATAATTTCTATTTTACAAAAAATGATAGCCTTGGTGTAAATCATTTCGGAGTTGGGTATGCGTGTGGCGATAGCCTACCCGGGAAAATTAGTTCCTTACAAACACATCCTTCGATAATTTCTTTACCGGGCACCCAAACATTTGCAGGTCATTTTCTAAATACAGATACCTCTAGCACCTTCAAAACACTTTTTGCAGGTGTATATGGCGAAGCAAATGGATACAACATGTTAGATGGAAGCCTAAATTTAGGTGGATTATTTTATGCAAGCAGCGCCAGACAATCTGTAGGAGTAGCAGGAATTGGAGCAGGAGGAGCATATTCGGTAGGTGTTTATGGACAAGCAAGCGGAGGAACTTACGTCAACTATGCAGGTTATTTTGAAGGAGATGTCTACGTAAATGGAGGAGCTACTTCAGGTTCTGGCTATTTGATTGCTTCTGACCAACAATTCAAAAATGAAGTAAATAATTTTTCAAATGGACTTGAAATCTTAGAAGAAATCTCGCCTAAAACTTATTATTTAGACACAAATAATAACTATGGAATTAATTTTCCAGCAACATTACAATACGGAATGATTGCGCAAGATGTAGAACAAGTTTTACCTTCTTTGGTTTCTGAAATAACAAAACCAGCAAGATATGACTCACTTGGAAATATGCTAACGCAAGAAATAACTTACAAAAGCTTAAATTACAATGCATTTATTCCAATTTTAATTTCAGCGGTTAAAGAGCAAGATGAAAAAATAGATGCACAAGATCAAAAAATTGACAGCTTAAATACGGTAGTTGGTGACTTAAATAATCGTCTTACTCAATTAGAAAACTGCTTGAGTGGTATTTTACCGTTTTTATGTCAATTGAGCAATTCTTCCATTCAGCAAACACCTGAAATGGTTCAAGAACAAATTAGAACAGCAATCAATGTTAATCTGTCTGATAAAAACGCAATTATTTTAGATCAAAATGTACCAAATCCTTTTGCTGAATCAACAATTATTACTTACTCAATTCCAGCAACAGTTGGGAAAGCCCAAATTCATTTTTATGATCTTCAAGGCAAATTGATTAAAGTTGTAGATATAAACGAGCGCGGTGCAGGGCAATTGAATGTTTTCGGAGAAGATCTATCTTCTGGAACTTATACATACAGTTTAGTTGCTGATGGTCAAATCGTTTCAACTAAGAAAATGGTGAAAGAGTAAGTTTTCTTCCACGCCTTATTTTATCCTGATTACTGAAAAGTAGTCAGGATTTTTTTTGTCCTTTTTTTTGAAAAATTTCCAATCAAAAGAAATCAACAATCTAAAAATTATCCACATCAAAACATTTTCTACCACTTTTTACCACAAACAAATTTTTAGATTAAATTCAATAAAATCAACGCTTTTTAAAAATTGACGTAACCTTATTGAACCAAATACAGTAAGAAGTTATCAACATAGTAATCATTAGTGGTAAAAAGTGGAAGTTTTCTTTCTATTTTTACCCATTATTACCGTTATGGCAGGTTTAGTAGGAGAATATGAAGTAAAGTTAGACGTCAAAGGACGTTTCTTGTTTCCATCAAGTTTGAGGAAACAGCTTTCTCCTGCTGCCCAAGAAAATTTCATGCTCAACAAAGGTTTTGAGGACTGTTTGACACTTTATCCCATGAATGAATGGGAAAAATTGAGTGAAAAATTGTCTAAAATGAATTTGTTCAAGCCCAAAAACAGAATGTTCTACCGTTTGTTCCACCAAGGAGCAAAAGCTTTGGCACTTGACGGTGCTGGTAGAATATTGATTACTGTGACACACATGGAACGCGTTGGATTGAACAAAGACGTGATGCTCATCGCCTACAATGACCGCATTGAAATTTGGGATAAAACCAAATACTTCGAATTGATCGAAGGAAACATGACGGACTTCGCTGATTTGGCGGATGAAGTAATGGGTGATTTAGGAAATGACGAATAACGAAGAAACATACCACGTTCCTGTAATGTTGCAGCCTTGTTTGGATGGATTAAATATTCGTCCAGATGGAACATACATTGACGTCACTTTCGGTGGCGGAGGTCATGCACGCGAAATTTTCAAACAACTTTCTCCAGCCGGAAAACTGATTGTTTTTGACCAAGATCCTGACGCGTTAGCCAATGCGTGGGAAGCACCCAATTTTCATTTTATCGCCGCTAATTTTTCGTTTTTGAAGAATCACTTGCGCATGATGAAAATCGAAAAAGTGGACGGAATTTTAGCCGACTTAGGGGTTTCTTCTCATCAATTTGACGCTGGAAACCGCGGTTTTTCGATTCGCACCAACGATTCCTTGGATATGCGCATGAATCAGAAAGGCGAATTTTCTGCTTTCAATCTGGTAAACGAATACGAAGAAGAAGACCTCATCAAAATCTTAAGAAAATACGGTGAATTGAGTTCTCCTGGAAAAATTGCTGGTACAATTTGCAGAGGAAGACAAAAAGCGCCAATCAATACAACTGGAGAATTGATGGATGTTTTGTTTCCAATCGCACCGAAATTCAAGGACCATAAATTTTTTGCACAAGTTTTTCAAGCATTGAGAATCGAAGTCAACAATGAAATGGATGTATTGGAAAAATTTCTGATTCAATGTCCAGACGTGCTTTTGCCTGGCGGAAGATTGGTGGTGATGTCGTATCACTCTTTGGAAGACCGATTGGTAAAAAACTTAATGAAAAGAGGGCATTTAGACGGTTCGATTGAAAAAGATTTCTTTGGAAATGTCTTGAAACCATTGACAGAAATAACTAGAAAACCGATTTCCCCATCAGAGGAAGAAATAGCTCTGAATTCGCGGGCAAGAAGTGCAAAACTCAGAATAGCAGAACGTAATCATGAATGAATTCATTGACAAAGACGAAGCTGCTGAGAACGAAAAAGTAAAATCGAAGCAAGCTATTAAGGCAGAAAAACGCGCCAAACCAAATGCGTTTGTTCAAATTTTGAACGGGGAGTTTTTAATTAAAGACTTCGTAATCAAAAATTTGCCTTTTGTCTTTTTCTTGATTTTGATTATGCTTTTATTGGTTGGGAAAGGTTATCACGACCGGCAATTGAATAAAGACATCGACACTGCACAAAAAAAATTAGATGCTTCAACGGCTGAATATGTGGAAGCAAAAGCAAAATTGGAAGAAGAAACAAAAAGAAGTGAATTGGTTGACAAACTTGGTCCGCGTGGATTGAAAGAAACAACGAATCCGGCGAAAGTAATCAGAGTTAAAAAGGAAAATTAAAAATGGACGAAAAGAAAGGCATATTGTGGAGGGCTTACCTGGTTTATTTCGGGTTTGTTGTTGCGATGATTGTCGTTATTTTCAAGACCATTTCTATACAATCAGAAACTGTATCCAATGTTTTTGAAACGCCAGTCGATAGAATTCCAACACGCATTGCAGAAAGATTGCCAAGATTGGGGGAAATTTTGGACGCAAACAGAACGCCTTTGGTTACTTCGATTTCCAATTTTGACATTTACATGGATCCAATGGTTCCAACCCAAGAAAATTTTGATAAACATGTATCTGACCTGAGCCGTGGACTTTCGAAACTTTTCCCGGAAATGAGCGCGCGAGAATATGAATCTCACATCCGCCGCGGAAGGGCTGTGAAATCGCGTTACTTATTGATCAAAAAGAAAGTGACCAATGCAGAGAGAAGATTAATCAACGAATTACCACTTTTTAATTTGGGTCGTTACAAAGGAGGAATCATCGACAGTGATGAAAAAGTTGAAAGAAAAAAACCTCACGGCGACATGATGCGCAGAACTTTGGGTTATTATCAAGCTGAAACAAAAACCAGTCAAGAATACAGCGTAGGAATTGAAGGCGCATTTCGCAACTATTTGAAAGGTGAAGCGGGAAAAGAAATTGAGCAAAAAATTTCAACTGGTTGGAAAAAAACAGGTCAAATTGTAAAAGATGCAGTTGAAGGTGCTGATGTCATTACTTCTATCGACATAGAAATTCAGGAAGTGGCGCACACTGAATTGCAACGACAAATGAAAATAAGCAATGCAAAAAGCGGTTCGGTAATCGTCATGGATGTGAAAACGGGATTCGTTAAAGCGATTGTAAACCTCACTCAGGCTGGGGATGGCGAATATTATGAATTGTATAACCACGCCATTGGAACGAAGGAAGTTCCTGGTTCAACGTTCAAATTGGTTTCTTTGATGGCCGCGTTGGAAGACGGTTTAATCAAAATCACAGACACTGTTTTAGCGCAACCAAAATACATGTATTATGGTGTTCCAATTACCGAAGCGCATGGAGCCAATTATGGCAGAATCACTATCAAACAAGCATTTGAAAAATCTTCAAATGTGATTTCGAGAGTGATTTTTAAAGCATACAGAAATGAGCCGCAAGCTTTTATCGATCGTTTAAAATCTTTTGGTGTAGACCAACCTTTGGGATTGGATATCGAAGGTGAAGCAAAACCTACCCTTCGTGAACCGGGTTCAGAAAATTGGTGGGGAGGCTCTATTGCTTGGATGGCCATTGGCTATGAATTTCAACAAACACCAATGCAAACTTTGGCGATATACAATGCCGTTGCCAATAATGGAAAATTCGTGAAACCGCAATTTGTGCAGGAAATTAGACGCGGAACTGAACTTGTGAAGCAATTTTATCCTATTGTCATCAAAGAAAAAATTTGCAGCGACAAAACATTGAAAATTTTAAAAGAGTGTTTAGAAGGTGTTATGAAAGAAGGAACTGGTCGCAATTTGACTTCCTCCTATTTTAAAATTGCAGGTAAAACAGGAACCGCCAGAATTTTGAACGATAACGGCAAAGGCTATGGCAAAAAAGGCGAAGAAAGATATTTAGCCTCTTTTGTTGGATATTTCCCCGTCAAAAACCCGATTTATTCTTGCATCGTTTCAGTAAATGCATCTGGTGAAAATGTTTATGGATCAACGGTTTCAGGAAAAGTTTTCTCAGCAATCGCCAACAAAGTTTATGCAACGAGCTTGAAATATCACCGTGCGATAAACGAAGTAAACCAAAGAATTTATAAAGCACCAACTTCAAAAAATGGCAATTTCTACGACTTGAAAGTCATTTTGAAAAAATTGAATATTCCTTACACTCAAAATGAACAAAATGAATGGGTAATCACCAAAGCTGGAGGAAATAAAATTGAGTTTTTTAAAAGAGTAATTGGTAAAAATACGATTCCAAATGTAGTTGGAATGTCCGCAAAAGATGCTGTTTACCTGATTGAAAAAACTGGAATGCACGTGATTATTCGCGGCGTAGGGACGGTTACAAAACAAACTGTTCCGCCGGGATCTGAAGCATATAAAGGTGGTTTGGTAGAATTAATTTTAGAATGATGACAAAAATTATTAAAGACATATTGTATGGCGTTTCTATCGTTTCTGTAAAAGGAAACATGGACACTGCCATTGATGCCGTAATTTTTGATTCAAGATTAGCCAAACCAGGTGTAGTTTTCGTAGCAATCGAAGGCACAACTGTTGATGCGCACAATTTTATTCCTAAAGTAATCGAGCAAGGTTGCACCACTATTATCGCTCAAAAAGCAGTTGAAGTGGCAGAAAATGTCAATTTAATTGTTGTCAACGACACTGCGAAAGCATTGGGAATAATGTCTGCAAACTTTTTCGATAACCCAAGTCAGCAGTTGAAACTGGTTGGAATTACTGGTACAAATGGAAAAACAACGACAACGACTCTTCTCCATAATCTATTCATGGAATTGGGTCACAAATCAGGCTTACTCTCAACTGTAGTAAATAAAATTGGGAACGTTGAAATTCCTTCCACACACACCACTCCAAATCCAGTTGCGCTCAATGAACTGTTGGCGAAAATGGTGGATGAAGGTTGCGAATATTGCTTCATGGAAGTGAGTTCACACTCGGTTTCACAGCACAGAATCGCAGGACTTGAATTTGCAGGTGCGGCATTCACGAACATTTCACATGACCACTTGGATTATCATGGAACTTTCAAAGCTTACATCGAAGCCAAAAAAGGATTTTTCGATATGTTGCCAGCAAGTGCTTTTGCATTGACCAATGTGGATGACAAAAATGGCATGGTGATGCTGCAAAATACGAAAGCCAAAAAATACCAATACGCATTAAAAACGCCTGCAGATTTCAAAGCAAAAGTGATTGAAAATCAATTTTCGGGATTGGTTGTAAACATGGCTGGAACTGAACTTTGGTCGAGATTGATTGGTGATTTTAATGCATACAATTTATTGACGGTTTATGCCATCAGTCAATTACTTGAACAAGATAAAATTGAAGTTTTAACGATTTTGAGCAACCTCGAATCTGTGGAAGGTCGATTTGAATATATCAGAAGTAACGGCGGAATTACGGCCATTGTGGATTATGCGCACACGCCAGACGCACTCGAAAACGTGTTGAAAACGATTGCAAACATCCGCACCAAAAACGAAACTGTATTCACGATTGTGGGTTGCGGCGGTGATCGCGACAAAGCGAAACGTCCAATAATGGCGAAAATCGCTTGTGAATTGAGCGATAAAGTAATCATTACTTCAGACAATCCCCGTTCGGAAGAACCAGAAATTATCATCGAAGAAATGATGGCGGGCGTTGAAGGTCAATATTTCAAAAAAACATTGAGTATTCAAGACCGCGCGCAAGCAATCAAGACGGCTTGTGCAATGGCAGAGCCAGGAGATATCATTTTAATCGCAGGAAAAGGACATGAGAAATACCAAGAAATAAAAGGTGTGAAACATGATTTTGACGATATGAAGACAGTGAAGGAATTGTTTGAGAAGCTGGGGAAATAGGCATTAGGGAATAGGTATTAGTAAAAGATAGATTATGTTGTATTATTTATTTGATTATTTAGATTCAATTGATTTTCCTGGGGCGGGATTATTTCAATTTATTTCTTTCAGGGCTGCGTTGGCTTTGATTACTTCTTTGGTGGTTTCTATCGTCTTTGGAAAGAGATTGATTAATCTTTTGAGACGCCAACAAATTGGTGAAACAGTGAGAGATTTAGGCTTGGCTGGTCAAATCGAAAAGTCTGGCACGCCAACCATGGGTGGAATCATCATTCTAAGTGCAATTTTTATTCCAACACTTCTATTCGCAAAATTGCATAATATTTATGTAATCACAATGTTAATCGCCACAATCTGGCTAGGATTAATCGGATTTCTTGATGATTATATCAAAGTTTTTAAGAAAAATAAGGAAGGCCTAAAAGGGAGATTTAAAATCGTTGGTCAAATTGGTGTGGGGTTAATCGTTGGTTGCATTTTATATTTCAACAACGATGTGCGTGTGCATAAAAAAGTACCCCTAACGTATCAATTAACTCAGGACGAAACGGTTGTAACACATAAACACACTGAATTTTCGAAAGATTCGAATTCCATGTGGATTGAAACGCGCGACATGACAACCACCGTTCCATTTGTAAAAGGAAATGAATTCAACTACAATTGGCTAATTGGCGACACACAAAAATCTTACGGTTGGTTGCTCTTTATTCCGATTGTGATTTTTATTGTAATCGCTGTTTCAAATGGTGCAAACATGACCGATGGATTAGACGGATTGGCCACAGGAACTTCTGCTTTCATAGGAATTGCCCTGGCGATTTTCGCCTATGTAAGCTCAAATATCCGTTTTGCCGATTACTTAGATGTGATGTACATTCCCCATGCGGAAGAACTCGTGATTTTTATCTCCGCATTTGTGGGCGCTTGTATTGGATTTTTGTGGTATAACTCCTACCCTGCCCAAGTTTTCATGGGCGACACTGGAAGCTTAGCCTTGGGCGGAATCATCGCCGTATTTGCCATTTCCGTTAGAAAAGAACTTCTAATTCCTGTACTTTGCGGCGTTTTCTTGGTAGAGAACTTATCCGTGATTTTACAGGTTGGCTATTTCAAATTGACCAAAAAACGATTTGGTGTAGGAAGAAGAATTTTCCTCATGGCGCCTTTGCATCATCACTATCAGAAAAAAGGAATACACGAAGCCAAAATAGTTGCGCGATTCTGGATTATATCAATTTTATTAGCTGTAATCACCATCGTAACACTGAAATTAAGATAATGCTCGGTGAAGGAAAAAATATCGTGATTTTGGGCGCTGGCGAAAGTGGCGTTGGTGCAGCAATCTTGGCTTTGAAAAAAGGATGGAACGTTTATGTTTCAGATTTTGGTCAAATCAAAGAAGAATTTCAAGAAGAGTTGAATGAACTCGGCATTGAATGGGAAGCTGGACAACACACATTTGAAAAGGTCTTATCGGCTGATTTGGTCGTGAAATCACCAGGAATTCCTGACAAAGTTGCGATTATCCAAGAATTGAAAAACAAATCGATTCCTATCATTTCTGAAATTGAATTTGCAGGCTATTACAACACTGCCAAAACAATTTGCATCACCGGAAGCAATGGTAAAACAACCACCACAATGTTGACTTTCCATATTTTGAAAAAAGCAGGATTCAACGTTGGACTTGCAGGAAACATTGGAAAAAGTTTTGCCAAACAAGTGGCGAATGAAAACTTTGATTGGTATGTGCTTGAATTGAGCTCTTTCCAATTAGACGATATGTTTGATTTCAAAGCGGATATCGCGATGTTGCTCAATATTACGCCAGATCACTTAGATCGATACAATTATGAAATGCAAAATTACGTGGACTCAAAATTTCGCATTTTGCAAAATCAAACTTCCACCGACTGGTTCATCTACAATGCAGACGATGAAACAATAGTCAACGAAATAAACAAAAGAAAACCGGAAGCGCAATTGGCTCCATTTTCATTAAAACAAAAATTCCAAGAGCAAGGCGCTTTTGCAGATGATAAACAAATAACAATAAACATAAACGAAACATTCACCATGTCAATCCACGATTTAGCTTTGAAGGGTAAGCACAATACCCAAAATACTTTGGCTTCAGGTTTAGGAGCCAGAATATTAGACATCCGAAAAGATTCTGTGCGCGAAAGTTTCTCAGATTTCGTAAACGTAGAACACCGCTTAGAATTTGTGGCAAAAGTTCACGGAATTGAATTTATCAACGATTCAAAAGCAACCAACGTAAATTCAACTTGGTTTGCGCTTGAAAGTATGGAAAACCAAACGGTTTGGATCGTTGGTGGCGTAGATAAAGGAAACGACTATTCTGAGTTGACAGAATTGGTGCGCGAAAAAGTAAAAGCAATCATTTGCTTGGGAACTAACAATCAAAAAATCATCGACGCCTTTTCTGGTGTGGTTGAAACGATTGTTGAAGCTGGTTCTGCTATGGACGCCGTTGGTTACGGTTACAGATTGGCCAAAAAAGATGAAACAGTTTTGCTTTCTCCAGCTTG